>Ga0194060_10004043_pt1 | contig 10230 bp, 10 predicted proteins | sample SepL225m_MetaG_FD_163427 | JGI IMG/M metagenome (GOLD analysis project Ga0194060, IMG submission 163427) | Anoxic zone freshwater microbial communities from boreal shield lake in IISD Experimental Lakes Area, Ontario, Canada - Sep2016-L222-5m | ecosystem: Environmental > Aquatic > Freshwater >... | reverse complement strand
AACTCGCCCGGCACCGGCACCGGCACGGCGGCGTCGGCCTGCGCGTGGCGCCGGCCGGAAAGGCTGCGGACTGTGTTGTCGGTGGTCATGATGTATTCGGGCAAGGCGACGGCGCGACCCGGTTGCACTTGCACGATGCGTGCGGGGTGCGCCGGGCGCTGAATCGCGTATTCCCGAGATGTTAGGCAGTCGAAGCTGCGGCGATTTGCGCTATATCAAGCTGAACCCGGCGCGTGCGCGCGAGGTTGGTATAAAGCCGCAGGAGTTTGCGTTAGATCAAGAAAGGGATCTGTTCCGGCGCGCAGCGAGAAACGCTATGCCGTCCCGACTTTTGCCGCGACTGTGACGGCGTAGGAGTCTGTCATGCCGGAAACAAAGTCGGTGATCGCCAGCACGCGCGCGTAGAGGTCACCCGACGGACGGCCGTCGGCGGCAAGGAATTGCCCCGGCAGCAGAGCGAGAATCGCGCGCGCGCTCCCTGATGTCGTGCCGTTTGCGGCGGCCTCGACCGCACCGACGAAGGCGTCCAGCAGTTTCCCCAGCACCGCTGCGCCCGGACTCTGCAGATTCAGCACCACCGCCGACTGATAGACGCGCTCGCGCGCCAGCGCGCGAAACGCCTCGAGCGCGCGCGCATGCGGAATCAGCGCGATGAGCTCGTCGTCGAAGGCGCCGTCGAGCATCGCCTCTTCGCGCGCGGCAAACTCGTCTGCCGCTTCCGTCACCAGTGCGTCTATGCTGCGCGCCCTCAGGTACTCGACGCGCTTTTCGTCGCTTGAGATCGCGCGCGCCTTGTCCCAGGCGGCCGGGTCGGAGAGGACGCCGCGATACAGCGGTTCGATTTCCGCGTAGCGCATTTCGCCGGCGCGGAAAGCGTCCTCGACATCGATCACGCAGTAGCTGATGTCGTCCGCGGCTTCGACGAGGAAGGCGAGCGGATGGCGGCACCAGCAGTACGCGCCGGGGACGCGCCGGATCAGGCCGGTCGCCTGCGCCACCGTTTCGAAGCGCCCGCGGTCGGCGTGAAAGAAGTTGTATTTCTTTCCCGAGATGCCCGCCGGCGCCGGAAACGGCAGGTGCGCCGGGCGCGGATATTTCGCCACTGCGGCCAGCGTGGCGCAGGTGAGCTGCATCCCGCCCGCGTTGTCCGGCATCCCCAGGCGCGCGAGTATCCTGAATGTCTGGGCGTTGCCCTCGAAGCGTTCGAAGTCGGCGCGCGCCTCGGGCGCAAGGCGCGCGAGCACCGCGCGTCCCAATTCGGCACTGCTGAACCACGACTGTATCGCCGCTTCGCCGGCGTGCCCGAAAGGCGGGTTGCCGATGTCGTGCGCGAGGCAGGCCGCCGCGACGACGCCGCCGAAATCACCGGCGCTGAATCCGGTCGCGGCCATTTCCGGGTGCCTGCGCAGCACGTGGTCGCCCGCCAGCACGCCGAGCGAGCGGCCGACCGAGGCGACTTCGAGGCTGTGCGTCAGGCGTGTGCGCACGTAGTCGTTTTGCGCCAGCGGAAACACCTGCGTCTTGTCTTGCATGCGCCGGAATGCCGACGAAAACACGATGCGGTCGAAGTCGCGCTGGAATTCCGAGCGCGGGCCCGCCGCCGCCGCCGCGGGCGGTCCGCCCAACCGGTGGTGGGACAAAAGCGATGGCCAGTGCATGCGGTCGGGCGACATGGGGGAGCATCTTACGGGTAAATAGCCCGGCGGTGAGCGCGACGGCGTATTTCGGCACGTATCCCGGCGCTGTTGAGCGTTCGGGAAATTAGCGGTACGCTGCATCCGTTCGGTCCCGCAACGGGACCGGAAAACGGGAGAAAAAAATGACCTTCGGCGAATCGATCAAGGTTTGTTTTTCCAAGTACGCGGATTTCAACGGCCGCGCGACGCGGTCGGAGTTCTGGTGGTGGGTCCTGTTCGTGTTCCTCGCCTCGTCTGCCGCCTCCATGGTCAGCCCGATGCTGTCCGGACTGTTTTCTCTGGGCGTGCTGCTGCCGAACATCGCGGCGGGGGCGCGGCGGCTGCACGATACCGACCGCAGCGGCTGGCTGCAGCTGGTTGCGCTCATTCCGGTGATCGGGTGGTTGCTGCTGATCTATTGGTGCGTGCAGGAAAGCAAGGAACCCAATCGTTTCGGAACGACTGCGGGGCCAGCCGCCTGAGGGACGCGCCGCGCGCGATGGCGGCGCGAACGCGCGTTAGCCCCGAATCCGCTTTCGCATCGTTGATACGCTGAATTGGAGCCGGATCCCCGCACCGACGAAGGCCTGATGCTCGCCTACCGCAGTGGCGAGGGCGCGGCGTTCGAAGCGCTCTACGAACGCTGGCGAGGTCCGCTGTACCGCTACTTTCTGCGCCAGTGCAATCATGCGGGTCAGGCGGACGAACTGTTTCAGGACGTATTCATGCGCGTGATAGGCGCCGCGGCCGGCTACGAACCGACGGCGAAGTTTTCGACGTGGCTGTTTCGCATCGCCCGCAACCGCCTCGTCGACCATTGGCGCAAACTGGGGCGCGAGCCGGTCGATCCGCCGGCAGCAGGCGAGGACGGCGATGAGGGCGTGTTCGATCCGCCGGCGCCCGATGGGGAAACACCCCATAGCCGGGCAGAGCAGCAGCAACTGGGGCGCGCGCTGCTGGCCGCTCTGAACGAGTTGCCCGAAGTGCAGCGCGACGCTTTCCTGCTCGCCGAAGAAGGCGGGCTGACGCTGGAGGAAATCGCGTCCGTTTCAGGCGTCGGTCGCGAAACCATCAAGAGCCGCCTGCGTTACGCGACGGCGAAGCTGCGCGGCAAACTGGAGCCATGGCGGTGAGTGAATTCGATCCGAAACTTTCCCGCGCTTACCGCGAGGCGTCGACCGAAGGCCCGCCAGCGGCCGTCGACGCGGCCATTCTCGCCGCGGCGCGCAGGCAGGCGGCGCAATCGCGCCGCCCCGCACGCGCGCCCTGGTTGCGCTGGATGGCGCCGGCGAGCGCACTGGCAACCCTCGTGGTCGCGGTGGCGCTCGCGTTCCTGGTCGAGCGCGAACAGCCCCAAACATCAGAAGGCACGGCCATCCGCGCGATTCCGCCGCTGCGGCCGAGCGCACCTCCCGTCCGCTCTTTCGATCCAGCGACGGAAAAGGCCGCCGACAGCGCAGCGCCTGCGGCGGCGATGAAAAAAGAAACGCCTGCAGTCACCGCGCCGCTGCCCGCGCCGATCGCCGCATCGCCGGTACCGGCGCCAGCTGTTTCAACACCGGTGGCGCCATCCGCTACGCCGGCGGCGTCACCGGCGCAGGTGACCGCACCGCCCGCCGCGCTCGCTTTCCCCGCTGAAAGCCGCGCCAAGTCGGCCGAATCCCGGATGTCCGCGCAGAAAGCGGCGGAGTCCGAATCGATGCGGCAGTCGAATGTCGCACGTGACTCGGCGCCGGGCATCGCCGGAGCGTCCTCGCCGACTGCACCTGCCGCCGCGGGCAAGCTCGCGCCCCTTCGACCGGAGGCCTCGCGGCGCTCACCCGAAGCATGGCTGGAAGAAATTTCCCGCCTTCAACGCGAAGGCCGCGGCAAGGAAGCGGCGGAGCAGCTGGCGGAATTTCGCAAAGCGTATCCGGCGCATGCGGTGCCGGAGAATCTGCGCGGCCTGCAGTAAATATCGCTACGCGGCGACCCCTCACCCCAACCCTCTCCCCGCTTGCGGGGGAGGGGGCTATGACCTGATTGCAGCAGGATAGCAGGTTCCCTCGCCCCGCCCTGCGGGGAGAAGGACAGGGTGAGTGGAATGAAGCCTTAACCCCGATTCCTGATCTCCTCCGTTTAAGAGGGCACAACCCCTCAACCACCAGGAGATCGACATGCTGAAATTTCTTTCCATACTCGCCGCTGCGCTGCTATCGGGCTGCGCCACCATGGCCGACGCCGGTTCGCTCGCCGACGTCTCTGTCATCAACCGCACCACGGGCGAGCGACTGCAGGTGTATCGCCACAACGGGCGAATGTATGTCGAGGGCAGGACGGGCGAGCGCTACGCGGTCGAACTGCGCAACCGCACCGGCGGCCGCATCCTTGCCGTGCTCTCGGTGGACGGCGTCAACGCCATCACCGGCCAGACCGCCGCCGCGGGACAATCCGGCTATGTCCTCAGCCCGTGGAACCGCGCCGAGATCGCCGGCTGGCGCAAGGACATGAGCGATGTCGCCGCCTTTTATTTCACCGCGATTCCGGACGCCTATGCCGCGCGCACCGGGCGTCCCGACAATGTCGGCGTAATCGGCATCGCCGTGTACAGGGAATACGTCGAGCCGCCGCGCGCGGCGCTGGAGCCGCCCGCACTGGCGAAGGGCGAAACGTCCGGTCGCTTTTCCGCCGCAGACGCCGCGGGTGCGCCGGCGCCCTCCGCGCAGACACCCGAGAGCGCAGCGCAGCGCAACAAGATGGCCGACGAGAAACTCGGCACCGGCCACGGCGAGCGCATTCACGCGCCGACCTACAGCACCGAGTTCCGCCGCCTGGGCAGCACGCCGGGCGAAGTCATCACCATCTATTACGACAGCCGGCATAACCTCATCGCCCAAGGCGTCATCCCGCGCCAAGCGAAACTGCCGCTGCCGTTTCCGAGCGGCGGTTTCGTTCCCGATCCGTCCTGAATCTCGAACTCGGCACACTCACCGCGTCTTCCGGCGCCCGGCCGTGTCGTCAGCCGGGCGCACGGGTGCCGAATTTCCAGTTATCGGCGTGCAATCGCCTACCGGCGAAGGCGACTTCCATGCAGATATACGCCCCCGAGCACGCTAAAGAACCCCATTTCAGGCACAACTTTGCCGCACTGCACCAAAGACTTAGACTTAGTATATATCACGCTGATATGGTCAATCTGAACATCCGATTGGATTGTTTCAGGCACAACCCATATCGTAGCGATATGGATTCGCTTAATTACAGCGGATCAAATAGATAGGAAATGAAATCGAAATGAGATTCTACCCGCCCATATACCCAGACGACAGCATTTTGCATCCCGGACCTTTCCCCGGAGCGGCTGCCAAAGATACCCGAAAACCGGCGACCTTCCGAGCTGATTTGGTGCATAGCAGTATCGCGGGTGCGGATGTGCCGTCGCTCGAGATCGATCTTGAGGTGATCGAGGTGCAAGCGCGCGCTGCGCGCGCGGCCTGGATCGGCAGCAAGTTGAAATCCCTGTTTCAGAACCTGGTGTACTGGTTTGAGCGCAGCGATCAGGCGGAGTTGGAACATTACCTGGCCGCATCGGAAAGTCTAGCCGACCTCGAGGTGCGCATCCGGCGCTACGAGCGCATGCGTTCGCACGCTGATTGATTCAACCACAATAGGAGCGAAACCACATGCAATCAACTTACGACGAACATACGGATATCAAACTGACGCAGATGGCGCCGGCGCTGGGGCGGCACACGCTCGAGAACGCGGCCCCGGAGGCCGCGACGACTGAGATGGCGCGGCTCGGTGCCCTCGTCGCGTTGCTATTTGCGAGCCTGGTGTATGTCGCTTCGGGCGGACCGTTCGCGGTGGAAGCATCGCCGTTTGCGGAGGCGCTTACCTTGATCACAGCGCCGGTATCGCCGGCGGCCGATACCGGCTCGCGTTCGGACGCCAGCGTCATTACCAAATGATCTGAAGAGGGCCGAGGCGCAGGGCAGCTGAACAGATTCCGGGACCCGGCCTGCGCCTGCCGAACCCTGGCCTCTCCGGCGCGAGGGGCGACCGCCCGAAACTGACGGCGTCGGCATCATGGCGCCGGTGAGCGTGACGCGGACGTATACTCGCGGCTTGCTTACTGGAGCAGGATGAAACACGCAACAGCCGACACTGCGCGCGCGATCCACAAGCGGGCAGTGTTCGCCATCGCCACCGCCACCGGCAGCACGTCGCTCCTGATGAACGTGTGGTTTCCGTTCCTGCCGCTTTATATGCTTCAGGTCGGCGCCAGGGACGAAGCCTCGGCCTTATTCTGGGTGGCGGTCGGCATGAGCGCGCAAGGCGTGGGCCGTCTGATCGGCGGACCGCTCTGGGGATTGCTTTCGGACCGCCTCGGGCGCAAGAAAATGTTCGTCCGATCGGTGTATTCGGCCGCGCTCACTGCGTTCGTGCTCAGCATCATCAACGCGCCCTGGCAGGTCGGAATCGCGCTCGCAATACAGGGGCTGCTCTCGGGCTTTATTCCCGCGGGGGTGGCGCTGATGAGCGTGAGCGTGCCGGACGCCAAGGTCAGGGACGCGCTCAACGCACTCTCGGGCGCACAGTACCTGGGCAGCGCGATCGGCCCGGCGGTCGGCGCGGCCATGGCAATCGGATTCGGCTACCGCGGCGCAATCTTCTCCTCCGGGCTGCTGATTGCCGCAGTGGCGACGGCGGTCATCTTCCTCGTGCCGGCGGACACCGTGCGCAGGAGGGAGCGAGACCTCTCGGGAGCCGCAATCGCGCTCGCGCCGTTCAAGCCGACGCTGCAATTCACGCTTGCGATCCTGCTCTACTTTTCGCTCTTCGCCCTGCAAACATTCAGGAACATCGCCACGCCGATCGCATTGAAAGACATCGCGGGCCCCAACGTAACCGAAGTTACCGGTCTCGCCTTCGTGCTGGGAGGCATCGCCAGCGCCCTGGGCATTTGGATTCTATCGACGCGTTTCTTCCGTCAGCGGCGGCTGCGCAACATCCTGGCCGTCACCTGCGTCCTCACCGCGCTTGGCCATCTCTTGCTAGCGCTCAGCGACTCGGCCTGGCTCTATGTCCTCGCATTTACCCTTGCGTCGTTCCTGAATGCGTCGATGATGCCGTCGACGAACACCATGATCGCCTTGAACGTCAGCCGCGAACGGCGCGGGACGGCCTTCGGCATCGGCAGCGCCGCGCAGGCGATCGCGTTCATGGTCGGCCCGATGGGTGCGGCGATGTTCGCGACCGTTTCGCTCAAAGCCGGCTTTGTCACCGTCGGCATGTTGTTCGTCGCTCTGGCAGCGCTGGTCGCCTTCGCCGTGCGCGAGCCGCCGGTGGAGAAGTAGGTGCATTGTCGCAATCAGAGAAGACCGCAAACGAGTAAACCCCGGCCGAGTTGGGTAAGCGCTGGTCCCTGCCGGTCGGCTATCATGGCCGCATCTCAACCCGATGCAGGCGCTCTCGAACCATGGCAAAAGTATTTCCCGATGGCTGGCGTGAACTCAGCGCCACGGGGGCGGCCGAGCGCGAACTGCAGACGCTCGCGCGTCTCGCCGCCGGACTCTCCGACGATTACACCGTCTATCACGGCGTGCATTGGACGCAGGTCGAGCGCGGCAGCTATGCCATCTACGGCGAGATCGACTTCGCCGTCGTCGGACCGACGGGCAAAGTGTTGCTGATCGAGCAGAAGTCTGGATTTCTTACCGAGACGCCGGGCGGCCTGGCGAAGAAATACGCGGGGAAGGAGAAGAACGTGCAGTCGCAGATGGCGCGCTCGGCCGACGCGCTGCACCGGCGCCTGCGCCAGGCCTGCGGTGAGCAGGCAACCTTTGTCGATTCGCTGCTCTACTGCCCGGACTACACGGTGAAAGAACCGGGCACCGCCGGCATCGCCCCGGAACGGATCGTCGACGCGGCGAAGAAGGACCATCTGCTGCACGTCATCCGCAGCATTCTGCCCGAGTCGGGCGAGGTGCTGGCGGCGAAGGAGAAAATCCACCGTTTCCTTGGTGAAATCCTGCAGCTTGTACCTCAAGCCGACGCCGTGGTCGGCGCGGCGCAGACCCTGTACACGCGGCTTTCGGGCGGCCTCGCACAATGGGCGCGCAGGATCGAGTGCGAGCCCTTTAGGCTGCGTGTGACCGGCACCGCCGGCTCGGGCAAGACGCAGCTCGCGCTGTCGGTGTACCGCGATTGCGTCGCTGCCGGCCGCCGCCCGCTCTACGTCTGCTACAACCGCCCGCTCGCCGACCACATCGCGCTGATCGCGCCGCCGGGCGGCGAGGTGGCGACTTATCACCAGCTCGCCGACCGTGTTTGCCGCGCGCAGGGCGAAACGCCCGACTTCGGTTCGCCGGGCGCGTTCGCGCGTCTGGAAGCAGCGCTGGACGGCCATACGCCGGATCCGGCAGGCTTGTTCGACGAACTGATCATCGACGAGGGGCAGGATTTCCAGGAAGGCTGGGCGGAAAACCTGCTGCGCTTCCTGCGCCCAGGCGGACGTGCCTGGTGGCTGGAGGACCCGATGCAAAACCTCTACGCCCGCGAACGCGTGTTGCTCCGGGACTGGGTGGGTCTGCGCTCGGATGTGAACTACCGCAGCCCGAAGGACATTCTCGACGCGCTGAACCGCATGTTGCCCCTTGAACATCCGGTGGAAGCGGGCAGCCCGCTCTCGGGATCGGAAGTCGAAATTCTCAGCTATACCGACGGCAAAGATCTGATCGCGAAAACCGTGGGCGCGATCACCGATGGCATACGCTCGGGCTTCAAGCGCCAGCACATCGCCGTGATCAGCTACCGCGGCCGCGAGCATTCGAAGCTCGCGCCTTTCGACCGGCTCGGCCCCTATCCGCTGCGCGCGCCCACCGGGCGCTATGACCTCTTGGGCAATCCTGTGTACACCGAGGGCGAGGTGCTGATCGATTCGGTGCTCCGCTTCAAGGGGCGCGCCGCGCCCTGCGTGGTGCTGACCGAGATCGATTTCGAAACCCTCGACGAAGCCGCGGTGCGCCGCATTTTCGTCGGCGCCACCCGCGCGACCATGAAGCTCACGCTGGTGGTGTCGGAGGCTTCGGCGAAGGTGTTGCTCGATCGATTGGGAGATTGAGGCGCTCGAAGTCTTCAGAAATACGGAACAGGCAATGCCGATCAGGGAAGTCCTCAACTCGCAGCGTGTGCCGGTCAAGATCTGGACCGTCGACGCCGACGCGAATTCGAAGCGCCAGCTGGAGAACATCGCCAGCCTGCCCGTCATCCACCACCATGTCGCCGCCATGCCCGACGTGCACCTGGGCATCGGCGCGACCATCGGCTCGGTGATCGCGACGCACAAGGCCATCATTCCGGCCGCCGTGGGCGTCGACATCGGCTGCGGCATGGTCGCCTGCCGGCTTTCGCTCACGGGCAACCAGCTGGACGAGAAGGCCTTGAAGAAAGTGTTCGACCAGATCAGCCGCGACGTGCCGGTCGGGCGCGAGCAGCACAGCAACGGGCGGGCGCTTGCAGGGGCGGCGCAGCCCTTCGCCGCGCGCCTCGATGCGATGACGCACAAGCACCCGCAGCTGCTGAAGGCGGTGGGCAGGCACTCCAAGTGGGTCAACCAGATGGGGACGCTGGGCGGGGGCAATCACTTCATCGAAGTGTGCCTGGATGAATCGAACCGGGTGTGGCTGATGCTGCACTCGGGCAGCCGCGGCATAGGCAACGCGCTCGCCAGCTATTTCATCGCGCTCGCACGGCGCGACATGGAACGCACCACGATACAGCTGCCGGACCGCGACCTGGCCTATTTCGAGGAGGGCAGCGCGCATTTCGGCGACTACGTCGAGGCGGTGACCTGGGCGCAGGAATACGCGATGCAGAACCGGCGCGAGATGGTCGAACTGGTGCTCGCGGCGCTCAAGCGCCATTTGCCCGCGTTCGGCGTCGAAGGCGAAGTGGTGAACTGTCACCACAATTACGTCGCGAAGGAACATCACTTCGGCGCCGACGTCTGGATCACGCGCAAGGGCGCGATCCGTGCGCGCGCCGGAGACCTCGGCATCATTCCCGGCAGCATGGGTGCGCGCAGCTACATCGTGCGCGGCAAGGGGGAACCGGAGAGCTTCGATTCCTGCGCGCACGGCGCCGGCCGCAGGATGAGCCGCACTGCCGCCGCGAAACAGTTCTCCGCCGCCGATCTCGCGCGCCAGACCGAGGGCGTGATCTGCCGCAAGGACAAGGGCGTGGTGGACGAGATTCCCGGCGCCTACAAGGACATCGACGCGGTGATGGCGAACCAGACCGACCTTGTGGATGTGGTGCACACGTTGAAGCAGGTGGTGTGCGTGAAGGGATAATGTGCCGCCGGTCTCCCGCCGCCAAGCGTGGGCCGGACCGGCGACGCCCCAAAAAGTCTTACCGTATGTCTAGCGCGCAGGCGCCGCGGCGAGTTGCAGCACCTCGCACATCAATCGAAAGACCGCCTTGTTCGCCTGAAGCGATGTGCCATCCACTGTGGACACGCTCATCCCCGTGTAGCCGTCGAAGGCGCCGTGCGCAATGGGTGCGACAATGC
>Ga0194060_10004042_pt1 | contig 10230 bp, 10 predicted proteins | sample SepL225m_MetaG_FD_163427 | JGI IMG/M metagenome (GOLD analysis project Ga0194060, IMG submission 163427) | Anoxic zone freshwater microbial communities from boreal shield lake in IISD Experimental Lakes Area, Ontario, Canada - Sep2016-L222-5m | ecosystem: Environmental > Aquatic > Freshwater >... | reverse complement strand
AGTGCTGTCGCACCGCGCTGCAGCAATATCAACCCCACCAGCAGCCAGATGACAGAGCCAATTTCGAACATCAAGATGTCTTGTGATCTACCCAGTGCATACAGCAGCAAACCAAAGACAAAGATGGGCCAGCCCCAGTGGCTGGTTGGCTTGTCCAGCGCGGCCATCTCCATGGCATCCCAGTTGCGGTGCAGCAGCCACAAGCTAATGGCCAGCACAATGGGCCCGTGCATTTGCTCGTCGCTGCTCCAGATGCCGGTAAACAGGTCGTACAGGCTGGGCACATACAGCACCGCCAGGCCGATGATGATGGGCAGCCAGGTGAGGAGCTGGGCGGGCATGGATTGCCGCGCTTCGCTCGCTATGACGGGGGTGGGGGTCATGCTGTGCCCTCAAGCTCTTGCACAGCACGATGCAGGAATGCGGCAATTTCTTCTTTGCCAGGCAGTTCTATTTGGTAGCGTGAGACGAATAGGTTGCTGCTCATGTCAGCCAGGGCGTATTCGACCAGTTCGTGGTTTTTGCGGGTGCATAGCAAGATGCCGATGGGTGTCTGGTCGCCGGGGTGCATTTGGTTGGATTTGTAATAGCTGATGTAGGTGTTCGTGTTTGAATGCATCGTTTTTAAGCTCAATGAGCACGTGGCATTTTAGGATGCGGTGATAAAACACCAAGTCAACAAAGAAGTGATCACCACCGATGAGCAGACGCTTTTACCGGGCTTCAAAGCAAAACCCATGTTTCTTGATGGTTTTGATCGAAAGTCCCAAAAATTCTCATTCCCCGTAGAGCGTGATGATCCAAGATTGCGGTTTCGGTGATGCAGTTACCGGTAGCCAGTCATGTTTTGAATTGTTTTTGCCATTTTCATCAATTTGGTTGGGAGTGGCGGGAGACATGCTGTGTGTCCAAAGTTGAGTCAACGTGAGACACCACCGAATATGCCGGAGCTATCCGTAGCAATGGCAAGACTCCCGGCAAAACCGGAAGCAGGACGGCCACAAAACCGCTGGACATCAGGCAGCGCGATGCTGACACCTCGATAATCGTCGGCAGTCAGGCCAACGCTCAGACACGTAGCAACGGCTTTTTGGTTGTCCATCTGGAGGGTGACGGTGTTCACAACAATATCTTTAGGCGTAGTGCAGCGCTTGCTGCGGCTGGCTGCTGTGGCGCTGTCCATCGGCTTGCCGTTGGGCTTGCTGGTGGGTGGGGCGCAACCCATTGCTGTGGGTTTGATACCCACGCCCTGGGACAAGCTGGCACATGCCGCCGTATTTGCACTGCTGGCGGCAGCCATTGGTCACGCCAGTGGCTGGCACGGCAGGCGTGTGCTGGCTGTGGCGTTTGTGGGTGCGCTGGCGATGGGCGCAATGGATGAGTGGCATCAGATGTTTTTGCCAGGCCGCAGCGCTGGGCTGGACGACCTGGCCGCTGACGCAGTAGGCGCAGCCTTGGGCGCAGGTGCGCTGTTGGGGCGGAAACGGGTGAAGGCCTGGGTGCTGCGTCATATGGGCTAACAATCAGCGGTATGCGGGCTTATGCATCATTCAACACCGACCCCACCAGCGCAACGCCGCTGTCTTGCAGGCGACGAGCGAGCTGGGTGGCACCGGGTACCAGGCTGATGTTTTTGCGAGCCACGATCAGCGCGGCACCAGCACGGGAAGCGACGATTTCGGCATCGGCATAAGTGCCGCCGGCTGGGGTGTCGATCAAGATCACGTTGTATTCAACCGCAGCGACCATCAGCAACTTGGCAAAGTTGACGCGCCCCAGAAGTTCTTGCGGGTTGGGCGGCATGGCCCCTGCGGGCAGCACCGCCAGACCCGGCAGACCTGACACCGGTCGCGCCAAATCCAGCCCGGCGCGGCCAGCCAATAGGGTGGACAGGCCGGCTCCACGACCTAAGTGAAACAGCGCTTGCTGACCATTGTCGGCGTTGGCACGCATATCGGCATCGATCAGCAAGGTGCGTTCGCCGTGCTGGGCAAACACGATGGCCAGGTTGGCTGCGACAAAGCTGCGGCCTTCACCCTGACCGGGGCTGACCACTGCAAGCATCTTGTGGCTGGGGTCAGTGTTGAACCAGCGCAACATGAGCTGGCTGCGAACGGCACGCAGGTTTTCAACGATACGGCTAAAGGGCTTGTAGGCCGCGACCAGTTGCGGACTCAAGCTGGCATCTTGCGTGCTGAGGTAAGCGTAGTCAAACTGCTTGCTCAACGCAAAGTCGATGTCTTCGCGGGTGAGCAGTTTGAGTGCCATGGCGGCTTCGCCAAAAGACACCTTGTCTTTTTTCTGGCGTTCCAGAATTTGTACCAAATCGTTGGCGCTGATGCGCCCGGTAGAAATCAAGATGTCTCCAATGGTACCGCTATAGACAAGCGCCGGCGCTTGGTCCAATGGCAGGTCGGGCGCACTGGACGGGGTTGGCATGGTGGGATCGGTGTTGATCACGTCGTCGGCGTTCATGTGGTGGCTCCGGATAGGCGTTTAAGCATGGTTGTGGTCGATCCGATAGCGCCCAGCAAGGGGACATCTAGCGCTGTAACCAAGTCTTCAGTCGAGCGTACGCGACGGTTAGCCAGCTCAAGCATCAGCGCCAGGCCCACGCCCAGCAAGGTGCCCAAAAAGATCGAGACCAGCACGTTGAGCATGATTTTGGGTTTGGATGGGCTGGATGGTGCCACAGCGGGGGTGAGCACGGCAATGTTGGTCTGATTGGCTTGGCTTTCGATGTTGGTTTGGGCGGCGCGCTGGCTGACGACCTCAAAAGAGCGTTGCGCCGATTCGATGTCGCGGCGCAGCACGTTAAGTTCGTCACGCTGTTTGTTGAGCGCGAGCACGCGTGCTTTTTGGCTGGCCAAGGCACCTTGCAATTGTTGTTCGCGATGTTTGCCAACCTTGTAAGTGGTCTCGATCGCGCTGGTGATCTTGCGGGTTTCTTGCTCTAGCTGGGCTTTCAGGGTGGCTAGCTCACTTTCGCTTCGCTGGGTTTGCGGGTGGTTGTTGCCCAGATTGCCTTTGCTCTCTGTCAGCTTGGCCTCCAGTCGGACGATGTCCGCTTTCAGACTGTTGATGAGCGGGCTTTGCATGACTTCGGAAAGGGTGTCGTCTTGGCCGCTTTGGCGTTTACTCTGGCTTTCGGTGGTCTGGCCCTGCACGCCGGTAAGCTGGCTGCTGGTCTCACTGAGCTTGGCGGCCTCGAAGTCCAGGCGATCGTCGACGCTGGTAATGCCGTTTTGCTGCTGGTAGGTGGACATGGCTTGCTGCGCTTTCTCCAGCTTATCGCGGGCGGCTTTGGTTTGCTCCTCAAAGAAGGCCGCGTATTGGCGCGCCGGAGCCAAGCGCAGGTCGAGGTTGACATCCATGTAAGCCTTGGTAAAGCCGTTGGCAACAGCAGCGGCAAAGTCGGGGTCGATGCCGGTGACGTTGAAAGTGATGACGTTGCTTTCGCGGCTGGGTTTGACATCGAGGTTTTGCTGCAGCTGGTGGGCCAGCCAGTCGTCCAGGCCGCCCTGGCCATTGGTGGCTTCTTGCCATCGGGACTGGATGATCTGGTTGGTGTCCATATTGAGCAGCTTGACAACTGCTTTGGCAACACGGTCGCTGTTGATGATGTCAACTTGGGTGGCCATATAGCCCGGTGCCATCATGCCCTGTAGCACCATGCCGGTGACCTGGTCGGGCGACTTGACATCGATCACCACAGCGGCGCTGGCGGTGTATTGTTTTGGCAGCAGCAGGCTGACCACCACAGTGGTGGCCACCGTGACCACAAAAGCCAGTAGCGCCACCCAAAAGCGGGCACGCAGGATGAGGAGGAATTGTTGAATCGTCATGACTAAATTGATGCGGTTAAGAGTTGATTGCGGATCAAGTCCGCAATGACAAATCAGACAAGGTTATCCAGGTTATTAAAAGATGCTTTCTTTGACGTAAATGACATCATCTGGCAGCACCGGGTCAGTCAGCCGGGGTTCAATTTGCTGCATACTGCCATCGGGGGCCTTGCGGTGCAGGCGCAGGCGTTTTTCAGAGCCACGCACAGTGGGGCCGCCGCCCAGGGCCAGCGCTTGCATGACGGTCATGTCGCGTTCGGTGCGAAAAGCACCCGGGCGCTGTGCCTCACCGTAGATGTAGAACACGGGGGCGCGGTGCACATAAATGGTGTCACCGCCCTGTAGCACGATGTCATCAACCACATTCTCGGACAAAAAGATAGAGGGAATGTCGATGCGCTGGCTAAACGAACGGCCCGAACGCAGGCCGGTGACGATGGCGACATCGTCACCGCCCGGCGTGATACCGCCGGCGTTGGCCAGCATGTCGCTCAGGCGGGTATTGGCCGTCTCGAGGGGAAAACGCCCTGGACGCGCCACCTGGCCCAGCACCGATACCTGGTTGCCGCGCACTTGCAGCAAGGTGATGTTGACCTGGGGTTTTTGCAGAAATCCACCCTTTTGCAGGGCATCGGCAATTTTTGCTTCAGCGTCGGCAATCGAGATGCTGCCGATGTCCACGGCACCAATCAGCGGGTAGGTGATGGATCCGTTCTCAGACACACGGGTCTCGATGGTGAGGTCAGGGTTTTGAAACACCTGAACACGAATGGCATCTCCTGCACCCAGTGGGTAATCGGGCTTGGCTTTGCTGGGGGCTTGTGCCATGGCTGGGCTGCACAGACCGGTGAAGACGATCAGGGCGGCCAGCAAAAGCGGGGTTAGGCGAATGAATGGTGTTGGCATGGGTGGCTGTGTGATTTGGTAGTTTTTGGGGGGGTAAGCAGGGTGACTATTTGAGGCCAGCAGCACCTTTTTCGATAGCCGACTGAACAGCATCGACGGGGGCTACAGGCTGTTTGTCCGGTTCATTGGCGGACACCGGAACGGCTGGGCTGGAGGCCGTGGCTGCGCTGCCGTTCGCTTGGACAAATTCACCCATGTAGGTGATGCGGGTGTTGGCGCGCAGGCGTTTGAGGTCGGCAGCCACAGCCTCGGTGGCGCGCTGGTTGGCCAGAAACTGTTCAATACGAGGCATCGCAGTGGCCTCGGACACCGGGGCGATCTGTGAGGATATGACCAGCACATAGGTGGCAGTTTGTGGCGTGTCAAACACGATGCCCTGGCCGTCTTTGACATTGTGCAACTGGGCAAGCAACTCAAGCGGAATCTGCTCGGCGGCACGGGTGGCTCCGCCGCTGTTGAAAGCAATGCCACGCGCTTTCAGGGCAGCGGTAACTTCGTCGATGTTTTTGGCGCTGGCTACCAGGGTACGAAGCTGCTCGGTCTCTGTGGCAGCGGCTGTTTTGGACACCACGATTTCTTGCAAATTGTAAATGCGGCGCTCTGAAAACAGTTGCGAGTGCTGAGCGAAGTATTTCTTGACAGCATCTGGGCTGGGTTTGGGCAGGGCATCCCCCACTTTTTGCATATAGGCACGGGACAGAATTTCGCGCCGGGCGGCTTCTAACTGGGCAATGACTTCGGGGGAGCGGTGCAGCTTGGCCTCGGTGGCCTGCTCAACTGCAAGCTGCTGGTCAATGAGCTTTTCAAGCACAGCACGGCTCACAGCTTTGGCAGCTTCGGGCGAACTGGCGTTGCTGCGTTGCAGCACCTGGTTGATCTGATGTACCGAGATTTCTTCAGAGCCTACTTTGGCGGCAACCTGGGTTGCGACTTTTTTCTCATCCTGGTTGCCACAGGCGGCTAGGCTAAGCACCAGGGCAACGGCACTCAGGGTCAAAACGAAAGGGGGGTTGTAGGTGGACATGGTTTAGTAGGTATATTGGGCTGAAAGGGTGGCCATGTTGCTGTTGTAGTCAAGTCCGGCTTGGTTGGATTCGCGATGGGCGTTTTGCAGCGCTGCGCTTAGGGTTATGAAGGGGTAAGGCTGCCATTCAAATGACAGGCTGGCATCGCGCGTGCTGTCGCTGCGTTGTGGGGTGGCACTGATGATGCCGGGGTTGCCCAGGTAGTCGCGCTGGGTGGCATCAAGGCTCAGACGCAGCAAAGCGTTGGGGCTGACTTGCCAGGCAGGAGTAATGGCCAAGCGGTCGGTCTGGCTGTAGTTGGAGCTGCTGGTCTGGTAGCTGCTGATTTCACGCGACAAGTTGGCGTTGAGGCTGATTTTGGCGCTAATGCCCCAGTTCAGACCCACACCCGGGTTAAGCCCGCTGTAGTCGCGCTGGGGGTAGTTGGGATGGGTGCGGCTGGGATGGGTGGCGCTGATATCAACACTGGTTTTGCCGTCAAGCAGCCAACGCAAGCGCAATTCGCTGTCAAGTTGGCTGTAATGGTCGTCGTAGGCACTGGCTGATGACAGGACGCGGTTGAGGTAGCTCCCTCTGGCGCTTTTAAGCCGATAGGTGATGCTGCTGCCAGACGCAAAGGCGTATTGCAGGCCGAGGTCAGCGCTGTTGACGCTGTAGTCGCTCTCTGCGACCAACAATAGCTGGTTGGTTTGCGAGGATCGGCTCAAACCAGCCAGCGCACGCCAGCCACCGTCAATCTGGCACTGGCCGTCAAAGCGCGTGTTGACATTGGTGCGCTGGTTGGACTGGTTGTAGTTCTGGTAGTCAGAAAAGCTGTTGAGGGTGGCACGCCGAGTGGTGCTGAGGATGCCGTTGATGCGGGGTGTCAAGCTCCAGAGCCAGGCGGCGTTGTTGTTGTGGGCGACAAAGCCAAGGCGGCTGAAGTTTTGGTAGCTGTAGTCCACTATGCTGAAATCGGCCTCAAAGCGCTGTAGGCTGTAAGATTTTTTGTAGCCAGCACCCACGCTGGTGATGGCGATGCGCTCTGAGGTGCTGTCATGGCCAGTCAGGACTGGCACATTGGCATCGTCTGGCAGGCGAAACAGGTTGCTGTCGTTCATCACGGTGGCATTGACGGTCAAGTTAAGGTCCTGGTCGCCCTTGGCACAGGCGATACCGGCAACACCCAGCAGAAAAGCGGGTAACAACAGGGTGAATGGTGCGCGGTGCATGGGCATCATGTTCAGTAGGCCTTTTGGTCTTGGGCGACCAGGCGGATGGTTTTGAGGATGATGAAGATGTCAAGCTTGAGTGACCAGTTACGCAGGTAGTCGAGGTCAAAGTCGATGCGGCCTTGCATTTTGTCAAGTGTGTCGGTTTCACCGCGCAGGCCGTTGACCTGCGCCCAGCCGGTGATGCCGGGCTTAACCTTATGGCGCACCATGTAGCCCTTGATCAGCTTGCGGTAGATCTCGTTGTGGGCCACAGCATGTGGACGCGGCCCAACGATGCTCATACGGCCCTGTAGCACGTTGAAGAACTGGGGCAGCTCGTCAAGCGATGATTTACGTAGAAAAGCACCCAGCGGTGTAATGCGAGCGTCGTTCTTTTGGGCCTGTTTGATGGCATCACCGTCTTCGGTGACGGTCATGGAGCGGAATTTGTACACCAGAATTTCCTTGCCATCGAGACCGTAACGGCGCTGCCTGAAGATCACAGGACCAGGTGAAGTGAACTTGACAGCGAGGGCTACGCCAATGAGCACTGGGGTGATCATGGCGAGGATAAGAATGGATAAGACGATGTCGCTGGTGCGTTTGATGACACCGTTCAACCCGGTGAAAGGTGACTCGCAAACCGAAATGACGGGTACGCCGCAAACTGTGTCGGTGTGGCCCTGAATGAGGTCTGTGATGAACATGTCTGGTACAAAATAGATCGATGCGGTGGTGTCTTTGAGTTCGTCGAGGACTTGCAGGATGCGTGGCTGCGAGGCCATGGGCAGCGACAGATAAATGACATGGATGTCGAGCGTCTCGACCAGTCTCGCTATGTCGCTGAACTTGCCTAGCACGGGGCTGGTGACGAGCGAACCGTAGCGGTCAGCGTTACGGCTATCGACAAAGCCGCAGAGTTTGATCCGGTTGTATGGCGAGTGGGCCAGCTTGGTGGCCAGTGCCGCGCCTTGGGCGTTGAGACCGACAATAATGGCACGTTGCAACGGGCCTTGCAGCTTGAGCAGTGAGGGTGCGGTAGCGCGAAGCAACAGGCAGGCACCAAATTCAGTGATCGGCGCGATCCAGAGCCAGGCCAGCAGGGCTTTGCTAGAGAATTCACGCAAGTAGCCTGTCGCAAAGCCGGTAACAAACAGCAGGCCGGCCACCCAGATCCAGTTGATGAGAATGCTGAACGCCAAGGAGTACAGTGATTTTTGCAGGCGCGACTCGCCCGGGAACGTCAGCGCAAATACCAGCACGGACAGCAAGAGGTGAGAAGGAGGGACTTCGCCCTCGTAGAAATATGAAACCCCCCACAGCGAGAACACCAGTGCGGCCGCCGTGAGGATCGACACAAAGAAGCTGAGCAGGTTGTCTTTGCCAAGCGAAGTGACTAGGGTCTGCTTGTTCATAACAGCCGCAGAGGCCAATGGTGGTACGTCAGACATTTCTTACCATGGTCTTGTATTTGCCGACAGCCTGCGCACGGCTGAACACGTCGAGCTTCTTGAAGATGCGCTGCATGTGATTTTTGACGGTGAATTCACTGATCTCAACTTTAGACATTCGCGCCTACAGCCATCTGGCCTGTGCCTATCGTTTTCCATTTCTGCAAGACCTATCCATCCAAGTGTGTTGTATTGATCCCGTCTCTCGTCAAGCAACATATTCTGTCGTGTATTGGCTATCACGACCTTACTTTACATGACGCTCATGTTGCTTGGTTACCAATGGACGCAATAACCAAGCAAAACCTAGAGTAATCTGGCATACTTCATTATTTCTGAAGTCACTTTTAAGTCGATCAGTCAAGAGAGCATGGCTCCATGGCAATATTTCCTTGGCTACAGGAGGTTACTATGTCCTACGCTGATCTTGTTCGTCACCATCTGTCACTGTGGATTACATTCTTACTCACTGTCATTAAGCCACGTTCCAGGGGTACTTTTGTTGAGTTACTGTGCGGCTGCATGATTTCACCAGAAGGGTGGGTAACTCGCGCTATTGGTGCCATTACTCGCTCAAAACACTGGACAACCTATTACAAACTGATCGAGCGAGGCAGCATACGCACACTGGCCTTGGCGCAGGCCACCTTGTTGCTTGCCATAAAAATTCAAACTGATGTGGAAGAACCCAAAGGTTTCACCAAAACCGTCACTCTGGTGATTGACGATTTTATAATCATGCGCCAGTCTGAAAAAGCCCCTGCCAGTATTATTCACTATGATCATGCCAATAGGAAAAACCGCCCGAAATATGTGTTGTCGCAAAACTGGGTTGTTCTGGGCATCAGCATGTGGAATCATGCGTTCCCAATTCTGTGTCGTTTGGTACCGGAAAATGGCAATCGCAACAAACTCAAAATTGCAGAGTCGCTAGTGCGCGGGCTGGCATTTGTCTTACGTGGTTATCATGTCAGGGTTTTGTTTGATTCATGGTTTATGCGTGCGAGATTGGTCTTGCCTTTGCTTGCACGCAAAATGTCCGTGATTGCTCAAGCTCGAATCGATACAGCATTGTTTCTAGAACCACAAGAGGTAAAAACTCACGCTCGCGGTCGGCCACGAATTTATGGACAGAAACTGACGCGAGAAGTCGTCGATGCATTGACCGCAACAGAAACGACCTTGCACCTTTATGGCAAGGAACAAAAAGTTCGGCTACGCTCCATTGTGGCGAAAGTGCGTTTTCTCAAAGGACTGAAGGTTTGTGCAGTATGGAGTGAATTCTTTAATGATAAAAAAGGAACATGGGGGAAGCGACATCTGCTATTGGCCACAGAGACAAACCTGGATGCAAAGACAATCATGCTGCGATATCCAAAGCGCTGGGGAATTGAGCCGCAGATACACATTTTGAAGCGCTGGTGGGGAATAAACAATTTGTGGCAGCAATCACGAAGCGTACTCGAATGCTGGATGCAAATACGTGTGACAGCTTGGACTTTGGTTCAATTGTTGGTACACGTTGTCGAGGACTTTCCGATGATGGCGGTTGCCCCCTGGCGCATCGGTCAACCGATAACTGGTGGATTGGTAGCGCAATGGATGCGTATGGAATTTACGGGACTTCAGTTTCTTGATGGTTTTGATCGAAAGTCCCAAAAATTCTCATTCCCCGTAGAGCGTGGTGATCCAAGATTGCGGTTTCGGTGATGCAGTTACCGGTAGCCAGTCATGTTTTGAATCGTTTTTGCCATTTTCATCAATTTGGTTGGGAGTGGCGGGAGAGATGCTGTGTGTCTAAAGTTGAGTT
>Ga0194060_10004041_pt1 | contig 10232 bp, 10 predicted proteins | sample SepL225m_MetaG_FD_163427 | JGI IMG/M metagenome (GOLD analysis project Ga0194060, IMG submission 163427) | Anoxic zone freshwater microbial communities from boreal shield lake in IISD Experimental Lakes Area, Ontario, Canada - Sep2016-L222-5m | ecosystem: Environmental > Aquatic > Freshwater >... | reverse complement strand
CCGCACGAAGCAGTGCGCCAGGGAGAGCTGCAGCGGATGGGACATCTGTTGCCGGCAGCTTGACGCCGCGACGACCGGGGGTGGATTGTTCATATATTAGTTGCATGATTTTTCTCCTTTTCAATCTGTTGTATTTAAAACACAACTTGCAATTTTGTGGTGCTTGACTTCAAGTTTTCCCAAGCTCCATGAAACTCCTTCAGGGATTTTTACGTTGTTTTTCCGAGATTGTCAAATTTGTCTTGTCTCACGAGCGAACCCTCTATTCCAAGTCCCTTTATTGGCACTGATCATACCGTACCTGCTGTTTGTTGCTCTGGGGGAAGCTTTCTTTTCGATCTGGTATTTCCTTTTTAGAAAGAGAGAATTATTCAAGTCCCGCTTCGGCAATCTCTATGGCTTTCATGACCGCCATTCCCTTGTTGACCGTTTCCTGCCATTCGGCAGCAGGGTCTGAGTCAGCAACAATACCGGCACCGGCCTGGAGATGGACTTTGCCATCTTTTATCACCAGTGTTCGTATTGTGATCGCAAGATCCATGTTGCCGTCAAACGAAAAGTAGCCGACAGCGCCTCCGTATATTTCGCGCCGAGCCGGTTCCAGTTCATCAATTATCTGCATTGCCCGTATCTTTGGCGCTCCGGATAAAGTGCCGGCCGGGAAGGTCGCCCGCACAAGATCAAAGGCATCGCGATTCCCTTCAAGTACTCCCCTGACGTTGGATACTATATGCATGACATGGGAGTACCGTTCAATAACCATCAACTCAGACACGTTAACCGTTCCGGTTGCGCAGACCCGGCCAAGGTCATTGCGCCCAAGATCAACCAGCATGACATGTTCGGCACGTTCCTTCGGGTCTGCAAGCAGTTCCAGAGCCAGAAGCTCATCGAACTCTGCGGTGGCGCCACGGGGACGTGTGCCTGCAATGGGGCGGAGCTCCACACGAAGGCCCTCTTTTCGTACCATGACCTCAGGAGATGCACCGGCGATAACAGTGTCGTCCAGTCGGAGAAAAAACATGTATGGTGACGGATTAAGTGTGCGCAGAACACGGTAGATGTCAAAAGGATCGGCCGAGAGTTCGCCGCTGAAACGCTGTGAAAGTACAACTTGAATTATATCTCCGGAGTGGACATATTCCTTGGCTTTTATCACGGAAGCTTCGAACTCTTCACGGCTTACGTTTGAACGAAGCTGGACAGTTTTTCCGGTGGGGCACGTTGTTCCTGTAGAAAGCGGAGTACGCAGGCGCTTTATGAGAGTTTCAATTTTTTCCGTGGCGGCCTGATATGCCAGTTCGGCTGATATTTCTCCATCCATATGGGCATTTGATACGACTTTAATCTTCTGGCTGACACTGTCGAATATGACTATTGTATCAGTAATCAGAAAAAAGGAGTCGTAGGCGTCAAGCGTGGCCGGTTTGCTGTCTGGCAGATTCTCAAAATGCCTCACCATATCGTAGCCGAGATAGCCAACCGCTCCGCCAAGAAAACGGGGTAGCCCCTTTACCTCAACCGGGCTGTATTTTGCTAGAGTTGTCCGTATGCAATCAAGAGGATCTTCAGAGGTTATAGTTTCTGTTTTGCCATTTTGAATGATCTCAATAACATTTCCTTTTGAACGGATTATCTGAGAGGGGGTTGAACCGATAAAGCTGTAACGCCCCCATTTTTCACCCCCCTCGATACTTTCCAGCAAAAAGGAATAGTGGCCGTCGTCGAGCTTTTTGAGGGCAGTGACCGGTGTATCCATATCTGCCATAATCTCGCGATACACAGGAATCAGGTTGCCGTGCAGCGAGAGTTTGCTAAAGGTTTCAATATCTGGAAAATACATCTGCGGACTCCATATATCCTGGTACTTTTGTTATGAAAACAACTAGCATAGGCGCCTGAGAGAGTCAAGTTATGCTGATTTCCCTATTGACAACCATGATACTGCTGTGTTTAATGCCGGACATGAACTCTAACCGCTTCCGCATCGCATTCAACTTTTACTTTTGGCTCGGCTTTTATTTTAGGCCGTCTGCCCGGGTAGCGTTGTAAGAGAGGAAGCTATTACACGAAACCACAAGCCGGGGCAGCCGTAACTCTCCCCGGCTTTTTACTGCCTGTTGATTTGAGTGCAGACAAGGCCGGGGAGAAATTCCGGCCTTCTCTTTTTGTGGGAAAGGATCTGGGAATGATTATCGTAATGAAGGCAGGAGCAGCAAAGAAGGACAAAGATGAAGTATTGAGGCGCATCAAGGAGTTGGGGTACACGTCACACGTGATTCACGGCACGACGAGAGATGTTATCGGAGCTATCGGTGATGAGCGTGGCAAAGCTGCACTGCAGGCACTGGAGAGTCTGCACGGTGTGGAGAATGTACTGCCGATTCTGCAACCGTACAAACTTGCTTCACTTGAAGTAAAGAAGGAGTCAAGCATCGTCAAAATCAGTGATACGGTCTCCATCGGCGGTTCGCAGATTATCATTATGGCCGGTCCATGTTCTGTTGAAAGCGAGGAACAGATAATTGAATCCGCCTTTGCCGTCAAAAAGTCAGGGGCACAGATGCTGCGGGGCGGGGCGTTCAAACCTCGTACTTCTCCCTATTCATTTCAGGGGCTTGAAGAAGAGGGGCTGAAGCTTATGGCGAAAGCGCGTGATCTGACCGGCCTCCCATTTGTAACAGAAGTTATCAATCCTGAAACAGCGGATATGGTGGCGGATTATGCCGATGTGCTGCAGATTGGTGCACGCAATTCACAAAATTTTGCGCTGCTAAAAAAAGTTGGGCAGCTTGGTAAACCGGTGCTTCTAAAGCGTGGCATGGCGATGACGATTCAGGAATTATTGATGAGTGCCGAATACATCATGAGTGAAGGGAACCAATCTGTAATTCTATGCGAGCGCGGGATTCGCACCTTTGAGACGGCGACCCGCAATACCCTCGATTTGTCAGCTATTCCTGTTTTGAAACGGAAAACGCATCTTCCAGTGGTTATTGACCCCTCGCACGGCACAGGTAATCACCATTACGTGGCGCCCATGAGCTATGCTGCTGTGGCCGCAGGAGCTGACGGCTTGATTATAGAGGTTCACCCTGATCCGGAGCACGCTTCATCTGATGGTGCTCAGTCTCTGAAGCCTGTAAAATTTGAACTAATTATGCAGAAATTGCGACTGTTTGCAGAAGCCGATGGAAGAACGCTGTAGCTGCTAAAATCGCTCTATATCTAGTTTTAGGCATAGTGGTTGTCTATTTTTACTCTTTTCCGTATAATTATGTATAATTATCTTGACATGATCAAAAATTATAGTAAGTGTGGCTCAATAATCTATCCTGTTTACGGAATTATGTAATTCTATGAAAAACCAAAACAACGTGAAGTCCATTCGTGAATCCAGATTGTTGAGCAAGTCAGAGCTTGCCCGCAAGGCCGGTGTTTCCGTTCTAACCATCGGCCGTATTGAGCGTGGTGAAGAGTGCAGGATGGAAACCATGAGGAAAATTATTCTGGCCTTGGGTTTTACCTTGGAGGATAGATACAAGGTATTTCAGGAACAGGAACAACGGGACTAGATATGTTTCTATTTAAAAGGAAAAAAGATTTTATAGGAATAGATATTGGGTCAAGCTCAGTAAAGGTCGTTCAGCTCAAAGAGCATAACGGCTCCTACCAGTTGTTGAATGCCGGTATTTCTCCATTGCCTCCAGATGCGATTGTTGACAACACGCTCATGGATAGCGCAGCAATTGTCACTGTAATTAAAAATCTAGTTACAAGTCTTGGCATAAAGACAAAGGATGTTGTTTGCTCAATTTCCGGCAACTCTGTAATTATCAGAAAGATTGTGCTGTCGACAATGTCGCAGGAGGAGTTGGAAGATCAAATTTCATGGGAAGCAGAGCAATATATCCCTTTTGATATTAACGATGTAAATATGGATTTTCAGATTTTATCGCCTGACAGCAATGATCCGTCAAAAATGAATGTCCTGCTTGTTGCAAGCAAGAAGGACATTATTAATGATTATGTGTCTGTTTTTGGTGAAGCCGGAATGCATCTTTCCGTTGTTGATGTTGATTCTTTTGCAGTTCAAAACGCATTTGAAGCAAATCACATCTTTAGTGCCGAAGATATATATGCACTTGTAAATATTGGTGCCAGCATCATGAATATCAATGTTATCAAGGATGGTATTACGCTTTTCAGCCGCGATGTACAGATGGGTGGGAATCTTTATACTGAGGGAATTCAAAAGCAGATCGGGCTTAGTCGCGAAGATGCCGAAGCAGCTAAATTGCTTGCACTTGGCACCACTAACAATCAGCTTATTAATATTATACAGAAAATTAATGAAACTATCACTCAGGAAATAAGGAAATCCCTTGATTTTTACAATGCAGCTGCAAGCGAAGGGCGAATATCAGGCCTGTTTGTTTCTGGTGGCTGCTCTAAAGTATATCGTCTTATTGACACAATTTCTGAAAAAATTGGATTGCCTACGGAGAAACTCAATCCATTTGCTAAGATAAAGTATAGTGAAAAAGATTTTGACCCTGAATACCTTCGGGAAATCGCTCAGTTTATGGCTGTGCCGGTTGGACTTGCTATCAGGAGGGTAGGGGATAAATGATAAAAATTAATCTTTTACCCGTACGGGGGGCAAAGAAAAAAGAAACTGCTATCCAACAGTTGGCTATCGCTGGGGTTACAGTTGTTGTAATTGTGCTTGTTGTCCTCTCCCTGTATGCTTTTAAGCGTGTTCAGGTTGCCACTGCCAAAGAGAATATAGCATCGGCGAACAATAAAATTAATGAACTGAAGACAAAAATCGGCAAAATTCAAGAGATTAATAATCTTAAAGAAGAAGTCAAAAAAAAGCTTGATGTGCTAACGCTTCTGCGGAAGAACAAAACCGGTCCGGCTCAGCGACTGGCAACGTTAAGTGACCTTACACCGGAACAGCTTTGGCTTACAAATTACAGTGAAGCCGGCCAGGATGTTAAGGTATCCGGAATGGCGTCCAATGAAGATTTAATTGCAATGTTCATGAAGTCTCTTGAAGGTTCCAGCGATTTTATGGCTGTGGAATTAGTTGTATCTGAACAGACTGTCGTTGGCGAGACCAAATTTAAAAAATTTGATATCACTATGAAGTTAAAATCCGCCGCAATTCCAGTTGATTCAGTAAAAAAATAAAGTACGAATTTCAGGTGGCCTGGATATGGATCCGAATATTGAGAAAGTACTTAAGCTCCCTAATAAACAGAAAATTACGATTCTTGTACTCGTTTCTATTATTGAAGCAGCGGCTTTAGTGTGGTTTTTATATATTCCAAAGCATAAAGAACTTGAAGGACTGAAGGCCAACCTTGCCCAGTTGGAGGGTGAAATTACCGAAAAAACAAGAATTGCAAATAATCTCCCCAAATTAAAAATTGAATATGAAAAATTGAATCAAGAGTTAGAGCAGGCGCTGACTGAATTGCCAAATTCAAAAGAGATTCCGTCCTTGTTGACCAGCATTACCACAACTGGAAAATCATCCGGCCTTGATTTTTTGACATTTCGCCCTAAACCGGAGGTTGCAAAAGATTTTTATGCAGATGTACCGGTTGATATAGTTGTTGCCGGGTCATTTTTTAGTGTCGCAAATTTTTTTGCAGCTATTGCCAACATGCCGCGTATCGTTAATATTACAAATGTCGCGTTTTCTGATATTAAGAGTGTAAATAATCGCATGATGACAAAGGTTACATGTCTCGCGACCACTTTCCGGTTCCTTGATAAGAAAGAGATTAAGGATGATAAAAGTAAAAAGAAATAGTTTATTTCCGACTATCGCTGGAATCTGGATCTGCGTTTTTGTGTTAACAGCGTGTGGCAAAGATCAACCTATTGTTACGACTCCGCCACCCGCCAAGCCTCAAAGTGCAGCTACAGCTGTGCCAAAGCCTGTTCAAAACCTAGCCACCTCTGCGTCACGCTCGTCCTCACCACCTGCAAATCAATTCGACTTCAGTAATAAAAAAGATCCTTTCAAGCCTTTTATCGTTGTCAAGGAAGAGCCAAAAAAGTCTTTTGACTCGATAAAAAAATCTAAATATGACTCTTTGCCTATTCACAGTTTTGACGTGAGTCAATTCAGGCTTATTGGCATAGTATCCGGTGATCGGGATAACAGGGCAATGGTTGTAGATCCGGGTGGTAAAGGCTATGTGTTAAAAGTGGGCATGTCGATTGGAAAAAATGATGGCACGGTTGTTTTGATTAATGCTAATGGCGTCGATGTTGTGGAGAAGTTTAAGGATGAAAGCGGTAAAACCCGTAAAGAAACTGTGAAACTTACCCTTCCAATGAAGCAATGAGGAGCTGCGCATGAAATGGAAGATAAATATACTGAAAAATTTGCTCTTGATCGTTTCAATATGGGTAGGCTGTACTGTTTCAGCTCCTACATGTGCCGATAGCGCTGAACAGCCGAAGGCTGTAAAAGTTGCTGGGATAGAATCAATTAACACAACAGGCGAAGGTCTGGCTACTGAACTGATAATCAAGCTCACTTCTCCGGCCACGTATACCAGTTACAAAACAACATCACCGCTGCGTCTGGTTATGGACTTTTCCATGGTTTCACTGGGCGACATCTCTGAAACGATTCATATAGATAAAGGTAATTTCAAAACGGTTACAGCAAAACGTTTCGATACTGATGCAGGCGTTTTAACTCGTATAGAAATTGCACTTGTAAGTGATGTTGAAGCAGTAATTTCAACTCATCCGACTAATCCAGGCGAGCTGAAAATAGCCTTTCCGCTGTTGATTGTCAGTGACCCGCCTACTGATTCAAATACTCCTGTAAATAAGGACGTTGATGCTGCCGTGCCAAAAGCAGCACCCGGAGAATCGGCAGCAGCCTTGGCGAGGACGCTGACCTCGATAACTGTCAAAGACAATACGATAGTTTTTTCTCTTGATGGTGTCGTAGAGTTCAAAACTTTAAGACTCAACAATCCCGAGCGCTTTGTAGTTGATTTCATGAATGTAAAAAGCGGGTTGTCGGCCAGACTTTTGCCGCTGAATGCTTCAGGCGTCGCTTCAGCGCGTGTTGGACTTTATCCGGACAAGGTACGTGTAGTTCTTGATGCCGTTAATGGTAGTTTCCCCGAGGCGTCTGCTGATAGGAGTGACTCAGGAGTTATTGTCACTCTTGGCGCTAAACCACTTATTAAACAGGAAACTAAACCTGAAGTAAAACCTGCCGCAGTAGAGAAGGCGGTTCCTGCAAAGCAGCAAACACCGGTTACCGGTAATGGCAGCAAATCCTCTAATTCAGCAATTGAGATGATTGACTTCCAGGTTATCGATGGTGTTTCGAGGGTTTCAATCAAGGTAAGTGGAGATATAAATGTGGAACCGCCGGTTAAATCAGCCGGATATGTCACGCTGACAATTAAAAATTCAACACTGCCTAAAAACATTCAGCGATCGCTTGAAACTCGTAATTTTATCACTCCTGTTTTGCGAATTACGCCAGTGATTGTCAAAACTAAGAATAGTGTTGACACCAAAGTACGTATTGTCACACGCATTTCCACCCCTTTCGAATATCGTCAGGAAGGGGATATGCTGTATGTCGATTTTAAACACCCGGAAGAGATGAGTGGCGATAAGCTGTTTACTGAGGCTACCGAACAGAAAAAAGTAGCAGCTCCCAAAAAGTCTGATTTACTCTCTGAGGCAGATATTTCCTCGGATTTATCGCCGGCTTCTGATTTAACCGCCAAGACTGCCGTTAAGACAGGAGGGTATAAGGGGCGTAAAGTAACCCTTGAATTTGCGGATGCCGATGTGAGGAAAATATTTCAGTTGCTTGCCGAAGTCAGTAATAAGAATTTTGTACTTGGTGATGATGTCACCGGTAATATCAGTATCAAACTTGTAAATGTCCCATGGGATCAGGCTCTCGACATTATACTGGACACTAAAAACCTCGACAAACGGGAAGATGGCAACATTCTGCTTATAAAAGGTAGAGGCAAGTTCAAGTCTCAGGCTGAGGAAGAGTTGGAAATAAAAAAAACAGCGGCCAAATCCATTGAGCTTAAAACAGAAACTTTCTCAGTTAATTATGCTGATCTAGGTGCAATAACGGCGCAATTTGAAAAAATAAAAACTCCCGACAGAGGGCAGATTGCTTCTGACACCAGAACAAGTAAGGTGATCGTCAAAGATACTCCGCAAGCACTTAGCGATATGAGAACTTTGCTGAGTCAGCTTGATCTTCCCGAACGCCAGGTGATGATTGAAGCCCGGATCATTGAGGCGACATCTTCCTTTAGCCGCAGCCTGGGTGTCAGTTGGGGGGCGCATTATCGTGATGGTTCAGCATCAGTAATGAACGTCAATTCAATGGACACCTCTTTTGGAGGGTTGACCTCTGCACCTCCGGTTACCGGTATTGCAGGTGCAGCGGGTGGAGCCATGGGGATCTCTTTCGGTAAGCTCGCAAGTAATCTTAAAGTGGATGCGCGCCTTAATGCCGCAGCAGGTGCGGGTATGATAAAAATCATATCATCTCCAAAGGTTGCGACGCTTAATCATAAACCTGCAAAAATTTCTCAGGGACAACAGATACCATATCAGAACACAACGTCTACAACCGGTGCAGTCACTGCTTTTGTTGCCGCAACACTTTCACTTGAAGTTACTCCGCATATCAATGCAAACGGCACAATTATGATGAAAATAGATGCAAAAAATGATGCTCCTGGAACCGGCAGCCCTCCGCCTATTAACACTAAGCAGGCCACAACCGAGATGCTTTTACGCGACGGCGAAACGACGGTTATTGGCGGAATTTTTGTTGACAGTGACACCGAAGGTGATGATGGTGTGCCGTTTTTGATGGACATTCCGTATCTTGGGAAACTGTTTAAGTCAAATACCAAGGTTAAGATCAAAACAGAGCTACTCATTTTTATTACGCCGCGGATTCTGGATGCAGTTTAAACTCTGGACATACGCAGATTACCTCACCTGGCCTGATGATCAGCGATGGGAACTCATTGATGGTGTGGCGTATTCCATGTCTCCTGCACCGACGACTTCTCATCAAAGCATTCTGCGGAAAATAGCTTTTGCCATAAATGCTCATCTTGAAGGGAAGCAAGGCGAGCTCTTCTTGGCTCCTTTTGATGTCCGTTTTGCGGAACAAAAAAATGTAAGTGATAATTATATTGATACCGTTGTTCAACCTGATATTTTGATTGTGTGTGACAAAGGCAAGTTGGATGAACGTGGCTGCAACGGCCCGCCTGATTTCATTATCGAGATATCTTCCCCAACAACAGGCAAAAATGATCTCACCCGTAAATTTGACCTGTATCAGCGTCACGCTGTTAAAGAATACTGGATCGTGCATCCTGAGGAACAGACAGTGATGGTGTTTAAATTAGAAGGTGATGGCATGTATGGAAAGCCGGAACGGTATGCCGGAGATGATGCGGTTTCAGTGCCTTTATTTGGTGATTTGGTTGTTGATCTGAAGGGTGTTTTTGCTGAATAGGTAAGTAATATAGAATTAAATTACTCTTTGCGGGAGTTGGATGATGAGAAAAATATTGTTGTTCTGCGCGTTTTTAAATCTATTGGTGTCTGGGTGTGGCGGCAGTTCGGATGGTTTACTGGCGACTTCATCAGTAACTGCAACAGTTGACAAACTTGTTATGGATTCCGATGTTGTCTCCTGGGTTGATGCTGCTGAGGCTAAGACCACTGCCTGCCTAGAAAACAGTTTTCCAAGAACTCCTGTTGCTGATGCTGTAAATGTTACCATTAAGTCAACAGCATATCCTCTATCCTCTTCAACCGGTTTGTCCATTCGAATCAAATCTGCGACCATTTCTTACACCCCTGCCAACACCGCTACTCCACCAATGAGTTCAGAATTCCAATCTGTCGGTATGACAATTGATGCAGGTGGAACAGCAACGATACCAGTGTTGGTTGCAACTAAAGAACAGAAGATGCGCCTTCAACCGGCACTGGCCTGCAGCAATACCATTTACAAATACTACACAAAGATTTCATTTGATATTGCCGAAATAGGTTCAAACAAAAGTATCACGATTGACTCGGCAATGGATCTGCGTTTTGCTGATTTTATTGATCAATAAATGGGAAGTTTTGGCACAATATCTGATCGGTTCTTTTAAACCGGAGTTTAAAAT
>Ga0194060_10004040_pt1 | contig 10232 bp, 10 predicted proteins | sample SepL225m_MetaG_FD_163427 | JGI IMG/M metagenome (GOLD analysis project Ga0194060, IMG submission 163427) | Anoxic zone freshwater microbial communities from boreal shield lake in IISD Experimental Lakes Area, Ontario, Canada - Sep2016-L222-5m | ecosystem: Environmental > Aquatic > Freshwater >... | reverse complement strand
CACATTATACCAAAATAAGGCGACCAGTAATTTTGGTCTATTCTGAAGAATATAAAGCTTTTGGTGAAGCAAGAAGCAGGGAAGCTGAGCTAAAAACTTGGAAAAGAGAAAAGAAATTAGAATTAATTGCTAAAAATACCAGTGATTAAATTAATTTGAGATATAAAGTCTGCTAATGTGTCATTCCAAACTTGATTTGGAATCCAGTGGACACTGGATCCTGATTTTCATCAGGACGACAAACAAAACTCAGAGTTTCATAATTTAACTAAATAATTAAATTACATTTCAATATCCAACAAAATTGGACAATGATCACTTCCCAAAACATCATTTAATATCTCAGCTTTCTTGATTTTCTTTTCTAAAATTTTAGAAGTAAAAACATAATCAATTCTCCATCCAATATTTCTCTCACGCGCTCTGGTTTTCATGTCCCACCAGGTATATTTTATTTTATCACCATGGATAAATCTAAATGTATCAATAAAAGCAGAAACATATTTAGCTAGTAACGTTCTCTCCTCAGCTGTACAACCAAGATGCCCAGCATTTTCTTTCGGACGAGCAAGATCAATATCTGCAACCGTTGCATTCACGTCCCCCATAAATATAACTGGTTTCTTTTTTTCTAAACTTTTTGCACGTTTTAAAAATTGAGTATAATAATCTAACTTATACAAAAAGTGTTCGTCTGATTTTCCGCCATTTGGCCAGTAGCAATTCATTAAAATAAAATCTTTGAAATAAAGAGTGAGTAGTCGACCTTCTAAATCCATGTGATCAGCCCCTAAACCATATTCAATTTTTTCTGGCTTTACTTTTGTGTAAACTGCTACACCAGAATATCCTTTACGAATTTTTGAACTATCAAAATATGAAAAATATCCTTTTGGATTAAGAACTTGCTCTGGCAACTGGTCGGGGGTCGCTTTAGTTTCTTGTATACAAATAATGTCCGCTTTTAATTTAAACAAGTCATCAAAAACACCCTTTTTATACACCGCCCGTATTCCGTTTACATTAAAAGAAATTAATTTCATAAAGATAGTATAACTGAAAAAGCTGATTGTGTAATAACAAAAAGAAAGCACGCTAATTAACGTGCTCATGGTAAAAACCATTAAAATAATTCAATTCCTTATAAAGAGACCCCAGAAGTTATTTTTATGTTTTTTCGGTTCATCAAAAACCAGATCAGGGATTTTGTAATAATTACTCAAGATGTCTTCAACTCTTTCTTTGTTAGATTTTCCTTCTGCAATATCTGACACGAAGTTCGTAAATTCATTCTTGGTAAGAGGAGAAAGTATTTCAACGCCTCTACACACATCTACAATCAACCCTTTGGGGAAGTTGAGCTGGAAAGCAAAAAGAACAACATGTTTGAAAAGACTAGCATGAATAGGCTCAGGAATTTCCTTGGCCCACCCTTTTGAAAAAAACCTCATTCTCATTTTTGCATGATGGTCTGCCAAGTAACAACAGGAGGAAACTTGTCTATTCACCAAATCCCGAAAGGCTGGCGTTATCGTTAGCGTAGGATGTAATTCGTTCACTTTTTTCTCCTAAATCAAATTGTTCAGACACCGTGTCTTTACTGATGTAACACTACCGATAAAATTATTTAAAGTCAAACTATTTTAGAAACAAAAAGGCCAAGCGACTAGCGCTCGGCTTTTTGATGCGACCATTCAATGGTCACACCTATTTATTGTCCAGAGGACACGGCTTCAGGTGTCTGGGAATGTCTAATGACAGTTGCCTCATGACTTTTCGACCCTTTTTCCCGGCCAATTGCCCTATAAGAGCGGCTATGAACAGGCGAAACATGATGATTCTCACTGTCTGGACAGAGACTGAAGTCTCCCATGAAAAGTTGCAAAATCGTCGGGAAACGCCTGACAGCAGATACGTGATGAAAACGAGACATGAAAAATCCTCTTAGGAGTGTACAAAGCCTATACTCTAACATAAATTTAGAAAAAGTAAAATATTATTTCTTCTCCCTCTTCGAATGAAACTTTTCAAATTGATCACGAAGGCAGACACACAGTCGCGAGTACGCTCTTTGTTCTGCACTGCGAAATTATAGTCGCCGATTACGGACTTCTTAATTTGTGGAGGAATTTGTTTGTAATAATTACAAAAAATAAAACCGCGTATTTCTACGCGATTTAATGTCGAATCAGAGATGCTATTCTCTATTCCGCCCGAAACACCAAAGCACTGCCTCGCTTGGTGACCCAGCCCTGCTGAACCGGTTCTGTCGGCGTGACTTGGACACCCTGTCCGGCATAGCCGATTTCCAATGTGTACGCTGTCCAATCGGCGGGTCCGTCGACCTCAGGGAGGCATGGTACGCTCATGACAAGCCTGCCAGACAGTATTTCGTGGAGGTACATATCCACCTCTCTCTCCTTCCTTTCTCCAACAAACTTCGAGGCTAACTCCATACAGCGGGGCGAGAGAGTGATGACCTCACCGCCAAACATGAACTTCCCCGTTTCCCACTCAGAGGAGGTAAGCGGTAGACGCTCATGGATTCTCGGAATACTGACGCGAAGGGCCAGAGCGTCTTCAGGTTCGCACGGCTTGTAACCAAGTGCCAAAACCCGCTGAACTATCTCCGGCATTGTCGTCATGTGGTAAAACCCGAGCTCGCTGATATCCGCACGAACGAAGTTAATCGTCCGAGGAGTTGAGCTGGTGCCGAACGGTAGACGACGGAGGTGTGCTATCTCATATTGCTGCACCCGGTAGTCTTTTTTCGTTAGCTCCGTAAGGAGCTCTTCCTTGGTCTTGCCACCGACTTGGACTGTCTTCCAGATTTCAAACTTAGTGTTCATGATTTAGAATCCTTTCAAAGATCATTGTTGCAATGCCTGCAACTGGCGAAACTTAGCTCCTACAAGCATTCAAATATTTGTTGTACTTGAATGCTTGATAAGAGAAGGGAACCGAGGTTCCCTTCTACTCCAATCTGAGTTGCTTCAGATCAGCTTGCATGCACTGCCGCAGTCATGCACGTGTCCCATGCACACTGATCAATATTAAACGGCGAGCTAGTCCATTCGCTGTCCTGGCGGGTGTTGCGATACAAGCCTCTGACGAGACGGTACGGTTTCTGAGGCTTGGAAACACTCTTGAGTCCGTATATGGTTCCCCAAAAGAAAACCATACCAAAAGTGGGGGCCTTCCACTCCTCGGGAATGTCGTGAGGGTTGGCAAGCAGGTAATCGAGGACGTTGGCATTGAGAACCGGAATATTCTTGGAAAGAATCTCTTGGTAAACCGCGGCGCCCATAATGTCATCGACAGTCTGGCAGGAAGCAAGAAAGATGGAATTTCCTTGAACCTTTCTGTTCCATTTGAGCATGCCTTGCTTCTGGTGCATTTTCAAGACCAAAGGACTTGAAACATTTGGTTCTGTGTCACAGTCAATAAATGTCATAACTTTCTTTCAAAGAACTCGTTGCGAATGCCTGCAACCGGCTTATCTAACACTGGTAACAGAATACCACAGTTTGTTGCTTAAGTCAAACAGATTTATTAAATATATTTGATAGACTCCAAAATACCTTTATTTAAATGGATTATTTTAGATTAAAAAGTGTTGTGATTTTTCGACAACTATGTTAAACTATTCTCATTATGATACAACAACTTATAAAATTAGGGTTCTCAGAAGGGGAGGCAAAGGTTTATACCGCAACACTAGAACTTGGAGAAACAAGCGTTGCTAGAATTGCACAAAAGACCAAAATAGAACGCACGACTGTCTATGGTTTTATAGAATCACTTAAAAAGAGAGGTTACTTAACTTTGTCCATGAAAGGTAAAAAGATAGCTTATTCAGCAAATAACCCAAAACGATTAAAATCTGAACAAGAAGAAAAAAATAAATTAATAGAATCAGTCTTGCCAGAACTTCTGTCTATTACGAATGCTATAGATAAAAAACCAACAGTTAGATACTTCGACAGTAAAGAAGGTATATTTGATGTCTACCGCGAAACACTTGAATATCCAAACATGCCCATGAGGGGGTGGTTGTCATCTGCATGGTATGACTCAGAAAAATTTTGGACCGAATACTACCTACCGACTCGTATAGAAAAGAAAATACCATTTTATGGAATAGTTCCGGAAACGGAAGAAATGTCTAGTTTTGTAAAAGACGACCAAGCTTCACTAAGACAAACAAGAATGGTGAAAGGTAATCCAATTACGGCTGACATTATGCTCTACGGAAAGCGTTCAATTGCAATCATGTCATTCAAAGAATCAACAGCACTCGTATTAGAAAGTGAGGAACTTTTTAATACACTTTCTTTCATATTCAAAGAGCATTGGCAAGCACTGAGTGGGAAATAGATAATAGCAAATCAGTTTAGAAATGAGAGAAATTATTCCAGGTACGCGAAGCCTAGAGATTTTTGGAAGAAGACGTACATACTAGTACGGCGACTGAGAAAAATCTCGTAGCGACAAAGTAGATGGAATAATTTATCTCACTTCTTCTTCGAATGGAACTTTTCAAATTGATCACGAAGGAATTTGTTTGTTACGTTTGTATATATTTGTGTTGTTGCAATAGATGCGTGACCTAACATCATTTGTACAGTACGCAAGTCAGCTCCGTTGTATAAAAGGTCAGTCGCAAAGCTGTGACGAATAACGTGTGGTGTACATTTCTTTGCAATACCGGCTATTACTGCATATTTTGTAACAATGCGCTCAACGGAGCGAGGCGTAAGTCTGACTGATTCTTCTTTTACCATTCTGGCATGAGCACGAGGGGAGTGGTCAATAAACATTGCTTCATCAATATCAACTCGCTGTTCTAAATATTTTTTAACAGAAATAGCAGCTGCACCTGATACGAAAACCACACGAATCTTTCCTCCTTTTCCACGGACAGAAATCTCTCCCGTTTTTAAATCTGTATCACGATCAAGCGAACACAATTCTGAAACACGTAATCCGGTAGAGAAAAATAATTCTAGAATTGCTTTATCACGAAGTCCTGCGATGGTTGTAATATCCGGGGCAGACATTAAATTTTCTAATTCTTTTTCAGAAATTAAATCAAGTTCGCGTTGTTGTGTTTTTGCAAGTTCAATTCTTTCTGGATCATAACTTTTTACACCTTGCCTACGCATATATTTGAGAAATGCTCGAAGTGCAATTAAATGATAATTCTGAGTTTTTTTATCTAGAGTTTCTTGAGCTTGTCCTTTTTTTATAGCACGTGCTGGGTGACGGTTAAGATAGACACGATATTCACGCATCATACTCTCGGTAATATCGGTAGGGGATTCTACTTTTATAAAATCCAAAAAGCGAGTGAGATAATGCTCATAATTACGAACAGTGAGTGCTGAGCGTCCTTTTTCTATTTCTATATATTGAAGGAAGTCGGATTTGAGAGAAGATAAGTTCATAAAGTTTTAAAGTTCATAAAGTTAAAAGTGGGGGAAGCTTTATAGACTTTCAACTTTATAGACTTTTTACTAACATAGTATATACCAATGTCGCACAATAATTACATATTTAAGGGGATAATCATTCTTTTTTACAAAAACCTTGATAAATATAGCTTTTAATAAAACCCCTCTAGGGGTTGCAAAGTGGGTAAATGTGTGATAGAATATAGCAATAGTTAATCAATATGCTTTCTACACGAAAAAAGGCTAATGCCATCAAAAGCGTTCAAATACATGACACTGACACGGGATCTCCTGAAGTTCAGATCTCTATTTTGAGCAAGAAAATCACTGAACTTACAGATCATTTGAAGGTTCACAAAAAGGATAATCACTCTCGTCGCGGGCTTATTCAGATGGTTGCTGATCGCCGTACACATCTAAAGTATTTGGAAGCAAGTAACAAGAAGAGATATACAACGGTTGTCACCAAATTAGGTTTAAAATAGAACAAAATTATTTCATTTGCTTCGTTATGGAGCCTCTCGTTTTCGGTCAACGTACTATCTCGTACGTCTCCCTCAAACGTTTCTCCATGCCTTGCAACTAAAACAATTTTCTTTATTTTAAATGGATAAAAAATACTGGATTCCAACTTTCGTTGGAATGACACACATACATAATAAATATATTATTTGTATTTACTCCTAACGTCTAACTACCAACCCCTAACTGGGCCCGTGGTGTATACTAACTATAGTTTCTATTTTAATAAACGTTTCTTACTTTTTAATATTTTAGTTCCCTAGTGGCTATCCCCTAGTGGCTAACTACTACCCATATGTCAGTTATCAAACACAGCGACCAACGTGTCGCAGTATTTATAGATACTCAAAATCTATATCACAGTGCAAAAAATTTATACAATACCAGAGTAAACTTTGGAGCAGTAATGAAAGAATCTGTCGGTAATCGTAAACTTATACGTGCTCTTGCATATGTCATCACAACCGAAGCAGGGGATGAAACAAACTTTTTCGAAGCTCTCACAAAAATGGGTATTGAAACTAAAACAAAAGACTTACAAGTCTTTTATGGTGGTGCAAAAAAAGCTGACTGGGATGTCGGACTTGCAGTTGATGCAATTCGTTTAGCTCCAAAAGTCGATACAATTATATTAGCAACAGGAGACGGTGACTTCGTGCCTTTAATTATTTTCCTAAAAGAACATTTCGGAGTACAGGTGGAAGTAATTTCATTTGGACGTTCTTCATCATCATCTCTTCGTGCGACTTGTGAAGACTTCATCGATATGTGTGAACATCCAGAAAAATTCTTGATTGGATATAGAACACAAAATTCATCTCCCAAAAAAGGAAAATCCGGAACAAAAAAAGCTCGTGCGGTCCAAGAATTCTCTGATGATGAATTAGGAATTTCTGCAGGGGAGTAATTATTTTCAAGTTTCCAGAGTATACAAATACAGGATGGCCACGAAGTGGCCATCCTGTATTTTCTTGTCATCCTGATTAACATCAGGATTTAGTATTCGCATTTTTTGGAAATTGGAAATTGGAAATTATTTTATATTACTGCTTACTGCCCACTGGTTACTGATTACTTAAATCAAGGACACTGGATTCCAAATCAAGTTTGGAATGACACACATGAGAGGTTTCATACTTCAAAATCTTGAACTTGGAAACTGTTCTCCTCTGTTGACTGTAAGCTGTAGGCTGTATACTAGACTAATGGCTATTCCAAACATTGATACTTTTGAACAAGATATAAGAGATGAAATAAAGCATAAAGAAGCAACTGTTGGTGATATTGCCTCAGCTAGTGGTAGTGTGAGCAACTCTTCTTCTAAAAATAATTATTCTTCTCCAAACCAAAAGTCTTCTCGAAGTTTTTATATTTCGGCTAGTATAATTTTTGTTCTAGTGCTTGGAGGTTTTTCCTATTTGTATTACTTGTATACCAATCAGCAGCCAACAGCAAAAGAAGCAGTTCCTAGCATAATAAATAACCAAACAAACATTGAAAATACCACAGAAATGATTTCTAAAAAATTATCTAATTTTTCACCAACTCTTTCTGTTGGTATTTCTCGTTTTACTTCTAAAGTTGAAAACACCCCTTATGGAATAACTCTTTCTATAAATAATTACGGGTCCACTTTTGCTTTTATGATAAAAAATGAAACAGAGATTGCGAAAGAAGTGCTTGCTGTTGAGTTAAAAAATTATGAAAATAGCACAACCACACCTGACTTAACTTTTACTGATGTAACTAAATCAAATCAAAACATGAGAGAAGTTACTGTGGGATCTTCGACCTTAGTTTATGCTTTTATAAATGATCAATACCTTGCTTTTGCAAGCTCTACAGAAAATATACTTAAGATGCGTGGTACTATAATTAAATAATGAGCGTTGCAACTATATATAGTGCGCATATCGTCGGACTAGAAGCAGAAGAGGTGGCTGTTGATGTTGATGTTTCTTCTGGTTTATATTCTTTTTCTATTGTAGGCCTACCGGACAAAGCAGTGGATGAAAGTAAGGACAGAGTGATCGCTGCATTAAAAAATTCTGGTCTACGTAATCCAAAAACAGAAAATCATAAAGTAACTGTATCACTCGCTCCAGCTGATATTAAAAAGGAGGGGTCACATTTTGATTTACCAATTGCTCTAGCCTACTTAGTTGCCTCAAAACAAATAGAAAGAGAGATTAAGTCTTCTTGGTTTGTTGGTGAATTATCATTGGCAGGTGAAGCACAGGAAATGCGTGGAATATTATCTATCGCAGAGAGAGCAAAAGCTCTCAGCATAAAATCATTATTTGTACCAAAAGCAAATGAAGAAGAAGCATCCTTAATTGAGGGAATAGATGTTTATGGATATTCAAATTTAAAAGATATTTTTAGACATTTTGGTGGAGTGATAGAAGGGGATGATGGCTTGGAAAATTTTATAGAGAAAATGCCGACCACACAAATAAACTATATTAGACCTGATTTCTTTTTAGATTTTAAAGATGTGCGAGGACAAGAAACTGCAAAGAGGGCGCTTGAGATTGCAGCTGCCGGTGGACACAATATAGCTCTTTATGGGCCACCAGGGACGGGGAAAACAATGCTGGCGAGAGCATTTACAGGAATACTTCCACCACTTCATAAAGAAGAAGTGTTTGAAGTCACAAGAATACATTCTGTAGCAAAAACAAAAACTGGATTAGTTACTCATCCACCATTTCGTTCACCACATCATACGTCTTCATATGTTTCTTTGGTTGGTGGTGGAGCAAGTCCTCGACCTGGGGAAATTACATTAGCTCATCGTGGCGTACTTTTCTTAGATGAATTTCCTGAATTTGATAAACGAGTAATCGAATCATTAAGACAGCCACTCGAGGAAGGTGTCATTACAGTTTCAAGAGCTAAAGGTACTTTTGCTTTTCCTGCATCGTGTATTGTCATTGTAGCTTTTAACCCTTGTCCTTGTGGATATATGGGAAGTAAAACAAAAAGATGTGTCTGCTCTCCGTCAGATATACAAAGATATGCGAAAAAATTATCTGGTCCGATAATGGATAGAATAGATATGTGGGTACCAGTGCAACATGTTGATTATGAGACACTTTCACATTCAAGAGTGGGAGAAGAAACCGAAGGGATAAGAGAAAGAGTTAACTCTGCAAGAAAGTTTGCAGAGGGAAGGTTTTTGAAAAATAATTCCGATTCAAAATTAAGAATGAATAAAGATATGAAAGCAAAAGATATAGCTTTGCATATTAAGTTAGATAAACCGGTCGAGGATTTAGTACAAAAACTAGCAAAGAGTTACGTCTTGTCCCCGCGAGCATATCATAGAGTTTTACGCCTCGCACGCACAATCGCTGATATGAGAAAATCAGAAAATATTTGTGAATCAGATGTAATGGAAGCTTTTCAGTATAGACCGAAGCTATATGAGGATAGGTTTTAGGTTAAAGGTTGTAGAAATACAAAAGAGCGACCCCGAAAGGGGTCGCTCTTTTGTTACAATACATAATCCATTTTTTCTTTTTAAAAGAAAACAAATTCGAGGCACGGGAAAAGTTTTTAAGGAGACGCACTTAATAGTACGTTGACTGAAAAACTTGGGACCCGTAACAAAGAAGTTGATTCTTTTAAAAAGAAAAACTAAAAGGGATTGCGAGCGCCACGTACCTCAAAGTGCAAATGTGGTCCGGTTGATCTTCCTGTATTTCCAACTTTACCAATTATCTGTCCCTGAGAAACACTTTGGCCGGCTACCACATTAATCTGACTTAAGTGACCGTACACGGTCTGTATATTATTATCGTGTGAAATAATAATATAATTTCCATAACCTCCATTATACCCACCCATCTTTGCAAGAATTACACGTCCTTCTGCTGAAGAATATACAGGAGTTCCAATTGAAGCACCAAAATCTAGTCCATTACGCCCATGAAGACCTTGAGTTTTTCTGCCACCAATAAGTGGACGAGTAAGAAATCCTTCTGGTGCTGAATTAGAATATGAGGCACTTATTTTACCAGTAATTATAATCTTACCAGATGATGTTTTTACAGTATTAGTAATGGCTAATTCACCTTCAGGGACGAGAATGGTATCACCAATGGTTAAGCTGTCGGTTGTAGTTATTCCGTTAAATTTTGCAATATCATTAGCATCTGCTTTGTATTTTCTTGCAATAGAAGATACATTATCTCCTTTTTTAACAACGTGTTTAATTCCTGTCATTGGTAAAATAACCAAAGTGTCTCCTGG
>Ga0194060_10004039_pt1 | contig 10236 bp, 8 predicted proteins | sample SepL225m_MetaG_FD_163427 | JGI IMG/M metagenome (GOLD analysis project Ga0194060, IMG submission 163427) | Anoxic zone freshwater microbial communities from boreal shield lake in IISD Experimental Lakes Area, Ontario, Canada - Sep2016-L222-5m | ecosystem: Environmental > Aquatic > Freshwater >... | reverse complement strand
CTCAAGGTCCAAGTCGGCCATTTGGCGAGCGTCCGCGTTTGGAGAAACTGCGATCCGGGCGCCGGCGGCTTCGGATTCAGGCCGATTTCGTCGTACAAGGCCGTGCGGGCGCTGCGAAACAGGAACACCGAGGCGAGCAAGAACGGCACGAGTGCGACCACGGCGAACAGCAGCGCCCTTTTTGAGGACCAGGCTCTGAGGAAGTGGGCGGGTCATGCCGGGAGGGCCGGTGTCCGAGAGGGGGTCGTTGCGCCGTCGCGAAACCGGCAGCCGCTGGCCGTGGTCTTCCTCAGTCGTGGCGGATTTTCGTCAGATCACCCCTCGTAGAGACGTTTTGTCTTGATAAGTGCCCCGCCCCAAGAGGCACATGAGTTGCATGTGGGCACGGACGCGAGAGAACAGGCCTCGCCGCGCGGCCGGAACGCCTTCTTCGCTGCCGCCCGCTTCGAACGAGACAGGATGGGAGACCGATGAGCGACACCGTGCGCTACGATGATCGAACCCCGCGGCTCTTCTTCCTGGCGACCGTGGTCTGGGCCGTGGTCGGCATGCTCGTCGGCGTCCTGATCGCGGCGATGCTCTTCATGCCCGCGCTGAACCTGGCGCCGTACCTCACCTTCGGCCGGCTGCGGCCCCTTCACACCAACGCGGTCATCTTCGCGTTCTGCGGCAACATGATCTTCGCCGGCGTGTATCACTCGATGCAGCGCCTGCTGAAGACGAGGCTCTTCAACGACACGCTCTCGACCATCCACTTCTGGGGCTGGCAACTGCTCATCGTCGCCGCGGCGCTGGCGCTGGTGACGGGAAACACGCAGGGCAAGGAATACGCCGAGCTGCCCTGGGTGCTCGACATCGTCATCGCCGTCCTGTGGGTCATCTTCGCGGTCAACTTCTTCGGCACGATCGCGATCCGCCGCGAGCAGCACCTGTACGTCGCCATCTGGTTCTATCTCGCTTCGATCATCGCGATCGCCATTCTGCACATCGGCAACAGCATCGCGATGCCCTACTCGCTGCTGGGCAGCTACTCGGCCTACTCCGGGGTGCGGGACGCCCTCATGCAGTGGTGGTATGGCCACAACGCCGTCGCGTTCTTCCTGACGACGCCCTTCCTCGGCCTGATGTATTACTACCTCCCGAAGGCGGCCGATCGGCCGGTGTTCAGCTACCGGCTCTCGATCATGCACTTCTGGTCGCTGGTCTTCGTCTACATCTGGGCTGGCCCGCACCACCTCCACTACTCGGCCGTACCGGAGTGGGCGTCGACGCTGGGCATGCTGTTCTCCCTGATTCTGTTCATGCCGTCCTGGGGCGGCATGGTGAACGGGCTCTTCACGCTTCGCGGCGCGTGGCACAAAGTGAGCGAAGACCCGATCCTGAAGTTCATGGTGGTCGCCGTCACCTACTACGGCATGGCCACGTTCGAAGGACCGATGATGTCGATCAAGTCGGTGAATGCGGTCTCGCATTTCACCGACTGGACGATCGGCCACGTCCACGCCGGAGCGCTCGGCTGGAACGCGTTCCTGTCGTTCGGCATTCTCTACTGGGTCATTCCGAGGCTCTGGAAGACCGAGCTGTTCTCGAAACGGCTCGCGACGTGGCACTTCTGGGTCGCCACCGTCGGCCTCATCCTCTATCAGGTCTCGATGTGGGTCTCCGGCATCACGCAGTGGGCGATGTGGAGGGACTTCGAGCCCGACGGCCGCCTCTCGTACCCGGACTTCATCGAGACGGTCATCCGGATCGTCCCTCTGTACTGGGTCCGCCTCGTGGGGGGAATCCTCTTCTTCTCGGGCCTCCTGATCTTCGTGTGGAACATCGTGAAGACCATCCAGAGCGCCCCGGCCGACTTCGCCGAGGAGCCCGAAGTGAGCGTGCCGCCGCTGGTACGAGACATCTCGGCGCCGGGCGCGGTGACGGCGCCGAACACCTACGACCACGCCCTGTACCGGCTCCAGCACTCGCTTCGACACGGCGTCCACCGGGTACTCGAGGGGCGTTTGGTCCTCTTCAGCGTCCTCGTCGCCCTTTCCCTGGCGGTCGGGTCGCTGGTCGAGATCATTCCGATGTTCTTCGACAAGGACAACGTCAAGGAGATCGCGAGCGTCAAGCCCTACACGCCGCTCGAAGTCGTCGGCCGCGATATCTACATCCGCGAGGGGTGCTACAACTGCCACTCCCAGATGGTCCGCCCGTTCCGGTACGAAACCGAACGCTACGGCGACTACTCGAAGGCCGGCGAGTATGTGTACGACCACCCGTTCCAGTGGGGCTCCAAGCGGACGGGGCCGGATCTCCACCGAGTCGGCGGGAAGTTCCCGTCCCTCTGGCACGTCCGTCACATGGCTCGCCCCGATTCGATGACACCGGGCTCGATCATGCCCCGCTACCCGCACCTGTTGACCACCGCGTTCGACACGAGCCTCATCGGGGCGAAGATGCGAGCCCTGCGGACGGTCGGTGTCCCGTACACGGACGGGGAAATTGATACGGCTGTGACGGAAATGGAGCGGCAGGCGAAGGCCATTGCGGCCGACGTGGAGGCGCAGCAGGGTCCCACTGGCCTCGCCGACAAGGAAGTGATCGCGCTGACGGCCTACCTCCAGCGCCTGGGCACCGACATCAAGTGGAAGCGGCCACAGACGCAAACGCCGAATCCAGCCACGGTCGTTCCCCAGGGTGCCACGGGAGGCGCGGTCCCGGCGGCGGCGCCGGCGAGGTAGCCATGCTGGAAGAGTTAGCCACCGAGACCGGGTCGACCGTCTGGGCGATCGCCTCGATGCTGTTCTTTTTCACGATCTGGCTGGTCGTCGCGGTGCGGGTCTTCCGAACTCGCCCCGAGGAACTGGAAGCCCAGGCGCGCCTCGTGCTCGAGGGTGACGAAGGACGTGGATCAGCGGCCCCATCGGGTACTGGAACGAAGGTCTGACGAGGAAGCCCATGCCACAGTTCGAAGACAAGGTTCTGCATGAACTGGACGGGATCAAGGAATACGACAACCCGATGCCGGGCTGGCTCATGGCCATCTGGTGGGGTTCGCTGATCTTCTCGGCGGCGTATTTGATGTTCTACGCCCTGAGTTTCGGCGAGGGCTCCATGGAGGCCGAGTACCGCGGAGAAACCCAGACGGCCCTCGCGGCCGTCCAGGCGTACCACAACGCGAATCCGCTCGTCCCGCCAGCGCCCGCTGCGCTGCTTGCCGGCGCGAAAGACCCGGCGGTCCTCACGCTGGCGTCCGCGCGTTTTGCCCGCACGTGCGCGCCCTGCCATGGGGAGCAGGCGCAGGGGTTGATTGGGCCCAACCTCACCGACAACCGCTGGATCCATGGCGGGTCGGTTGAGCAGATCTTTCAGACGGTCGCCAACGGGTGGCCGCCGAAGGGGATGCCGCCGTGGGGCCGCACGTTGAAGCCCGAGGAACTCTCGGCGCTCGTGTCGTACATCCGGAGCCTCCAGGGCTCGAACCCGCCGAACGCCCGCCCTGCAGAGGGCGACCCCTTCGTGCCCGAACCGATCCCGGGGAGCTGAGGTTGGAGGTGTCCGTGACCGCGGGGGAATCGGCCGGGGCCGCACAGGCGGCGTCCGCGCACGAGCGCCTTTTCGACGTCGCGTCGGAAGAAGATCTCCTGTACAGCCTCTCGGCCGACGGGCGCCGGAAGTTCATGCATCCGATCGTGCGGCATGGGCGATTCTGGAAGATTCGTCGGGCGATCGCGTACGGGTTGTTCCCGCTCTTCTTCGCCTTGCCCCTCATCCCGGTGGGTGGACATCCCGCGATCCTGTTCGACCTGGCGACTCGCCGCTTCCACGTGCTCGGGACGACGTTTCACCCGACCGACAACCTGCTTCTCGCGGCGTTCGGCTTCGGTGTCATCGTCACGGCCTTCTTCATCGGGTCCACGTTCGGCCGCATGTGGTGCGGGTACGCCTGTCCCCAGACCGTCTACCTCGAGTTCCTCTTCCGCCCGATCGAGGCCTTCCTCGAAGGCGGGCCGCACAAGCAGCGCACGCTGAACGCCGCCCCCTGGGACGGCCGGAAGATCGCGATCAAGCTGGCGAAGTGGTCGATCTGGACCGCCGTCGCGTTCGTGATGGCCTCGACCTTCGTCGCCTACTTCAACGGATGGGCACCGCTCGTCCGAGGCGTCACGACCAATCCCCGCGCCTGGGGCGGAGCCCTGTTCACGATCGCGCTCCTCACCGGAGCCATCGTGTTCGACTTCGGGTGGTTCCGCGACCAGATGTGCACGATCGCCTGCCCCTACGGTCGCCTGCAGAACGTCATGTGCGACCAGGACACCATCCTGGTGGCCTACGACGAGAGACGCGGCGACCCGAAGGTGAAAGTGAAGGACCGCGTCGTCGGCGTCCTCGCCGGCGACTGCATCGACTGCCGGGCGTGCGTGACCTCGTGCCCGACGGGTACCGACATCCGGCGGGGGCTCCAGTCCGAGTGCATCGGGACGGCGCAGTGCGTGGACGCGTGCGACGACGTGATGCTCGCACACGGCAAGCCGATCGGTCTCGTCGGCTACACGTCGGCGCGTGAGCAGCAAGGGGGCTTCCGGCGAATCCTGCGCCCTCGTACCTTCGCCTACCTCGGGCTCGTCACCGTGGCCTGGAGCACCCTCGCCGTCCTGGTCTTCATGCGCGGCAGCGCGCTCGTGGAGATCGTGCGCGGTGGACGCGAGCCGTACCGGATGCTGACGACTGGCGACGTCGCCAATCAACAGCGCGTGAGGATCACCAATCAACTCGACGAGGCGCAGCGTTTCACGATCGAGCTCGTGAGCCCGAAGGATGCCAGCCTCGTCGTCAGTGAGTCGCCCATCCTCGTGGAGCCTGAACGTCTCGTGACGGTGAATGCGGTCACCACCGTGCCGCGAGGCACGTTCGTCGACGGGCAGGCGACCGCGCGGTACCTCGTCCGATCCGACCGGGGATTCAGCCAGGAAGTGCAGTTCCTCCTCGTCGGGCCGTTCGGACAGGCTGGAGCGAGGCCGTGAGGACGCTGTTCCGGTGGGTCTCTGCGTACCGGTGGCCGATCTACATCGGCGGTCTCCTCGCGATGTCGGTCCTCGCGTCGGCCGCCATTGTCTGGGTGGCGACGCGCCCGGACGCGCCCCACCCCATCAAGGGCTACTACGAGGCCGCGCGGACGTGGGACGCCGACGAGGCTGTCGAGCAGGCCAGTCGTCAGCTCGCCTGGACCGTTCGATTCGACCTTCCGTCCGGCGTTCCCCACATCGCGGGCATGCCGCGTCCCGTGGACGTGCGCATCGCCACCCGCGAGGGAATACCTGTTTCAGGCCTCGCCGGCCAGTTGTTCGCCCTCCGCCCCTCCGATCCCCGCCTGGACCAGAACGGCGCGCTCGTCGAATTGCCGCAGGAGGCCGGAACGTACCGAACCCTCGTTCGTCTAGACGACCCTGGCGCCTGGGAGCTTCGGATCGATGCGAAGCAGGACGCGCTTCGATTCGTGTACGCCGCTCGTCTCAGCGTCCCGATGGATCCGGCCGCGCCTCGGGAGGTCTCGCGATGATGAGCGCCGGCGCGAGCCGTCTCGCACCCGTGGCTCCGGCGGTGTGCGCGCACTGCGGACTCGCGGTCCCGGTCCGCCTCGTGCGCGAAGGGGAACCGCTCCAGTTCTGCTGCTCCGGCTGCGAGCAGGTCTACGCGCTGGTCCGCGAGTGGGGATTTGATCACTATTACCGGCTCGTCGATCGGCAGCGAGGCACGATCGCGCCTGCGCGCGTCACCGGGCGGAGCTTCGAGGACTTCGACGACCCGCACGTTCAGGCGGAAGCGACTATCCAGGTCGGCAGCGACCGTTGCCGCACGCGGCTGTACCTCGAAGGCGTCCACTGCGCCGCCTGCGTCTGGCTCGTCGAGCGGTTGCCGGCGGTTCTCCCGGGAGTGGACGAGGTCCGCCTGAACATCGGGAGTGCCGTCGCGGACGTGACGTGGCGCCCCGGACGCACCCGGCTCTCGGCCGTTGCCCGGGCGCTCGATCGGCTCGGATACACGCCGCACGTGCACCGCGCCTCGCGCGCGCAGGAAGCTCGTCGTGTCGAGGACCGCACGGCACTCGCCCGACTCGGTGTGGCCACGGCCTGCGCGATGAACCTCATGTTTCTCAACGGCGCGCTGTACGCCGGTGAGTACTCCGGGATGGCCGCTCCCTACGTCGCGCTCTTTCGCTGGCTCTCCTTCGCCGTCGCCATCCCGGTGCTCCTGTACTCCGCCCGCCCGTTCTTCCAGACCGCGCTGGCCGGCCTCCGCGCCCGCATCGTGCACATCGACCTCCCGATCGCGCTCGCCCTGGCGGTCGCGTTCGTGGCGAGCGCGTGGAACACGGTCCTCGGGAGCGGGCCGCTCTGGTTCGATTCGCTCGGCATGCTCGTGGCCGCGCTGCTCGGCGCCAGGCAGGTCCAGCGAAGCGCGCAGCGGATCGCGCTCGAACGGGCGGACAGCCTGCGCGGCGTCGCCTTCCTGGAATTCGCCAGGCGGCTCCAGGGCGACGCGGCCGCCGTCGAGGTCCCGCTGGCCGCCCTTGCGCCCGGCGACAGGGTCGAAGTCCGCTCCGGCGAGCTCGTCCCGGTGGACGGCGTCGTCCTCTCTGGCCGGTCGTCGCTCGACAACGCCGTGCTGACCGGCGAAGCGATTCCGCTCGCCGTTCAGGAGGGCGATGCGGTCAACGCCGGCGCCACGAATCTCGGGGCCAGACTCGTCGTTCGTGTCGACGCGGTCGGCGAGAACACGCGCGTCGGCGCACTGCTGGCGATGGTCCAGGAGGCCCTGTCCAGAAAGCCCGCCTTCCTCCGAACAACCGATCTGCTCGCCCGGCGCTTCGTCAAGGTGCTGCTGCTGTTTGCCGTCGCCACGGGCCTGGCCTGGCTCCACCGGGGTCCAGCGGTGGCCATCGAGCGGGTCGTCGCGCTGCTGGTTGTCGCCTGTCCCTGCGCGCTCGGACTCTCGGTCCCGCTCGCCGTCTCTGTCGCCCTGATGCGCGCGGCGCGCTCCGGCGTGTTCATCAAGAATCCGGATGCCCTCGAGCGGCTCCGCAAGGTGGACACGGTGCTCCTCGACAAGACCGGTACCCTCACCGAAGGTCGGCCGACCGTGGCACGCTGGCATGGCGAGGACGCCGTGCTCCGCCTCGCGCGGGCGCTGGAGGCGGAGTCGGCGCACGTGGTGGCCCGCGCCTTTCAGCGATCCTACGGTCACGCCCTGCGGCTGGTGCGATCGGTAGAGCAGGTGGTCGAGACTCCGGGACAGGGGATCGCCGGTTGCCTCGACGGCCACGACGTCCGCATCGGCAACAAGGCGCACGTTGAAGCCACGGGCGCCGCCGTTCCCGACGACCTCGGTCGTCTCGCAAGGACGCTGGTCGACGAAGGCCTCAGTCCGGTGTTTGTCGCCATCGACGGACGCGTCGCCGGCATCGCCGGCATTGGCGACGCGCTTCGCGCGGATGCCAGGAGCACCGTGGCCGCCCTTCGCACCCTGGGCATCCGCGTCAGAATCCTCTCGGGCGATCACCCGTCGATTGTCGCGCGAGTCGGCGCCGAACTGGGCCTGCCTGCCGACGATGCGCTTGGCGGCCTCACGCCGGAGGCAAAGCGAGACGTCGTATCCGGACTCGTGGCTGGCGCCGGCAGCGCCGGGGCCGTCGTGATGGTCGGCGACGGTGTCAACGACGCGGCGGCGCTCGCGCTCGCCGACGTCGGCATTGCCGTTCACGAGGGTACCGGAGCCACGATCGTCGCCGCCGACGTCGTCCTCACACGCGAGGGCATCGCGCCGCTGCTCGACATCCTCGATGGTGCGCGCCGCCTCCGCGGGGTGATTGTCCGGAACGTCGGCTTCTCGCTGATCTACAACACGGGTGCCTCTGCGCTCGCGCTGGCCGGCCTCGTGGGGCCTCTCGTCGGCGCGGTCCTGATGCCGGTGTCGTCACTGACGGTGGTGCTGTCGTCCGTGCTCACGCGCACGTTCGTCCACCGCGTCAGCCGCGGCGCCGCCCGGCCTCTGACGGCTGAGGCGGAGGCCTGACGTGGAGACCGTCTTTGTCCTGCTCCCGCTCGCGCTGCTCATCGCGACCATCGCGGTCGGCCTGTTCATCTGGGCTGCGCGAACCGGGCAATTCGATGACCTCGACACGCCGGCGGTCAGGATTCTCTTCGACGACGAGACGCCACGCCGACCGATTCAGGCGAGTGCCTCGGCCGCCTGCGCGGAGGCGCCGGGGGCGGTCCCGACCGCCTCGCAGCTGGCGAAGACTTCGGTTGGTACCACAAGGAGGGTTCCCGAATGAACGGAACGAGAACGCCTGTCCGCATGCTCGCGATCGTGTTGGTCGTGGCTGCGACGGGCACCCTCGCGTACGAGTTCAGCAACGCACGTAAGGGCTATGCGCCCAGGCAACCCATTCTCTTCCGGCACACACGCATGGCCGGCGCCCCGGTCTGGCAGACCAATGACAAGGGCGACAAGGTGAACGTCGGTGGCTTCGCCATTCCGTGCCTCTATTGCCACACCATGCCGTACAAGGGACGGCACGCCACCGTCCCATCGACGGCCGTCTGCATGAACTGCCATTCCACCGTCGGCCTCGACAAGGAATGGGTCCTGAAGATGAAAGAGTACTGGGACCGCGGCGAACCCATCCCCTGGGTGAAGGTCCACGACCTTCCGGACTTCGTCTACTTCGACCACTCGATGCACCTGAACGCCAAGGACGCGCAAGGCAAGCCGAAGGCGGCGTGTGCGGACTGCCACGGCAAGGTCGAGGAGATGGAGATCGTGTCCGTGCAAAACCCGTTCAACATGCAATGGTGCCTCAATTGCCACCGCAAGCCGGAGATGCAGGCATCCACCGATTGCATCGCGTGTCACAGGTGAGGGAGATGACGATGAGTCCGAACGAGACCAGCGCACTGCCCGCCGCGACGGCCCCGGACCGCCGCGAGTTCCTCCGGCTGAGCGCCATTGCGGCCGCCGCGGCGCTCGCGACCGGATGCCAGGTGGCGCAGGAAGCGACGATTCCGTTCCTCGACATGCCCGAGAACCTCGTGGACGGCCTTGGGCGGGCCCGCTTCTTTCACACCGTCATCGACGGCTCGCCCGTCCTCGTCAGGACGCGGGAGGGACGGCCGCTCCTGGTGGCACCGAGTCCCGATGACGCGAGCGGCCGCGGCCTGTCCGTGCGCCACCACGCGGCGCTGATGGACCTGTACGACCCCGACCGCGCCAGCGCGCCGCTGTCGGTGCGGCGCGGCAACGGGCCGACCGTGGCTTCGAGTTGGGCGGCCATCGGTCCAGACGTCGCGTCCAGGCTGAAGGCGGCCGGGACGAAAGCCGTGTTGCTCACCGGGCCCGTGACCAGTCCGGCCGTGGCCTCGGCGATTGGCGCAATCACCGCGCAGACAGGCCTCAGGCATGTCGTCTGGGCGCCCATCGAGTCCGACGCCGCCGCCCTCGCGTGGAGACGGGCATTCGGCGACGCACGGCTCGCGAGACCACGGCTCGACAAGGCGGACCTGCTGGTCGGCTTCGGCGCGGAGTTCCTCGATCGCCCAGACGATGGTCTCGAGCGTGACTTCGCCGTACGACGATCGCCCGACCAGACCGCTGGTGGTCGCATGAGCCGTTTCGTCCAGCTCGAGGGACGTCTCACGTTGACCGGCGCGAACGCCGACCAGCGGATCCGGGTCCGCGACTCCCGGCTCGCGTCGATCGCGGCCGCCATCGCCCACGAGCTCGTCGTCGTGCGAAAGGTCGGCCCGCTCGCCGGAGATGCGGAGGTGGCGCGGGCGCTCGCACCCTTCGCGATCGACCTCGTGGCGAAGGACGCCGGGCTGGACGCCGCGGTCCTGAAGGCCCTCGCTGGTGAACTGGCTGGAGCGACGGGGAAGGCGCTGGTGATGGCCGGCGGGTCCGCGAGCGCGTCGGTGTCGGGCCCGGCGCTTGAGCTTGCGGTCGTCGTGCTCAACGTCACCATTGGCGCGTTCGCCGCGGATCTCCTCGATTGGACCGACGCGTCGCCGCTCGCCTCGGGCCGGGCGCCCGCCCTCGCGGCCCTCGCCAGCGAGATGCTGGACGGGAACGTCGAGTTGCTGGTCGTCGCCGGCGTCAACCCGGTCTACGACCAACCGACGGGCGTCAAGCTGGCCGAGGCCGTTGGAAAAGTCCGCTACGTGATCTCCCTGAACGACCGGCTCGACGAAA
>Ga0194060_10004037_pt1 | contig 10237 bp, 9 predicted proteins | sample SepL225m_MetaG_FD_163427 | JGI IMG/M metagenome (GOLD analysis project Ga0194060, IMG submission 163427) | Anoxic zone freshwater microbial communities from boreal shield lake in IISD Experimental Lakes Area, Ontario, Canada - Sep2016-L222-5m | ecosystem: Environmental > Aquatic > Freshwater >... | reverse complement strand
GTTATTAATATGGTGCGGTAGCTCAGTTGGTAGAGCAAAGGACTGAAAATCCTTGTGTCGGCGGTTCAATCCCGCCCCACACCACGAAACCCTGGCAGAAATGCCGGGGTTTTTATTTTTTAATCAATACGCAACGGAATTTCCAATTTTATACGTCATCTCGAGGAACGAGGGATCCCATTCGCTTAGATATCGTTTAATACGTTTAAGGGTTTAAGTCGTTTAAAGTTCTGTGTGTATCCGCCTCCATCCGTGTATTCCGTGTATCCATTGCTTCTATATCACGGGTTAAAATGTTTGAGCAATATCTAAATCAGGGTGGTTTCCTCCACAATTATTGATATTGTTTCCCATAATAAAGTTGAATGAAATATTTCCACTTGTAGTATCTCTACGGTTGGTCCAACCGCTATTCATATGTGCCTGAATAGAGTCGGGTGTGGGGTGTCCGTATCTGTTATCATGAGAATATGCGATTGCACCATCAGTTGACATTGGGATTGGCGCATTATTAAAATCGAAGTTTGCTCCATGATGTGTAGCAACCATACCATCTAACTTTAGGTTTTGCAGTAAAGGGATGTATGTATATGCCGCATCCCCGGGATGCAAAACAGCTTTTATATCATTATCAGGTGAATTAACTACCAATGCAATTCCATTGTGATTTTTTTCGGGACCATTGCATTTTAATAATTGTCCCGCCCAGAAATTAATTTCCTCAATATAATTACCCGACCATAGCAATAGTGTTCCTGTATCAGCCATACGGGCGGCCAATCTTAAATAGGTTGTTGTTAAGGTTTGTTTTGGAGCTATCCATGTAATACCCTCCAGTTGTTCGGGATTGCTATAGAATAGTCTTCTTGCGGTTTCTATATGATCGAGGTCCCAATGCGAAATAATAACTGTTTTAGTTTTACAAAAGCAAAGCCTTAATGTTCTAGGATAGCTATTTGGAAAGATCCACCAGGCGCCTCCTATATCATAATAAAACAGGGGGGTATTATTCTGGTCGGTTACCGCAGTTAAACTTCCCTGGCCCACATTATATACATTCAATGTATGGAACGGCTCATTACTCGAAATATTCAATAAATGATTTTCTATTCCCTTGGTATTGCCTCTATCAAAATGGCTCCAGGAAAAAAACTGATGTATTTTTTTAAAAGCTTCTTGTTGTGGGGTAATGAATTCAATAGAATAGATAAATGTTTTAACCGATTCCGGGAATTCCGAATTTTCGATCGATAAAGAGGCTGATAGAGTGGTAGTATATTTTGTTGTTTTTAAAATAAACCATTTACCAGTGAGTTTTCTTGAACGTAAGGAAGAATAAAACGAATTTAAAAACCGCTGGTCTATATTCACTACAATGATATGGGGAATGGTTTTTTCATACATCTCCCGAATATTGGTATTTTCAAATTCATTAAAATGCTTAATATTAACGCCGTCGAAAATTAATTGATACTGGTTTTCGTCTGTTTGTTCAATTGAATCTATCGATACATAATACTCGCCAGAAATTTTTAGTGGGTCACTAGATAATAATAGTAAAAGCATGCGTATAAAAATTAATTGAAATGAAAATAAGCATAAAATATAAACATAGTTTGTTGAAGCAGTATTTAACTTCTTTTACGCCTTAGTAACTGTCCCTAAAGAGTCTGCAAAGTGAGTTTGAAAATGATGGAATTAAATAAAATCAATTGCGTATTTTTCATTTGATTAGCAGTTAAGTACTGGTAAATCCCTTCATATGCTAAAGCAATTTCTTTTTTGTATAATCTTCTTCACCAGAGTCGCCGCCGCCCAACAAACAGTTCCTGTTTTCATATCCGGCACCGAAGGCTATAAATCCTTCCGCATACCTGCCATCATCAAATTACCCGATAACACACTGCTCGCTTTTTGTGAAGGCCGATTAAAAGGCGCTGCCGATTTTGGCGATATCAATATCGTGATGAAGCGCAGTAAGGATATGGGCCTTAGCTGGTTGCCCCTGCAAAAAATTGTAGACGCAGATACCTTACAAGCCGGCAATGCGGCTCCGGTGGTGGACCTTACCGACCCACTGTATCCCAATGGAAGGATCTTTCTTTTTTACAATACTGGCAATAACCACGAGGGCGAACTACGGAAGGGGAATGGATTACGCGAGGTATGGTATATCTGTTCGGCCGATGGCGGCAGTACATGGACGGCCCCTGTAAATATTACTACCCAGGTACACCGGCCCAAGCAACCATTGTTGAATGTGGCCTATAATTTTACCGAAGACTGGCGCACTTATGCCAACACACCCGGGCATGCGCTTCAGTTTGGTTGGGGCAAGTACAAGGGCCGTATCTATATTGCGGCCAACCATTCGCAGGGCGGCCCCAAAAAAGCATTTGAAGATTATGCGGCCCATGGCTACTATACCGATGATCATGGAAAAACCTTTTATTTAAGCGAATCGGTAAATTTCCCCGGAAGTAATGAAGCCGCGGCTGCTCAAATAGGCCGGCATGGATTGTTATTGAATTGCCGTAACCAACAAGGAAGCATCCGTGCCAGGGTAGTAGCCAAAAGCAATGATGGCGGCCAAACCTGGAGTAGCGTAACCACCGACCCCCAACTACCCGACCCCATCTGCGAAGGCAGCTTATTGAATATTGGTACAAAAAACGGAAAACATATCCTTGCCTTTTGCAATAACGCCGATAGCGCCCAGCGCAATAACCTTACACTGCGCATCAGCTATAATGAGGGCCGCAGCTGGGCACGCAATATACTAATTGATAAAACCACCGAAAAGAAAACCGATTTTACGGCATACTCGGATATTGTTTTGCTTAATAAAAAGCAGATTGGGGTGCTGTATGAGAGGGATGATTATAAGGATATTGTGTGGAGGGTTATAGATTGGAGATAGAGGTTAGGGTTGAGGTTAAGACTAAGGTTGAGCGGGGTCTCGGCAATTAATACAGTAACCTGAGCACCGCCTTTCCGTGCTCATCCGTCTCAATACCTTTACGCATCGCCTATCCCTACTCATCCGTGTATTCCGTGTATCCATCCCTTGCCAACTGCCAACTTTCCTCCAATACCTATTTGTGGTATTGTTTATATATAGTTAATTTACTACTATTACAGATGGGCTGAGCTAATACAATAATGTAAGTATTTGAAATCGTTTGTAAGCAATTAAATTTTAAGGTCTAAAGAGACATCGGTAAGCTCTTACAAATGATTGTTAGCAGGAAGGTGCTTATATTTTTGAGTTGGCAGCAAAGCTTAGTGCAGCACTCAGTCACATCAAAAGTCTAAGACAATTTATTAAATATGAAAATCGATTGATAACAAAACATAACCTTAGTTTATTACCAAAACTTGTTTAAAATGCATGAAATTCTTTACGGATTAATTATTGCCGTTGGCGGTAGTTTGATAAATTTCTTTTCAACAAAGGCTTATGGATACTTTACCGGAAAAAGCAAAAATTTTGTTTGGCAAAATAAATATCCAAACATTAAATCTTACAAAGCCCCCAATAATTTTGAGGAATTAAAAAGGCGAGCAAAAATTGTTGTAATTGATGACGAGGATAGTTTCCCTGTTGCACTTTTCAGAGCAGAAGGATATTCTATTGACAAATGGGAAAAGGTATTAGACTATGGTAAATTAGAATCCGGATATTATGACATTATAGTACTAGACATAAAAGGAGTTGCTCAACATATTTCCTCTGATGATGGTCTAGGTGTACTTGAGAGTATTAAAAGAAATAATCCTTCCCAAATAATAATAGCCTACTCTCAACATAGTTTTGACTTGAGTAAAGCCAATTTTTGGGAATTAGCAGATGAAAAAATAGCAAAGCCTAGTGATTTTTTAAAAATGAAAAATATTATAGACAACCTCATAAATACGCAGTTTAAACCCGAACGCTATATTAATAATTTGCATCTGCTTTTAAAAAAGAATAACATTTCCGAGTTAGAAATAAAAAGATTAGATAATGAAATATCCAAAATTATTAAAACCAAAGAAAATCCAAATTGGCAAAAAACCTTAGCCTTTATTGACAGCAAAACTGAACTTGTAAAGCAAATAATTGCCATTGGGAATACAATTTTAAAATTTTTCTAGTATGGATGTTGAATTATTCCAAACCCTTTCCAAATACCCCTTTGTAATTAATGATCAGTTCTATGACTCACTAGAACTCAAGCAAAATAAAACATGCATTGACAAATGCAATTCTAAAGATTGCAAAAATCTTTCTTTAAGTTATCAAAATAATCAAGAGTATATCTGTTCCAAAGGATACAATAATGTATTGCTTATTATTGGAAGGTTAAAATTTATAATAAATGGGTTGATTTACACGGACAATTCTACAGTGCCCCAAGGCAGAAAAGACGTAAGGACAAATTGGATAGTAAAGCGTGATGATGTTTTTCTTTTTGCAAAGAAAATATCAGAAATCGAGGCTTATTTAAATGAAAGAATTTTGGAAACTACTGAAAATAACTTTTCAATGTTTCATGACTTTAAAACCTCAATGAGTATATTTTTTAACTGCACCCAAGATATAATCAATAAATTACCTGGCAACTCTTTTGAAGAAAAACTAAAGAATAGTGATGCTTCTTACAAAGATCTGTACAACTCTCTCGAATTAATAACTTCGCAGCTTGGAATGATTGATGTAATTATTAATCCAAAGAGTATTGAATTTGGCAACAAAAGGGCAATTAACCTATATCGGCTTTTTGAAAAAGTAAAAATTCTATTTGGCCATTTAGCGACTAAAAAAAGAGATATTTCAATCAATATAATATCAGAGGCATGGATTAAAGATTGTTATTGTCATGAATCAATAGAATTTATTCCGCTGATTTTATTAGACAACGCTTTAAAATATTCAGTTCCAGATTCAGAAATTGAAATTAAACTTGAGCAGAGTTATAATAATATAAAAGTAATAGTGAAAAATATTGGGCCTTTCGTAAGCGAAGAGAATAAAGATAAAATCTTCGACAAATTTTTCAGAGACGAATCTGGTATTAAGTTTTCAAGGGAAGGTATTGGCATGGGGTTATGGATAGCTCAACAAATTCTGGAAGCACATCAAAGTAAACTATATTATTATAGAGATTTAAATAAAACTGGACCGATTGGTTTAAATATTTTTTCATTCGATTTAAGAACAATATAATAGCTCTGCTGCCAACAAAAGTTTGCCGCAAGGCTGGCGGCCGGAATAACAATGATCAGTTTTACTACTATCAACCAATATCGGGCTTGACCGAATTCTATTTGGCTTTTAGTTGTTAACTTCATCATCAGTTTTTCAATCGGCTTTAGTTGCCGAGCGGACACAGTAACAATTTCAGCCCTCCGGCAAGCTTCGAACGTTCAAAGCTTTAAACTTCCAAATTAAGACACCAACCCTACCCAATCCCCCCATCAACGTCCTCCCTCTCCTGAATCATAATAATCTCATCATGAAAATCAATAACCACCCTGTTTTGAACAAACGCCTTCATTAATTGCTTAGCCAGGGATTTCACCTCGCTTTTATAGACATCTTCCTCTATAGGAAACCTAGGGTAATTGATAAACCTGATATTTAGGTGAGGTTCCCGATGGCCCGATAATACTATCGTACTTTCGTAACAATTAGCACTGAGGTAGATCTGCTTTTCTTTGATCAGCAAGTCTTGTATGCGACTAAGCTCATCATATACCGCTGTGACAGGAATGAGTTCGGTGGTATATCTTTTACGAAGCCCAATGGTTAGGGTGGCATAGAATCTTTTGGCCGAGATGATTTCCATGGTGGTTGAATTACTAAAGATTGATTTTACGTTTCAAATTACTTTATTTTGATCTAAGATTGAGATGGTGATAAATGTTGCGAAAATTTTGGAATTATGCAGAGCTTTAAGTTTTTTAAATGCTTGGTGAAATCACAAGCCTTGTTGGAAAACTAGGTACAATAGAAAAAAGTAGCCAAAATACTAAATAACCTGGATAAAATATACTAATTTCGTTAGCGTGATTAAATGGCGTTAGTTAATAATGCATCTCATTATATAATAGTTGATATTAAAAATTATGATTGGTATAAAAGTAGATGTTAAAGCATATAAGGATTCGGGGAAAATAATAAATCAAATCAATCCGAGCATAGAAGAGACACTACTAACTCATTATGATACACTTTCGAAATATAATAAAAAGATTGTAAGGTATTATTTTAAGGAAGCTTTTCTACCTCTTAATGGCTTTCAGGGAATGATTCTGGAAGATGCTATTCAACAATACCTTTTTGAACTTAAGGCAAATGTTCCTTTTCCAGGGCCAGAAAGCGGGGAGGAAAAATTTACTTTTATTGATTTATTTGCAGGGATTGGTGGCTTCCGGATGGCACTTCAAAATCTAGGTGGTAAATGCGTATTTAGCTCTGAGTGGGATAAATATTCAAAACTGACTTATAAAGCAAACTATGGAGATATTCCTTTTGGTGATATTACTAGTGATGAAACCAAAAGTTATATACCCAAAAAATTTGATTTGCTGTGTGGTGGCTTTCCTTGCCAGCCATTTTCAATTGCGGGTGTTTCAAAGAAAGTTAGTCTTGGAAGAAAGCATGGATTCGATGATATAAAACAAGGAAATCTTTTTTTCCATGTAGCAGAGATTATTAAACAACATAGGCCCAAGGCGTTCTTTTTAGAAAATGTCAAAAATTTGGTTTCTCATGATAAAGGCAAAACCTTTAAAGTAATTAAAGAGACATTAGAAGGTTTAGGATATTCATTTGATAAAAGAATATTAGATGGAAAGCATTTTGTACCCCAGCATAGAGAAAGGACAATAATGGTAGGGTTTGATAAAAAGGTTTTCGGGAAAGAAATCTCTTTTGATTTTAATAAAGTGCTTTTACCAGAAGCAAATCATAAAATAAAGAGTATTCTTGATAAAAAAATTAATGCTAAATACACTTTATCTGAGCATCTTTGGAACTATTTACAGAACTATGCAAAAAAGCATAAAGAAAAAGGAAACGGATTTGGATTTGGTCTGGTTGATCTCAATGGAATTTCAAGAACAATGAGCGCCAGATATCATAAAGATGGTTCTGAGATTTTGATACCACAAAAAAATAATATACCTAGGCGGCTTTCTCCAAAGGAAGCTGCCGCTTTGTTTGGTTATCCTGATAATTTTATAATACCTTCTTCTGTTTCTGATACACAAGCATATAGGCAGTTTGGCAATTCTGTTGTAATGCCATTAATCCAGGCCGTTGCTGAACAAATAGTAAGATCTATTTTGACTGTTAAATAATAAAATGACTAATTCATTAGCGAAATATTTTAGAGGAGTCGGTGCAAAAAGGCTAACTGAAGTAGAGATTAATCCATCTACTTCAAATCAACATGAATTCAATGGAATAAATGAATTCCAGAATATTTTTGGTACGGAAAAAATAAAATTCACAGCAAAGTTCATTTTACTAAATGATGAGGAAGAAAAATTAATTGAACAAGAAGGTTTTCTAACTTGGTATGATGCTAGAAAAGATCACCCCACTAGGAGTTCTGAATACAGACTCTATTATTCAACAAATGAAGTAATTGATAAGTCTTCGGTAGGTGATTTAGCTGTAATTGCTATGACTGGAAAAGATTCTGTTGTTGTAATTGTAGCCCCATATAATTCCACTAGTGAAAAACAATTAATGTGGTTATTTGACTTGCAAGAGGTTGAACAAAAGTTTATAGTAAAAGATTTAACCGAGAAAAAAAATGATTTAGGATTTGCCGGGAAATATATTATTTCCTCATTAGGTTTTGAGATAGAAGAGGAAGAAAAAAATTACTTGGATCTAATTTTAAAGACTTTTGGCGATAAATTTCCTTCAACAATTGAGTTTTCTCGGTTTGCACGTTCAACAATGGATGAGTTTTCACCAGATAAAGATCCTGATGAAGCGTTATTAGCATATCTGGAACGAGAGGAAATTCTATTTAGAACTTTGGAACGCTATATTGTTGAAACTAAATTAAAAGAAGGATTTGGAAAGAATGGAATTGACGTTGACGAATTTATTCAATTTTCTTTGAGTGTACAAAACAGAAGAAAATCGAGAGCAGGCTTGGGTTTTGAAAATCAACTGGCCTACATTTTTAAAGTATTGAAAATTCAGTTTACAAAAAAAGGGAAGACTGAAAATAATTATGAGCCGGATTTTTTATTCCCAGGAATAGAAAGTTATAATAATCCGAATTTCAATTCACTTTATTTAACAATGCTTGGACTTAAAACAACTGCTAAAGAAAGATGGCGACAGATTCTCCCGGAAGCAAATAGAATATGGCCAAAACATTTAATTACGCTGGAACCCGCAATAAGTAAAAACCAAACTGATCAAATGAAAACGGAAAAATTACAACTTGTTATTCCAAAAGGCATCATGCCCACTTACACCGAAGAGCAACAAAAGGAACTTATTAATCTTTCTGACTTTATTTCCATTGTTCTTAAAAAATATATTTAATAACAATTATAAGTTACGGAGCTATTTAAAATTGCAAACGTCAATTATTCATCTAGCTTGGGCGAAGAGCACAACAATTTAATCAAGCAAGAAATGCGTAACAGCATTCTTGTTTGTCATAACACTGAAATCTCTTCTGAACCATGATAACGTTTTTTCCATCTATCAAATTCCCTAGGTAAAAGTTCTACTATTTGTTTGCCGTTCATTGCATTCAAATCATATGTTAGCGTAAACTGCTTTAGGACATCACGTAAACGATGTGCCTGCCCACCAATCTTTTCATTAGCTTGTCCCGCAGCTCCTTTTTTAATCTTACCCGTTAGTTCATCATAATATAGTAACGTTGCAGATTCAATGGCTCCAGAATTCCTTTGAATTTCCTGATTTGCAGCTAATTGTTCAACCAGTTCACCTCGTTCATCAATTGTTCCTCTCAAAAATATTTTCTCACCGACTTCACCTAGCCTTGTATATATCAAACAAGGGAATGCAATTAAGTGGCGATAGTACCTGTTATATGAAGGATTATAAATGTATAATGAGTTATCACTACTAAACTTTAATTCGTTTGTTTTAGGATTGACTTTAACAAGTCTTTTCAGCATAAGTGCGGAAAGCCAAGTCCATAAACCTTTATCCTTATCGAGTTCAGGGTGATCAACAAGCTTCAAGCTTTCCGATATTAATTTTGCAATATTATACTTGTTGTTATCCATTTCCAAAATAATTGGTTCTGCTTGTTCAAAACTAGAACTATACAGGTCATCAAATAAAAGCTTGTTTAATTGAATGTCATCAATTTTATTTTCTGCTCTAAATTTTGTGAGTAAATATTCAAATTCAAGCATTCCGTGATTGGAAAATTTTCTTATAGGAATTTGCATTATGATAATGATTTAATGTACTGATCAAATAATTTATTTTTTAAACAAAAGGATCTTACCACATCATCATACCATCCCTTCAATATGCCTTCATCTCCATTGTTTTTAGGTGTGGTATACACGCCTAACACATCTTCTGTAAATATGATCCATCTCGAAATCCAGGTATCACCTTCTCTGTCAAAGCTGTTTTCTTCAGCAATTCTGGAAAGAACAATTCTAACAGCGGAAGGAAATACGAGTGCTAAAAACTTCTCATCACTAATAGCTATGCCACGAATACCCTCTATGGAGTTGTTAATTTCCAACACTGGAGTTCCTTCACCATCTGTGTCGAAGTTCATTCGCCATATTTCATGAGTATCCATTGGAACAGCGTTAACATAAAATATTGATGCTCGGCCCCTATTATCGTCATCCGCAGTAGAGATATTCGCAAATCCGAGTATTAATCCTTTGCTCTCATCAACAATTCTTAATCTAAATAAAACCTTATCGGAGACTTTTGCAAGCTCGGTAATGTCAGTATTTTCTGGCTGACTTATACGTGAGGTATTGCCAAAATCAAATCTAATAAATGTGGGTCCATAATATGCTTCTATAAATACTTTAGCATTAGGCTGAAAATCTTCATAACCTAGTTTAAGTATTGCATTGAAATACGTTGAATCTTTCACCTTATTCAATGTTAAACTCACAGATTCCTTAGGTATCTTTTTTCTTTTAGTATAATTAAATGTTCTTAACATGTTTTATAGTTTAGTTTACGTTAACTATCCAATCCCTATTC
>Ga0194060_10004036_pt1 | contig 10237 bp, 10 predicted proteins | sample SepL225m_MetaG_FD_163427 | JGI IMG/M metagenome (GOLD analysis project Ga0194060, IMG submission 163427) | Anoxic zone freshwater microbial communities from boreal shield lake in IISD Experimental Lakes Area, Ontario, Canada - Sep2016-L222-5m | ecosystem: Environmental > Aquatic > Freshwater >... | reverse complement strand
GCCGAGAGCCATGTCGACCGTTCCATTCACGGCCCGGAAGACTTCATTCAAACCAATGTCGTGGGCACGATGCGCTTGCTGCAAAGCGTGCGCGCCTACTGGCAGGCTTTGACCGATGCCCAGCGCGCCGAATTTCGCTTTCTGCACGTCTCGACAGACGAGGTCTACGGCAGTCTGTCACCCACCGATCCGGCCTTTACCGAGAACAACAAGCTCGAGCCCAACAGCCCGTATTCGGCGAGCAAGGCGGCCAGCGACCATCTGGTGCGCGCCTGGTTGCATACCTATGGCCTGCCGGTTCTGACCACCAACTGCAGCAACAACTACGGGCCACTGCATTTCCCCGAAAAACTGATTCCGCTGATCATCGTCAATGCCTTGGCTGGCAAACCCCTGCCGGTCTACGGCGACGGCCTGCAGGTGCGCGACTGGTTGTATGTCAAAGACCATTGCAGCGCCATTCGCCGCGTGCTGGCAGCCGGGCGGGTTGGTGAAATCTACAACGTGGGTGGCTGGAACGAGAAGCCCAACATCGAGATCGTGAAGACCATTTGCGCCCTGCTCGACGAGTTGCGACCCAAGGGCGATGGCAGCAGCTACCAGACGCAGATCACTTACGTGCAGGACCGACCCGGCCACGATAGGCGCTACGCCATCGACGCCAGCAAGATCGAGCGCGAACTGGGCTGGAAGCCGGCTGAGACTTTCGCCACCGGCATCCGCAAAACCGTGCAGTGGTACCTGGACAACCAGGACTGGGTGACCCATGTGCAGTCCGGCGCGTACCGCGACTGGGTGCAGACCAACTACGCGGGCCGCTGATGAAGATCCTGTTATTTGGCAAGGGTGGACAGGTCGGCTGGGAGTTGCAGCGCAGCCTGTCGCCGCTGGGCGAACTGGTGGCGCTGGACTTTGACAGCACGGATCACTGTGGCGACTTCTCCAATCTATCGGGTCTGGCCGACACGGTGCGCGCGCTCAAGCCCAATGTCATTGTCAACGCGGCCGCGCACACGGCAGTCGACAAGGCCGAGAGCGAACCTGAATTGGTACGCACGCTCAATGCCCTGGCGCCCGGCGTGCTGGCGCAGGAGGCGGCCCGCGCCGGGGCCTGGCTCGTGCACTACAGCACCGACTACGTGTTTGACGGCAGCGGCAGTAGGCCCTGGGCCGAGACCGATACGCCGGCGCCGCTCAACGTCTATGGTCAGACCAAACTTGAGGGCGAGCAACTGATTCAGGCCGCCTGTGCGAAGCATCTGATATTTCGCACCAGTTGGGTTTATGCCGCGCGCGGTGGCAACTTTGCCAAGACCATGTTGCGTCTGGCGCAGGAACGTGAACGTCTGACGGTGATTGATGACCAGTTTGGCGCACCGACGGGCGCGGAGTTGCTGGCCGACGTGACGGCGCACGCCCTTGCCCAGTTGCACCAGCGTCCCGAAGATGCCGGCCTGTACCATCTGGTCGCCGGCGGGGAAACCAATTGGCATGCCTACGCAGAGTATGTGCTGGCGCAGGCCAAAAGCATGCAGCCTGAGCTGCAGTTCAAAGCCACTGAAGTGCTGCCCGTTGCCAGCAGCGCCTTCCCGACGCCGGCCCGACGGCCGCACAATTCGCGTCTGGATACGCGCAAGTTGCAAGCCACCTTCGGCTTGAGCTTGCCGCATTGGCAACAAGGCGTGTCCCGCATGCTGGCCGAAACGATTTAACCTGGAATCCAAGAACAATGACACAACGCAAAGGCATCATCCTGGCCGGTGGCTCCGGTACGCGACTGCACCCGGCCACGCTGGCCATGAGCAAGCAACTGCTGCCGGTCTACGACAAGCCGATGATTTATTACCCCTTGAGCACGCTGATGCTGGCCGGAATTCGGGACATTCTGGTCATTAGCACGCCGCAGGATACGCCGCGCTTTCAGCAGTTGCTGGGTGACGGGTCACAGTGGGGCCTGAACCTGCAATACGCCGTGCAGCCCAGCCCGGACGGGTTGGCGCAGGCCTTCATCATTGGCGACAAATTTCTGGGCAATGCCCCAAGCGCGCTGGTGCTGGGCGACAACATTTTCTATGGTCACGACTTTGCGCCACTGCTGGCCGGGGCCGATGCAAGAGTCAATGGCGCGACTGTCTTTGCCTACCACGTGCAAGACCCCGAGCGCTACGGCGTGGTTGCGTTTGACGCCCAGGGCAGGGCCAGCAGCATCGAAGAAAAACCGCTGGAGCCAAAAAGCAACTACGCTGTGACCGGGCTCTATTTTTATGACAACCAGGTGGTGGACATTGCCAAGGCCGTCAAACCCAGCGCCCGTGGTGAACTGGAAATTACGGCAGTCAATCAGACTTACCTGGAACAGGGCCAGCTCAATGTGCAGATCATGAAGCGTGGCTACGCCTGGCTCGATACCGGTACGCACGACAGTCTGCTGGAGGCCAGCCAGTTCATTGCGACGCTGGAACGTCGTCAAGGGCTGAAAGTGGCCTGCGTTGAAGAGATCGCCTGGCGCAATGGTTTTATTGACGATGCCCAGTTACAAAAGCTTGCGCAGCCGCTGGCCAAGAATGGCTACGGCCAGTACCTGATGCGCATGCTGGTCGAGCGCAGCCGCCACGAACCCTGATTGAATACTGAGATGAATGTCATACCTACTGCGATTGCCGATGTTCTTGTGATTGAGCCCAAGGTGTTTGGTGACGCGCGCGGTTTTTTCTTTGAAAGCTTCAATCGAAAAGCCTTCCAGCAGGCCACCGGTCTGGATGTCGCTTTTGTGCAGGACAACCATTCGCGTTCGGCCCGGGGTGTCTTGCGCGGCCTGCATTACCAGATTGAGCAGGCGCAAGGCAAACTGGTTCGGGTGGTGCGTGGGTCTGTCTTTGACGTGGCGGTCGACTTGCGAAAAGCATCTGCAACTTTTGGCCAATGGGTGGGTGTTGAGCTCAGCGAAGACAACAAACGCCAGATGTGGATTCCGCCGGGTTTTGCACACGGTTTTCTGACCTTGAGCGAGTCAGCAGACTTCCTCTACAAGACGTCCGACTACTACGCGCCGCAGCATGAGTGCTGCATCGCCTGGAACGATCCAACGCTGGCAGTTGACTGGCCGCTGACCGGGCTTGCGCCGCTGATCTCAGCCAAGGATCAGTCAGGTGTGGCGCTGCGGGACGCGCCGGTGTTTTCCGGCGCTGGGGGTGCAGCAGCGTGACGCAGGCCAGAATCTATGTCGCCGGCCACCGTGGCATGGTCGGTTCCGCCATCGTGCGCGCTTTGCGCCAGCGAGGACAGACCGACATCATCACCCGCACGCGCGCCGAGCTTGATCTCACGGACCAGATTGCGGTACGTGATTTTTTTCAGGCGGAAAAGCCGCAGCAGGTCTACATGGCTGCGGCCAAGGTCGGTGGCATCCATGCCAACAACACGTACCCGGCTGAGTTCATCTACGAGAACCTGATGGTGCAGTCCAACGTGATTCACCAAGCCTGGCGTGCCGGTGTACGCAAATTGCTGTTTTTGGGGTCGAGTTGCATCTATCCCAAGCTCGCACCGCAGCCCATGCGTGAAGATGCGCTGCTGACGGGTGTGCTGGAGCCCACCAACGAGCCCTATGCCATTGCCAAGATCGCTGGCATCAAGTTGTGCGAGAGCTACAACCGGCAGTACGGCGTCGACTACCGCAGCGTCATGCCGACCAACCTCTACGGTCCGGGTGACAACTACCACCCGGAAAACTCGCACGTTATCCCTGCGCTGATCCGGCGCTTCCACGAAGCCAAGGTCACGCGCGCTCCCATCGTCACGATCTGGGGCAGCGGTACTCCGCGGCGTGAGTTTCTGTACGTGGACGACATGGCGGCAGCCAGCGTCCATGTGATGAATCTGCCCAAGGCTAGCTACGACGCCAACACGCTGCCAATGCAAAGCCTGATCAATGTTGGCTACGGTGAAGACATCACCATCGCCGAACTGGCAAACGCCGTTGGTCTGGCCGTTGGCTATCAGGGGCGCATTGAATTTGACCCCGGTAAACCGGACGGCACACCGCGCAAACTGATGGACAGTGGTCGACTCGAGGCCCTGGGATGGCATGCACAGGTCAGCCTGCGCGATGGTCTGGCGCTGGCTTACCAGGATTTTTTAAGGCAACACGCATGAGCACTCAAAAGATCGCACTCATCACCGGCATCACCGGCCAAGACGGAAGTTACCTGGCGGAGCTACTGCTGGAAAAAGGCTACCTCGTGCACGGCATCAAGCGCCGCGCCAGTTCCTTCAACACCCAGCGTGTTGACCACATTTACCAGGACCCGCACATAGCAAACGCCAATTTCCGGCTGCACTACGGCGACCTCACGGACACCAGCAACCTGGTGCGCATCATCCAGGAAACGCAGCCCGACGAGATCTACAACCTGGGAGCCCAGTCCCACGTGGCGGTCAGCTTCGAGAGCCCGGAATACACGGCCGATGTGGACGCCATGGGCACGCTGCGCATTCTGGAGGCGATCCGCATCCTGAAAATGGAGAAGAAGACCCGCTTCTACCAGGCATCTACCTCCGAACTCTACGGTTTGGTGCAGGAGACGCCGCAAAAGGAAACAACGCCGTTCTACCCGCGCAGCCCCTATGCCGTAGCCAAGATGTACGCCTACTGGATCACGGTGAACTACCGCGAAGCCTACGGCATCTACGCCTGCAACGGCATCCTGTTCAACCATGAAAGCCCACGCCGGGGCGAGACCTTTGTCACGCGCAAGATCACGCGCGGCCTGGCCAACATCAGCCAGGGGCTCGAAGAATGCCTGTTCATGGGCAACATCGACGCCTTGCGCGACTGGGGCCATGCCAAGGACTACGTTCGCATGCAGTGGCTGATGCTGCAGCAGGACAAGCCTGAAGACTTCGTGATTGCCACGGGCGTGCAGTACAGCGTGCGCCAGTTCATCGAGAAAGCAGCTGCCGCGCTGGGCATGCCGATCCGCTGGGAGGGTGAAGGCGTCAACGAGGTGGGTTACTGTAATGCGCAGGCTGTGATCCGGATTGACCCGCGCTACTTCCGCCCGACCGAAGTCGAGACCCTGCTCGGCGATCCGACCAAGGCAAAAGAGAAACTGGGCTGGGTGCCGGTGATCACGCTTGATGAAATGGTGCAGGAAATGGTCGCAGTTGACGTGGCTGATGCGAAGAAGAGTGCCTTGTTGAAATCCAATGGGTACAGCGTCACTCTCAGCATTGAATGATGCTATTGAAAATAGGTCTGGCGGCACCTAAAGCATGACGTTGAGAAAAACCATTGTCGCCAACTATTTTGGCGCAGTTGCTGTGGCACTGGCTCCTGTTCTGGCGTTGCCATGGTACCTTGGACTACTCGGGCCGAAGCAGTTTGGTCTGGTTGGCTTCATTGTGATGTTGCAGGCGGTCCTGGGCTTGCTGGACGCCGGGATGAGTCAGTCCCTTGTCCGGGAAATCGCGGTTCGTTTGGGTTCTAATTCCGCAGGAAAACAAAGCGCAGCTTTGCTTCTGTTTGGTTTTGAGCGCGTCTACTGGTTGTTCGGCTTGTGCGTTGGAGGTCTCACTTTCCTAGCTGCGGACATGGTCGCCGGGCAGTGGTTGAAGTTGGGAGACTTGCCGGCGTCGCTGGGTAGGCAGGCTGTATGCGGGGCCGCCTTACTTTTTGCCGCACAGTTCCCAGGGTCGGTTTACCGCAGTTTGCTGGTGGGGGCGCAAGCACAAGTCGCGTTGAATGGCCTCACAGTAGCTGGCGCGTTTGTACGTCATGCAGGCGCGGTGCTGGTTGTCTATTGTTGGCCAACTCTTGCTGCATATCTGATTTGGCATGTTTTTACGGCTCTGCTGGAGACATTACTACGCGGTGGATTGGCGTGGAGAACGTTAAACGTGATGAGAGCCGAAATGAAGTGGGACATGCGAGAAATACGACCTGTGTGGCGATCGGTCGCATGGATGTCGGGTGCTACGTGGTTGGGTGCACTCACGGTTCAAATGGACAAAATTGTGCTTAGCCGAATGGCCAGCATCGAAGTATTTGGCTATTACTCCATCGCTGCGGCGCTCGCGGTTGGCGTGCTTCAACTAATTTATCCGTTGGTTCAAGCCGTCCTGCCGCACGCAATACACTTGAGGAAAGATCCTAAAGATTTGCGGAGGCTGAGCATCAAATTGCTGGGTTTGATAGCCATCCTGGTTGCCCTTGGAGTAATTATCTTTATGACAATTGGAAAATGGTTACTCCAGATTTGGCTGGGAAGTCAGGGGGCAGTGCAGGCTGTATACCCCTTATTAGCCGTCCTGCTCGTGGGGAGTAGCCTGAATGCTTTTTACAACGTTGGCTACCTCAATTGGTTGGCGAACAAGAGAACTGACCGGGTGTTTCAGGTCAATGCGATGGCTTTGTTGCTCTCTGTAGTGATTATTCCGCCTCTCGTTGGATGGCAAGGTGCGGTTGGAGCAGCTTTTGGCTGGCTGGTGATCAATCTGATTGGCTTCCTCCTTAGTCTGGAGTGGTTGAAGGCGAAACAGGAGAAAGAATATTTTTGACAGATTTTTCTGGATATTGAACCTCCAGTTGGGCTTCAATTTCAGGCGGGCGTGGCGGTCGATCTGTGGAATTCCACGCTACATAGTCGACTGGAGAAAATTCCGCAAGAGTTACACGGGTTCCATGGTATTTCGCCCGTGTTTGCATGACTGGTACGAGGAGGGCGGTTCAACAACCGATGAGTATTTTTGGCAGGACTTGCATGTCGCTCGCAAGATATACCTTGCCAATCCGAAAAGACACGCGGACGTCGGTTCGCGTGTGGACGGTTTTGTTGCCCACATCGCGACATTTCGGGAGGTTCAGGTTTTTGATATTAGGCCTCTGTCCAACCTGATTCCCGGTGTGGAGTTCAGACAGGCCGATGTGACGCACTTATCCGAAGCTTACTTTGATTACTGCGATTCATTGTCGTGTCTGCATGCACTGGAGCACTTTGGGCTCGGCAGATATGGAGACCCTCTCGATTCACAAGGGTATAAAGAGGGACTGGCGAACATGGTCAAAATGTTGCGCTCCGGTGGGGTGTTCTATTTGTCGGTGCCTATCGGCAGGGAACGTGTTGAATTTAATGCACATCGGGTGTTTGACCCGCACGAACTGCTGAAACTGGCGTCCTCATCATCCCTGATGCTCCGGGATTTTGCCTGGGTTGAGGCCGGTCGAATATTGCGCCAGTCGAACAGCCTTGCGTGGGACTTGGAAAAGTTGTCTCAGCTCGAGTACAACCTTGGCATTTTTACATTTGTTAAGAAATGAGGAGCGATCGTTGAACCGGTTACTGAAATGGGGCAAAAATTCCGACCCGAATGAGGCCGGGCGTAACAGATGGCTTGCGAAGGTGTTGGCATCTGTCCCCGCGGGTTTGCGGATACTTGACGCTGGTGCTGGCGAGTTGAAGAATATGGCTTTGTGCTCTCACTTGATCTATGTGTCGCAGGATGTGTGTCAGTACGAAGGCAAAGGGGACGCACAGGGCTTGCAGACTGGGGCCTGGGATACGAGTCGGATTGATCTAGTGTGCGACATTATCAATATTCCTGAGCCCGATGCCTCCTTTGACGCTATCTTGTGCAGCGAGGTGTTCGAACATCTGCCTGACCCGTTGAAGGCGCTTGCAGAGTTTGGACGCTTGCTGAAGCCCGGCGGCAAACTCATTGTGACTGCGCCCTTCGCCTCGTTGGTTCACTTCGCTCCCTACCATTACGCCACGGGTTTTAGTCGCTACTGGTACCAATATCACCTGCCCCAGGCCAATTTTGAGATCCTTGAACTGACCGCCAATGGCGATTGGTTTTCTTATCTGCGACAGGAGATTCGCAGATTGCCTGGCATGGCGCGCCGCTATCGTGACTGGTGTTGGCCGTTGGCTTATTTGCTGGTTTGGATCGTTGGGGCGTATTTTGGTTTGCGTCAAGCATCGCAAAAATCCGACGACGTGGCGTGTTTCGGCTGGCATTGCGTCGCTATCAGGAACGGGGTGTAGTGATATGCAGTTCCCGGAAAAAATCACACGGATTCTGCCGGAAGACAAGGTTCTTGAAATCGGGCCGGGATCCTTGCCGCATCACCGTAGTGATGCCTTTCTAGAACTGCGTTTTGAGAACGATATAGATCGGATTTCGCAACGCGGTGGTGTACTGACCGACGGCGCACTCGGAAAACGGCCAGTTCATTTTTACGATGGCGGCAGGTTTCCATTTTCGGATGGAGAGTTTGATTATGTGATCTGCTCGCATGTGATCGAACATGTAGCCGATCCAGAGCAATTTGTGCAGGAAATATTCAGGGTTGGTCGCGGCAGAGGCTATTTGGAATACCCTCTGATAACGTACGATTACTTGTACGACTTTGACGTGCATCTGCAATTCGTCAAGTTTGAACCCGAACTGTGGGTGCTGAAGTATTTACCAAAAAAGGAAACGGGATTTCGTGAGTTTGCAGCGGTGACATCCTTCTTTCATACATCTCTCGAATATGGGTGGGATGACCTGTGTGCAGCCAACAGTGCATTGTTTTTCGAAGGGTTTGAATTTGACCGGCCGTTCCGGGTTGAAAGGGCCTTAAACGTGGATGCCCTGCGACCTTCTGTTGCGCTGATCCGACGAAAGGGAACTTGGCGTCGTCTGCTAGGTCGGATTGTCAACAGACTCGGATTTTGAACGGATCCCAGAGTGGTTATTTCGCAAATCATTGGTGGACTGGGCAACCAGATGTTCCAGTTTGCAGCCGGCCGCGCCTTGGCGCTGGAGCAGGGGCAGCCCTTGTGCCTTGATATTTCAGGATTCAGTGGTTACCCGCTGCACCAGGGCTTTGAACTCGACCGGATTTTTGACTGCCGGGTCCCTATTGCCACCGAGGTCGAAGTGCGCGCTGTGCTGGGTTGGCAATTTTCATCTTCGGCCCGGCGAATTGTTGGGCGTTCCGGTTTTGGTTGGTTGCGGCGCCCGGGGTTTGTTGTTGAACCATCTTTCAGTTATTGGTCAGGATTGAACAAGGTGCCGCCGGATTGTTATCTGGTGGGTTATTGGCAATCGTTTAAGTATTTTGAAAAATGTGCTGCGGTTATACGCGAGGATTTCAGTTTCCAAGCGCAGAAAGTCATTCACAACAATGCAATTGCGAAGCAAATAATTCAGGCCAATGCGGTAAGCATTCATGTGCGGCGTGGTGACTACCTTCACGATCCGCGTACCAGCGCCAAACACGGTGTCTGTTCGCTTGATTATTATGAGAACGCCATACGGCACATAGCGGACAGGGTGGACAGCCCCTCATTTTTTGTCTTTTCTGATGATATCGACTGGGTACGGGAGAACCTGCAGATCGATGCGCCCTGTCAATATGTGGACCACAACCGCGGAGCGTCGAGTTTCCTGGACATGTATCTGATGAGCCTGTGTCAACACAACATCATTGCCAACAGTTCTTTCAGTTGGTGGGGGGCATGGTTGAATTCCAATTTAGACAAGATCGTGCTGACTCCGAAGAATTGGTTTCTGCAGGATATCGACACGTCTGACCTGATTCCGCAAGGGTGGGTGTCTGTATGACCTGCAAAGTGGCCGGCAGCTCATGACACCCTTGCTATCTGTGGTGCTCCCGGTATTCAATGGTGGAAACTATGTTGAAGCCGCTGTGCAGTCCATTCTGGAGCAGACGTTCACGGATTTTGAATTCATCATCATTGATGATGGATCCACGGATAGTACGATGGAAGTGTTACAGCAATTCTTGGTGGATCCGCGAGTCATTCTGGTTTCCAGGGAAAACAGGGGACTGGTTGAGACTTTGAATGAGGGGATCAGGATGGCCCGCGGCCAGTGGATTGCGCGCATGGATGCAGATGACATCGCCTTGCCGCATCGCTTTGCAACGCAACTGAAGTGGATTGATGATACTGATGCCGACATTTGCGGTAGCTGGGTGAAATTTTTTGGAACTCGGGATCAGCGTGTGCTTCGACATCCGCAGTCGGATCAGGCGATCAAGATGGGCTTGATGTTCGGGACCATGTTTGCCCATCCGACGGTCTTGATTAAAACCGCCCTAGCGCGACAACTTTATTATGACGGGCAATGGGAAAAGTGTGAGGACTATGACCTGTGGGAGAGGATGGCGCGGCTGAATTGCCGGATGGCCAATGTGCCCGAGGTACTGTTGATGTACCGGCAGCAT
>Ga0194060_10004035_pt1 | contig 10239 bp, 9 predicted proteins | sample SepL225m_MetaG_FD_163427 | JGI IMG/M metagenome (GOLD analysis project Ga0194060, IMG submission 163427) | Anoxic zone freshwater microbial communities from boreal shield lake in IISD Experimental Lakes Area, Ontario, Canada - Sep2016-L222-5m | ecosystem: Environmental > Aquatic > Freshwater >... | reverse complement strand
TCCTCCGCCACCGCCACCGCCAAAGCCGCTGACCGAGGACGAACTGTTCGCCCGCAAGAGCCTGGCGGATCTCAACGCGGAGAAACCGTTAGGGGACGTGTTCTTCGACTACGACAAATCGACCTTGAAAGACGAGGCCCGGGCGTCGATTCAGAAGAATGCCGACTGGCTCAAGCGCTGGACGAGCACCAAGATCCTGATCGAGGGGCATTGCGATGCCCGCGGGACCAGCGAATACAACATGGCGCTCGGTGAGAAGCGCGCCGCCGCTGTCCGCGACTACGTGGCCAGCCTGGGCATCGGGGCCGATCGCGTGATGGTGGTGAGCAAGGGCAAGGAATCGCCCTTCTGCAGCGAAGACAACGAAGGCTGCTGGTCGCAGAACCGCCGCGGCCACTTCATCATTTCGGCGAAGTAACGACAGCCTCGATCGGGACTGAGTCGCGATGAGACTGCGCCAGCACATGGCGCGGTCTCGTCGCGATCGTTTGCCTGGGGCGCCTGTCCTGCCCGCTCCCGCACCTCAGCGATGCATTGAACTCAGCGACGCTGCCAGCCCTTCGGCGGCCGCCACCGGATCGGGAGCGGCAATAATCGGTCGACCCACCACGATAAAGTTCGCGCCGGCGGCCATCGCCGCGCCGGCCGTCATGGTGCGCGCCTGGTCGTCGCGCTTGCGCCCGGGTTCGTCGGGTGCGGCCGCGCGGATGCCTGGTGTCACCAGGACGAATCCGTCACCCCTGGCCGCGCGCAGACGCCCGACTTCGTGCGGCGACGCGACCACCCCGTCCAGCCCAGCCTCCTGCGCCAGCCACGCGAGCGCGTCGACCTGGTCGGCGATCGATCGCTGGATGCCGACCGTTTCGATCATGTTCTGATCGAAGCTGGTCAGCACGGTGATCGCGATGACCAGCGGCGGCGTGATGCCCGCGGCGACAGCACTGGCCCCGGCGGCCTCGCGAGCCGCCTTCATCATCACCAGGCCTCCGCTGGCGTGGACGTCGATCATCCACGCGCCCAATTTGGCGGCTTCGGCGGCGGCTCCCGCCACGGTGTTCGGAATGTCGTGGTACTTCAGATCGAGAAACACCTTGTGGCCCCGCTCTGCGAGGCGGGCGACGATGGACGGCCCGGCCGCGGTAAAGAGCTGACTGCCGACCTTGACCGCGCCCACCGCGCCTTTCAACTGGTCGGCGAGTGTCAGGGCCTCGGCGGGACTGTCGACATCGAGCGCGACAATGATGGGATTGCGTACAGTCATCACAGCCAGATCTCCACGCACATGTCGATCGGCGTCGGGTTCGTGACGCGACCGCCGTCGGGTGCGGCCGACGGCGAGGGCGCGCCACTCCGGCGGCCCCCGATCGCAGATCCTGTCTTACGCGCGGCCGGTTTGCAAGGTGCCCACCAGATCGGCGACCCGCGCGATCGCGTGCCGTTCGAGATAGTCCTCGAGGCCGGCGATCAGCTTGGGCCAGATGAACGGATCCACAAAACACGCCGTGCCCACCTGAACCGCCGTCGCGCCGGCGATGATGAATTCGATCGCGTCTCGGGCCGACATGATGCCGCCCATGCCAACGATCGGGATTCGGACGGCGCGCGCGCAGTCGTAGACCATTCTCACCGCGATGGGCCGGATGGCCGGCCCGCTCAGTCCGCCCATCACGTTGGACAGCTTGGGACGCCGTGTTTCGATGTCGATGACCATCGCGAGAAACGTATTGACCAGCGACACCGCGTCGGCACCGGCGTCTTCTGCCGCCTTCGCGAACGACGACACGCTGGTGACATTGGGCGTGAGCTTCGGGATAATCGGCAGCCGCGTCGCGGCCCTCACGGCCCCGACGACGGCTCGGGTGCTGCCGAGGTCGCAGCCGAACTGGATGCCGCCTTCCTTGATGTTGGGGCACGAGATATTGAGTTCCAGCGCGGCGACGCCTTCGACATCCGACAGGATGTGCGCCAGTTCCACGTATTCGTCAATCGACGATCCGCAGATGTTGACGATCACCACCGCGCCCAGACGCCGCAGTTCCGGCATCTTTTCGGCGATGAACCGGTGCACGCCGATGCCCTGGAGGCCGATGGCATTGAGCATGCCCGAGGGCGTTTCGACGATGCGGGGCGGCGGATGGCCTTCGCGCTCGGCGAGGAAGAGGCCCTTGACCGCGATGGCGCCCAGGCTGGCGAGGTCGACGGTATCGGCGTATTCGAGGCCGTAGCCGAAGCATCCGCTGGCCGGGATGATGGGGTTCTTGAGCACCAGCGACCCGATGCGCACGCTCAGGTCGGCCTTCATTCCCACACCACCGCGTCGCCGTTGAAGACGGGCCCGTTGAGGCACGACCGGACCAGATGGGCCTGCCCGTCATCGCCCCGGACGCGCACCACGCAGCTGTAGCAGCCGCCCATGCCGCAGCCCATGATACGTTCGGTGGACACTTGCGACGGCCGGCCAGAGGCGTGCGCAAGGGCGGCGACCGCCTTGAGCATCGGCTCCGGGCCGCACGCATAGAGCATCAGTTTCTGCGACGCCGGCCGCGCAGCCAGCGCGCGTTCGAGGGGTCCGGTGACGCGGCCGCGGCTTCCGCGTGTGCCGTCCTCGGTGGACAGGTCGAGCGCGACGCCGCGCTGTTCGAACCAGTCGAGGTAGAACAGGTCGGTGTGGCTGCGTCCGCCGTAGAAGAGGCGGAGCGTGGTGCCGGCCGATCGCAGCGAGTCGGTCAGCGTGGCAAACGGGGCCAGGCCAACGCCTCCGGCGACCATCCACGCTTCGACTGGCGGGGCGACCGGTGTGAATGGCTGGCCCAGCGGCCCGAGACAATCGAGGCGGTCGCCGACCGCCGCGTCGAACAACCGGGCCGTGCCGACGCCGACGCGCTTGCAGAGAATCGAGAGCGCGTACGGCGACTGCTGATCGGCGTGCCGGATCACCTCGAACACCGAAAACGGCCGACGCAGCAGGGGATCGGTGCCGCTGGAGGTCCGGACCATGACGAACTGGCCGGCCTGCGCCGTTTCCGCGATCGAGGCCGCGCCCAGGACGAGCACGTTGTAATCGGCCGAGAGGCGCGTGTTGGCGATCACCTCGGCGTGAACATCGACCGGAACAGCCATGGGGAAAGTATACCGTCGGCGGTGTAAAGTACCGCCGGGAGTGCGCCAGGCGTGCGATACCTTCGAATGCTCACCAACGCGGTCATCGCAGGCATCGCCGTCGCGGTGTACATCGCCGTGCTCGTCCTGCAGCTCAATCCGCACTATTCGCTGGCCGGTTTTCCCGCCCTTGTGATCACCATGGTGGTGGCCTACGGCCTCAACGTGGCGGTGGTGTTCTACGCGCTGATCGTGGTCCATCAGATCGTCGCCGCCGAACCGATCTCGCCCGGCTGGATCAGCTTTCGCGTGCTGGTGTGGCTGTGCGCGGTGGGCGCGGCGGTGGGGGCCGGGCTGGCGTGGACCAATCTGCTTGGGCTGGGGCCGGTGCTCGACCCGGGTTCCGGGGTCCGAATGACGGCGGGCGCCGTGGCGCTTACCTCGTGCGCGGCCTGCATGCTGCTGCTGGCGGTCTGGCACTGGTGGCGAGGGCAACCGGCCTCGAAGTACGAGCCCGCGCTGCTCGCGCTGCTGCTGATGGCGTCGGTCGCGGTGCCGATGACGTTTCGCGGCCCCGGAACCGACCTTCCCCGGCCGCAGCGCGCGACGGTCGAGATGCCGGCGACGGCCGACGCGGCGGGCGAAGGTCGCGTCACGCTGCTGCTGTTCGAGGGCGCGTCGTTCGACGTCATCGCGCCGGCAGCGGCCGACGGACGCCTGCCGCATTTCGGACGCCTGGTGGAGTCGGCCGCCTTCATGCACGTCGCCACGATTCGGCCGACGCAGCCCGGCACGGTGTGGAGCGCGGCGGCGACTGGAAAACTGCCGGTGAAGAACGGCATCCGATCGGCGGCGACCTACTGGCCCGTCGGTACCGCCGAGGCGGTCGAGGTGCTGCCCGATTCGTGTTTTGCGCATGCGCTGGTGCGGTTCGGGTTTCTCCGGCAGCAACTCCACACGAGCCGGGACCTGACGGCGCGGCCGATCTGGAACGTGCTCAGCCAGCAGGGCATGCCGGTCGGCATCGTCAACTGGTCCATGACGCAACCCGCCCAGCAGGTGCGCGGGTACCAGGTGAGCGACGAATTCGAGCGGATGGCGACCACGAGCGTCGATCTGGAGAGCTCGCAAAGCGTGTGGCCGCGCGACGCGTTGGCGCTGGCCTCGGCGGCGCTTGTCAACCCGTGGGTCGATTCCCGCGGGACGCCCGCTCCATCGGGCAGCGATGCCAGTGACATGATCGCGACCACGTGCCGGGCCGATCGGGTGCACGAGCAGATGGCCGCCGACCTGGAAGGGCGGTTTCCCAGCCGGTTCAGAGCCGTCCGGCACAGGTGCCTTGATGCGGCGGGGCACTATCTGCTGCGTTACGTCGTGCCGAATCCGTTTGGCGACGTGCCCGACGAAGACGTGCAGCGGTACAACATGGCGCTGGGCGGATTCTATGCGGCCGCCGATGCGGCCATCGGCAGGGCGCTGGCCCTCATGCGACCCGGCGATCTGCTGATCGTGATGTCCGGCTTCGGCATGGACCCGATGGACATCGGCAAGCGGCTGCTCGAGAAGGCCTTTGGCAATCCCGTGCCAACCGGCACCCACGAGCGCGCGCCCGACGGGTTCATGTTCGTGTTCGGATCGGCGGTCACGCCGGGCCGGTACGCGCGAGCCTCGGTGGTGGACCTGGTGCCGACCGTCCTCTATTTCTTCGGACTGCCGGTGGGCCGCGACATGGACGGATTTGCAAGGACCGACATTTTTACCCGCGAGTTCACCGCCCGCCGGCCGATCACCTACATTCCCACGTACGAGCGGTGACCGGCGAAGACGAGGTATACTGCGGCAGCTCTTTAACGGCGGCCCGAGAGGCCGCGAAGAGGCACCACGTGACCCACCGCCGCTGTGTACTCGCCGCCCGGTTCCAATCACGCCTCCTGCAGGCCGTTGCTATCCCGTCCCATCGTTCCCGGAGGATCCGATGCCCATCGTGATGGATCGCGATCGCGTCAGCCGTACGCTGACCCGCATCGCGCACGAGATCGTCGAACGCAACCGCGGCGTCGATCAGCTTGCGCTGGTCGGGGTGCGCACGCGCGGCGTGCCAATCGCGAACCGGCTGGCCGCCTTGCTGCTGACGATTACCGGCCACCAGGTGCCGACCGGGGCACTCGACATCACGCTGTACCGCGACGACCTGATGAAGCACGCGGTGGGGCCCCAGCCGATCGTTCGGCGGACCGAGATTCCGTTCTCGATCGACGACCGCCACATCATCCTGGTCGACGACGTGCTGTACACCGGACGCACGATCCGCGCGGCGCTCAACGCATTGAACGACTTCGGCCGGCCGCGCACCATCCAACTCGTCGTGCTGGTGGACCGCGGGCATCGCGAACTGCCGATCAAGGCCGACTACGTCGGCAAGAACCTGCCGACCGCGCTCGGGGAAACCGTCCAGGTGCGGCTCGACGAGGCTGACGGCATCGACGACGTCAGCATTGAGCGAACGGAAGGAGGCCCGGCATGAGCGAGACAGCCAGCCGTCTCCGGGGCAAGGACCTGCTGGGGATTGCCGATCTGGATGCGGCCGAAATCACGTTGATTCTGGACACGGCCGAGGCGATGAAGGAAGTCGCGTCGCGCCCGATCAAGAAGGTGCCGACACTGCGCGGCAAGACCGTGATCAACCTGTTCTTCGAGCCGTCCACCCGCACGCGGACGTCGTTCGAGATCGCCGAGAAACGGCTCAGCGCCGACACGTTGAACATCGCCATCGCGACGTCGAGCGTGGTGAAGGGCGAAACGCTGATCGACACGGCGCTCAATCTCGAGGCGATTGCGCCCGCCATCATGGTGGTGCGCCACTCGTCGTCGGGCGCGTGCCACCTGCTGGCGCGCACGTGCCGGGCGGGGATTGTGAACGCGGGAGACGGGACGCACGAGCATCCCACGCAGGGCCTGCTCGACGCCTTCACGATTCGCGAACGCAAGGGCCGGATCGCCGGCCTGAAGGTGGCGATTGTCGGCGACCTGCTGCACAGCCGCGTCTTCCGTTCGAACGTCCTGCTGCTGACCAAGCTGGGCGCCGAAGTCTGGGCCTGCGGCCCGCCGACGCTGACGCCGCCGGGACTCGAACAACTGGGCGTTCACGTGACCACGCGGGTCGACGAGGCGGTGGACCAGGCCGACGCGGTGATGATGCTGCGCATCCAGCTCGAGCGGATGCAAGGCGGATTTTTCCCGTCGCTTCGCGAGTACTTCACGGTGTTCGGGATGACGCCAGAACGCGTGCGCCTGGCGAAGCCGGACGCCATCGTCATGCATCCGGGGCCGATGAACCGCGGCGTGGAGATCGCATCGGAGGTGGCCGACGGGCCGGCGTCCGTGATCCTGGATCAGGTGACCAACGGCGTGGCCGTCCGCATGGCGGTGCTGTACCTGCTGGCCGGAGGAGGCGAGAATGAAGCTGCTGCTTAGGGGTGCGCGCCTGGTCGATCCTGCGTCCGGCGTCGACGGGATCCGCGATGTGCTGGTGGACGGCGACCGGATTGCGTTGGTGGCCGCGTCGATTCCCGCCGAGGCGGCCGCCGGGGCCCGCATCGTCGAGTTGGGCCCGGCGCTGGTCGTGGTGCCGGGGCTGATCGACATGCACGTGCATTTGCGCGAGCCCGGCTACGAGCACAAGGAAACGGTGGCGACCGGAACGGCGTCGGCGGTGGCGGGCGGCTTTACCGCGGTCGCCTGCATGCCGAACACGAACCCGGTGAACGACAACGCGAGTGTCACCCGCTTTATTCTGAAGCAGGCCGCCGCGGCCGATCTGGCCCGCGTGTATCCGATCGGCGCCGTCTCGCACGGATCGAACGGCGAACATCTGGCCGAAATCGCCGACATGCGCGAGGCGGGATGCGTGGCGTTTTCCGACGACGGCCGGCCGGTCGCGACCGCCGGGCTGATGCGGCGGGCGCTCGAATACACCGGCATGTTCCAGATGCCGATCATCGACCACTGCGAAGACCGATCGCTGGCTGGTGATGGCGTGGCGCACGAAGGATTCCACGCCGCCCAACTGGGGCTGCGCGGCATTCCCTCGGCCGCCGAAGACGTGATGGTGGATCGCGACATTGCGCTGGCCCACGCCACGGGCGGACACGTCCATCTCGCCCACGTGAGCACGGCAGGCGCGGTGCGTGCCGTGCGGGACGGAAAGATGCGCGGCGCCCGTGTCACCTGCGAGGTGACGCCGCATCACTTTACGCTGTGCGATGAACGGCTTCTGGCCCCGCTCATCTACGACACCAACCTGAAGATGAACCCGCCGTTGCGGGGCACGATCGACCGCGAGGCGCTGCTGGCCGGTATCAAGGACGGGTCCATCGACGTCATCGCCACCGACCATGCGCCGCATCATGCCGACGACAAGCGTGTGGAATTCGACCGGGCGTCGTTCGGCATCGTCGGGCTGGAGACGGCCGTCTCGCTGGCGCTCGACCGGCTCGTGCACGCCGGGGTGATTGGCCTGGGCAGGCTGGTGGAGTTGCTGTCGGTCAATCCAGCCCGGATCCTGAAGATTCCGGGCGGACGCCTCGCGCCTGGCGACGTGGCCGACCTGACCATTGTCGCGCCCGATCTCATGGTGACGATTGCCGCCGCAGGGTTCCGGTCGCGGGCCAGGAATACACCATTTGACGGGTGGACGCTGCGCGGGGGCGTGGCGGCGACCCTGGTGGGCGGCCGCGTGGTGTATGCCAACGTCGCGGTGCCCCAGGCCGCCGGCCTGGCGGGGAGGGCATCGTGAAAGGTCGCGAGGAAATTCGGCAGAAGGCTCTCGACGAATTGCAGCGGTCCGGCGTGCTGATGCTCGACGGTCACTTCGACTACGGCAACGGGTACCACGGTCGCGTGTACCTGAATCCACACCAGTTGTTCCGGTATCCGTCGACCATCTGGCGCTTCGCGCAGGACGTGATCGATCTGATGCCGGCCACCCTGATTGACCAGGCCGACGTGGTGGCGGGACCGGCGACCGGCGGCGCGCTGCTCGCGCACACGATTGCGGGCCTGCTCGACAGCCGGCGCAAACTGACGGAACCGGCCAGACTGTTCGCGCCGTTTGCGCCCGACCAGGCAGGCGGGCAATCGCTCCGCCCCTTCTACGCGGCACAGATGGCGGGCAAGCGCGTGTTGATCGCCGACGATGTGCGCAACACCGGCCAGACGTTCGAACGCTGTGCGGCGCTGGTGAGGCAGGCCGGCGGCACGGTGATCGGCACGGTGGAGATCTGCGACCGACTCGAGGCCATCGTGGACCTGGGTGTGCCGAACATCGCGGTGGCCGAATACCGGGCGCCGGACAATTACCCGGTTGGCGATTGCCCGTTGTGCCGCGAGAAACGGCCGATCAGTTCGTTCTAGCGTCGACGCGCGACCACTCGCGCGTGCGTGAGGGACACACGGCAGACTTCAGCCATCTCAGACCCGCGCTCGATCGGCTCTACCGCGAGTTCGATCGCAGCGGTCGCATCAGCGATCCGATCGAACTGGTGCGGCCGTTTTCCGATCCGGCCGATGCGGAAATCGTCGGATTCTGCGCCGCCGGTCTGGCGTTCGGCCGCGTCGCCAGCATCCTGGCGTCGGTCGCCGCGCTGCTGGAGGTGTTGGGGCCGTCTCCGTCGGCCTTCGTCAGACGCTTTGAGCCGGAGCGGGACCGCGCGCGATTCGATCATCTTGGCCACCGATGGACCCGGGGCCGCGACCTCGCGGCGCTGATCTGGATCCTCAAACAAATGCTCGAGGACGCCGGCTCGATCGAGCAGTATTTTCTCGACGGCGACACGCCAGGGTCGGTCGACATCGGGGCGGGGCTCGAGCGGTTCTGCCAGCGGGCGCGGCAACTCGACGTGTCCCGGGTGTACGGTGGTGAGGCCGGCCGGCCCGGTGCGCGCGGCTTTTTTGCGCAGCCCTCGGCGGGCAGCGCGTGTAAACGGCTGAATCTGTTTCTGCGCTGGATGGTGCGCCGCGATCGGATTGACCTCGGCACGTGGCGCGGTGTGTCGCCGGCGCGTCTCATCATTCCCCTCGACGTGCACGTGGTGCGTGTGGGGCGGTGCCTGCGCCTGACTCGCTACCAAACCGCCGGCTGGCGCATGGCGGCCGACATCACCGCGTCGCTACGGACCCTCGATGCCGACGACCCGGTGCGCTACGACTTCGCGTTGTGCCACGTCGGGATGCTCAATCTGTGCGGATTGGGCCGGCCGGCGGGGGATTCGGCGTGCCCGCTGAAGGGGGCGTGTCGACCACGCGCTGGTAGACGGCGAGCGTCTGGTCCACCATCCGGTCCACGCTGAACTGCGCGCGGACGCGCTGCAGGCCCGCCTGGCCCATTTGCGCGCGCAGCGCCGTATCGTCGAGCAGGCGCAGAATCGCGGCAGCCAGGGGCGCGGGCTTTTGCGCCGGCACGATCAATCCGGTGACCCCGTCATCGACCGCCTCGGGCATCCCGCCCGCGTCGGTGGCAACGACGGCCTTCGACGAAGCCATCGCATCGAGAATCGATGTGCCCAGGCCTTCGGTGACCGAGCTCATCACGAACAGATCGAGGCTCTTGAGCAGGGCGAGCACGTTGGGCTGAAAGCCGACCAGTCGAACGTTGAGATCGAGGCCGAGGTGCTTGATCTGCCGCTGCAACTGCGGTCGCAGTTCGCCTTCGCCGAAGATGAGAATCTGCGCGTCTGGCCGCGCGTGGATGATGGCGGGCGCCGCATCGATCAGATACCGCTGGCCCTTGTGCGCCACCAACGCGGCGACGTTGCCCACCACCGGGACGTGCGGCGTCAGCCAGAATTCCTTGTGCACGTCGGCGGCCGGGATGGCGGCAATCCGATCGCAGTCGACGCCCTCGTACACGGTGACGGCCCGATCGTCGGGGACCCCGTCGCCGACCACCATCGCGCGGATGGCGTTCGACGAGCAGACGATGCAGTCGGCCAGCTTGTATTTCCAGCGCGAAAAGGAATTCTGTTTGAGATGGAAGTCCACCCGGCGTGAGACGACGAACGCGGGGCGCGCCGCCCGCCCCATCATCGACAGCGCCATGGCGGTCATCGACACGGCGTGCGGGTCGTGGGCGTGCACCACAGC
>Ga0194060_10004034_pt1 | contig 10241 bp, 9 predicted proteins | sample SepL225m_MetaG_FD_163427 | JGI IMG/M metagenome (GOLD analysis project Ga0194060, IMG submission 163427) | Anoxic zone freshwater microbial communities from boreal shield lake in IISD Experimental Lakes Area, Ontario, Canada - Sep2016-L222-5m | ecosystem: Environmental > Aquatic > Freshwater >... | reverse complement strand
TCGACGCGGGTTTCGATTTCGTGCTCGAAATTATTCATGGTCCACTTCGCAGTATCGATATTGATTGCCCGACTGGGCGATGATTTCATCCAGATAATTCGAATTCATCACGAAAATATTGTTTCCCGGCGGCAACAGCTGCATCGCCTTCGCCGGCGGCATCACGCACAGCCCGCTCCCGGGCAGGTATTTGCCGTGTTTTACCGGATTGATGTCGATCACGAACTCGAATGCGGCGCCGGCGCGCTGCATGTAGACGGCGAAAATGACGCCTTTCGACGCTGCTCCCCAAATTGCATTGCGGCTGCCATTGTGCGCGACGGCGGCAAGCCGTGCTATGCCGCCGAGGAAATCATCGGGAAAGTCCAGCCCGCGGGATTGGTCGCAGCGGGGGCTGCGCAAACTCGACAAGTCGGCGACAACGTAGAGATACTGTTCGCCGAAAACATGCCCGCTTTCCGCGATGTCACCGAACATGTGCTCGAAATCCCTCATGCGGAAATAATTGACGTGCTCGTAGAACACGTCGAACCAGGCGCGGCGGCGGCAGATCCAGTCGAAACACGGCACCTCGATATAGATCTTGCCCTTCCCCGCGTTGGCCTCGGCGATGCTCGACAGAAACGACATCGGATCGGGCACGTGCTCCAGCACGTGGCGCAATATGATTGCGTCGGCTGAGAGTCCCAGGCCGCGTTCGAAGTGCGCCTTCACCACGCCGGGGTTGCTGCCTTCGTAGGCCGGGTCTATGCCCGTGACCTCGTATCCGCGCGCCTGCAGGTGGTCGAGAAAATAACCCTTGCCGCAGCCCACCTCGATCAGGGACTGGGCATGAAAATGACGATGGATGATCTCGGTCACGGAATCTAGGTGTTTCTGGAACACGCTGGAACACGCCTGTTCGTTCTGATAGTTCCGGTCGTACGCGAGCTTTCCCGGGTCGAAGGTCGAATTGAATATCAGTCCGGTATCCATGTCCTGGACAAGGACGACATCTCCGGTCGCGCTAGTGCGCGCTTCGGCGGCGGTGGCGAACACCCGGTTTTGCAGTACTGGGAGCCGTTCCGCTCTGAATAGTTCGCGCTGTGTCATAACTTCGGCAAAATCGCCGCCAGACGGCTGGCATCGCCCCAGAACGCCATCGGCTCTTCGCTGGAGTAGGGGTAGTGACCAAGATTCAAGCGGATCTTGGCACCGCGATTCGCCAGGTGTCGTTCGGCCAGGCGGCGCACCGAAATCGGTTCGCCGCTGCAAATATTGACCACGCCGTCGCAGCTTGGATGCTCGAGCAGGGTCACGCAGCGCGCGGCGACCTCGTCCACCGGGAGGTAGTCGCGCAACTGTTCGCCGCCTGACATATTGAACACGGCTTCCCGACTGTCGATGGCCCGATCGAGTTGTGCCAGCAGACTGTTGGAACTTTGTCCTTCGCCGTACATGTAGAACAGTCGCGCCCATTGCAGGGTGAACGCATGCTGTCGCCCCAGTGATTGCAACTGCTTTCGCAGCGTGTCCTTGGCGAGAGCGTAGGGATTGGCCGGGGCGGTCGGTAGGTCTTCGCTCAGGGCGCCGCTTGGCTTGCCGTATTCGAAGCAGGTTCCGGTCACCAGCAGATGGCCAACCCCGCCCAGCACCAGTGATTTGAGAAAACGGTAATCCGCGGGCAGGGTCGTTTCGTGATGAAACAGAGCGCCGTAGTTCGGCAACCCGGGCCAGGCGAGGTGCATGACCGCCTGCGGATGTCCGAAACGTTCGACCGGGTTGCCGGCTTGGGCGTGGATGTCGCAGGCGACGAAGCGCACGCGCTCGAACCAGGCGAATTTGCGCGCTTTGGCCTCGTCGCGGGAAACAGCGATCACTTCGTGCCCGCGCGCCAGCAGGCGCGCGACGACGTGGCGGCCGACGAAGCCGGTGGCGCCTGTCACCAGCACTTTCATGCGACGTCCCGCAGTTCCGGCACGGCGACGACGAAGCGTCCGCCCCAGTCTCGCACATAGCCGTGCTGCGACACCACCTCCTCGGCAATGTTCCAGGGCAGGATCAGCACCACGTCCGGCCGGTGCTCCCTCAGCGCGGCGGGTGGGAGGATCGGGATATGCGCGCCCGGCAGGAATTTACCCTGCTTGGACGGCGCGGCGTCGCAGACAAAGGGAAGCAGGTCGGGCTTGACCCCGGCGTAATTGAGCAGCGTATTGCCCTTGGCTGCGGCACCATAGGCGGCGACGCGCTTGCCGGCGCGCTTTTGCTCGAGCAGAAAGGCGAGCAATGTATTTTTCACCCGGTCGGCGCGCGGCTGAAACTCGCGGTAGAGCGCAACCTGATCTAGGCCGCGGCGTATTTCCTCCGCCAGCACGGCGGCGACCGCCGGGGTCGTGGCACGTGCGTCGCCCGCGTGGCAACCATAGATGCGCAAGCTTCCGCCTTGGGTGGGCAGTTCCTCCACGTCGAACACGCGCAGGCCGGCGCTGGTAAAGATCTGGTCGACTGCATGCAACGAGAAATAGGAGAAATGCTCGTGATACACGGTATCGAACAGCGTGTGTTCGATCAGGCGCATGAGGTGGGTGAATTCGAGGGTGATGGTGCCGCCGGGTTTCAACGCGGCCCTGAGCCCGGCGGTGAAGTCGTTGATGTCGGGCACGTGCGCGTAGACGTTGTTGCCGGCGATGAGGTCGGCTTTCTTCCCGACGGCGGCGAGTCGCTCCGCCAGCGCCTGGCCGAAGAACTCGCGCACGATGGGTATGCCCAGTTTTTCCGCAGCGGCAGCGGTGCTGGCGGTAGGCTCGATGCCGAGGCAGGGAATGCCGGCTGCAACGAAATTCTTCAGCAGGTAGCCGTCGTTGGCCGCGACCTCGATGACGAAGCTTTTCTTTCCCAGGCCGAGGCGCGCGCTGATCATGTTCGCGTAATGCGCGGCGTGATCCACCCAAGTCTGAGATACGGAGGAAAAGTAGGCGTAGTCCTGACTGAAGAGTTCGTTCGCCTGTGCGTAGTCTTCGGTCTGCACCAGCCAGCAATGGGTGCAGACGTAGAGTTTGAGCGGGTAGTAGCGTTCCGGCGCCCGCAGATCGGCAGCGCTCAGGTAGGCGTTGGACGGCGGCGCGAAGCCGAGGTCCAGGAAAGTCTGGTCCAGCGGGGTGTAACAATGGCGGCAATTCATGCTGCAATTCCCGAAAAATTGACATCGAGCGGCGGAAAGCCGAGATCGCGAAGCGACAGGCCTTCGACCGGAAGGGGCCATGCGATGCCCAGGCGCGAATCATTGCAGGAAACGCCGCTTTCGGCCTCCGGTGCATAGAGGGCGGTGTGAAGATACAGCAGCTCACTCTCGGGCTCCAGCACCTGGAAGCCGTGGGCGCAACCCTCCGGCACGACCAGCATGCGCGCATTGTCCGGCGCGAGTTCCAGCGCATGCCAGCGCAAAAAGGTGGACGATCCGGCGCGCAGATCGACTGCAACATCCCATACCCGTCCGCGCAGGCAGCGCACCATTTTTATCTCGGCGTGCGGCGGATATTGAAAGTGCATGCCGCGTACCGTTCCGACCGCGCTGGTGCGCGAATGGTTGATTTGCACGATGCGTCGTCCGCCGATTGCGGCCTCCAGGTCGCGCTGGTCGTATAAGCAGGCGAACGCCCCGCGATGATCGATGTAGGGCGACGTTTCGACCACGACTACGCCCTGCAGGTCGGTATGCGTGATTTTCACAATCGGTCTTTATTCTGCTGCAGCGCCATCAGCTTAGCGTATTTATGGAAGCTATTGCAGCAGCCGATGACGATATGAACCAGTCCGGCCCCGCCGTCGAGGAATCCCAGGCGCAGGAAATAGAATTTGACGAAGCGCAGCGCCGGCGACAGCAGCAGTTGCGCCACGCCGGCGCGTTTGCCGGCATGGAACAGAACTTCGGCCTGCATGCTGGTATAGCGGTTCTGTTTGTCCAGATAGCCGGCCAGGGTTTCGGCCGAGTCGTGTAAGAGATCGCCTTCGATCCGCGCAGCCGGTGCGTCGGTGAGCACCTTCTCGTGCACCGGGTCGTGGCTCCAGCGCGCATGGCGGCGGTCGAACAGGCGCAGGCTCCAGTCTGGGTAACCCTCACCGTGTTTCAGCCAACTCCCCATGAAACGATTGCAGCGCGCCATGGCGTAGGCCTGCGCGGACGGCGCCGAAAGCGCGGAAAGGATGTTCGAACGTAAGCGTTCGCTCACACGTTCGTCCGCATCCAGGCATAGTACCCAGTCATGGCGCGCGGCCTCGACCGCGAACTGCTTCTGCGGTCCGAAGCCCAGCCATTCGACCTTTTGCAGCACGCGGGCCCCGTGCTTTTCGGCGAGTTCGGCGGTGCCGTCGCTCGATCCCGAATCGACCACCAGCATCTCATCGGCGAACGAAGCGCTCTCCAGGCAGACGGCAAGCTGCGTGGCGGCGTTCCTGGTGATGATGACTACAGAAAGCGGCGTGCGGGACGGGGAGCGGTCGGCGTCGTGCGGCGTTTCGGGGGATTCCGTGTGCATGCTATCAATATTACATTGAGATGCGATATTCCCGCCGCCAGAGTTCGAACAGCACCAGTGCGAACAGGCGTTCGCTGTTCACCCTGCCCCTTGCCTGTCCGGCCAGCAACCTGCCGGTCTCTTTCCGGTCGAACAGGGTGCTTTCCGAATCCAGCAGCACGCTGTGGAAGAACTCTTTCCACGGACCGGACTGCAGCCAAGATGCCAGGGGAATCGAAAATCCCTGCTTGCGTCTCAGGTCGAATTGCCGCGGCAGGATGCGCTGGGCCAATTTTTTCAGCAGAATCTTGCGACTGCTGTCGGTCGCCTTCAGCTGCGAGGGCACTTGGCCGAAAGCGAATTCGATCAGACGATAGTCCAGGAGGGGCGCGCGCACCTCCAGCGAATTGAGCATGCTGGCGCGGTCCACTTTCACCAGGATGTCTTCGGCCAGGTAGTTCCCAAAATCCATGCGCGTGGCGCGCTGCAGCAGGTCGGCTGATTTCGGGACGCGCTGTTCGCGAATGCGTTCGGCAACCGGTTCCCAGCCGCTTTGTCCCGCCATAAGGCGCTGCCGGGTGCCCCTGTCGAACAGGGAAAGGATCAGCGGCAGGCCCGATTTCAAGTCGACGCTCAAGGCCTGCAACCAGTTGCTACCCTTAAAACCCGTGGGAAGCAGGGCTCCGGCTGCGTTGGCTACGGTACGTCGCAACTGCAATGGAATTCCGCCCAGTTTCTGCTGCAGCCAGAGCAGGCGATTGTATTGGGCATAGCCGCCGAACAATTCATCGCCGCCATCGCCACCCAGCGCCACAGTACAGTGCTCGCGCACCAGCCGACTGACGAGACAGGTGGGAATCATCGAGGAGTCCACCATCGGCTCGTCGAACTGCCGCGCGAGCAGGGGCAGCAGGTCGACAGTGGATTCGGCGGCATCGAGTTCCACGTGCTCGGTGCCGAAGTGCCGGGCGATCAGGCGCGCATGCTCGGTTTCGTCGTACTGGCCAAAACCGGGAAAGCGGATAGTGAAAGTCTTGACCTTGGCAGCTGTCCGCACCGCCATGGCCGTCACCAGGCTCGAATCGACCCCGCCACTGAGCAGTACACCCACCGGCACATCGGCGACCAGTTGCCGGCGCACCGCGTCTTCCAGCAAAGTTTCAAGCTCATCCAGTAGTGCGGTTTCATCGATTTCGCCGCTTGCGGCGGAGGCGCTCTGCTCCGGCAACTGCCAGTAGCGCCAGAGGCGCGACTGGCCGGAATTCAATTCGAACACCAGCGCATGTGCCGGCGGCAGCTTATTCACCCCCTGCAGTATCGAGCGCCCACCCGGCACATATCCCATGGCGAGGTAGCAGTCGAGCGTTTCGGGGTCGATGCGGCGCGGCAGCCCCGGGTCTGCCATTAGTCCCTTGAGTTCGGATGCAAAACGCAGTGCGCTATTGGTCAGGGAGTAGAACAGCGGCTTCTCTCCTGCCCGGTCGCGCGCCAGAAAAATCAGCCGGCGACGGCTGTCGTAGAGTGCAAAGGCAAACATACCGTTCAGGCGCGACAGGCATTCGGTACCCCACTCGCGATAGGCGGCCAGTATTACTTCGGTATCGCTCTGCGTGGAAAAGGCGTGGCCCTCGGCCATCAACTCGCCGCGCAGGTCGGCAAAGTTGTAAATCTCGCCGTTGAAGACGATGCACGTGCCGCCGCCGGCGTCCTGCATAGGCTGATGCCCGCCAGGGGAAAGATCGATGATAGATAATCGCCGGTGGCCCAGGCCGGCACAGGCGTCCGCCGACCACCACTCGCCCGCGTCGTCCGGGCCCCGGTGGCGCATGGCATCACGGCCCGCGGCCAGCCAGCCACGGTCGGAAACGGCGGTTCGGGAAGCGACGCCTATAATGCCGCACATATGGTGTGATTAGGCCACCAATTGTTGGAAGGGACGGTGTGCATCTCGAGTCCGGAGTTTTCGTCGCTGCACACGCCTTATAATTCGTTGCAGCTATTCTAACAAGGCCAGCCCCTCTTTCCCTCTGCCATGCCCAATATTCTGCTCATCAAGACGTCTTCCCTGGGCGACGTCGTGCACAACCTGCCGGTGGTGAGCGACATCCGCGCGCGGTTTCCCGACGCGAAGATCGATTGGGTGGTGGAGGAGGCCTATCGCGACATCGCCGGCATGCATCCGGGGGTGCGCCTGGCGATTCCGGTGGCGGTGCGGCGCTGGCGAAGCAACCTGCTCAATCCGGCCCACTGGCGCGAATTCGGCCGGTTTCGCCAAACACTTTCGGGCGTGCACTACGATTGCGTGATCGATACACAGGGGCTGATCAAGAGCGCGCTTCTGTCTCGGTTCGCCTCGGGCCCGCGCCACGGCTATGGCGCGGCGAGTGCACGCGAGCCGCTGGCGGCGAAGTTCTATGACGTCGTTCATGCGGTGCCGCGCGATCTGCATGCGGTCGTGCGCAACCGGCGCCTGGCCGCGCTGGCGCTGGGTTACGAGCCGCCGGCAGCGCTCGATTACGGCATCGAATTGCCCCCGGGCGGAGCGCCGATCACGGATAAGCCCTATTGCGTGCTGCTGCACGCGACCAGCAGCACCGGGAAACTCTGGCCGGAATCGTCCTGGGAGCGGCTGGGACATGAACTCGAGCGACAGGGCCAGGCCGCGATTCTGCCCTGGGGCAATGCCGCGGAGCGTGCCCGCAGCGAGCGCATCGCGCGCTCTCTGCCACAGGCTATGGTGCCGCCGGCGCAGGGCATCCTCGGCATATCCAGTTTGTTGGCGGGGGCCAAGGCGGTGATCGGCGTCGATACGGGCCTCAGCCATCTGGCGGCGGCCCTGGGTTGCCCGGTGGTCGCGATCTATTGCGGCACCCACCCGCGGCTGACCGGGGTGGTCGCCGGCCAGGGAGCGCCGGTGCGCAATCTGGGTGACACCGGCGCGGTGCCCGAGGTGTCCGAGGTATTGAGCGCCTTGCATGAGGTCACGGGCAAAGGCACGGCATGACCTGGCGCCTGGCTTATCGCCTGTTGCTGTGGCTGCTCCTTCCCTGGGTGTTCATGCACCTGTGGTGGCGCGGCCGGCGCCAACCCGCTTATCGCGAACACATCGGCGAGCGCTTCGGCTGGTACCGGTCGAAGCCGGCGCATCCGGTGATATGGCTGCACGCGGTATCCGTGGGCGAGACGCGGGCGGCCGAGCCGCTGGTGCGGGCGCTCGCGGCGCGCTACCCCGGGCATGAACTGCTGCTGACGCAGATGACGCCCACCGGGCGGGAGGCGGCGCAACAACTCTTCGGCGGCTCGGCGACCATCGTCTATCTGCCTTATGACTACCCTGACGCGGTGGCGCGGTTTCTGGCGCATTTCATGCCGAGCCTGGGCATACTCATGGAAACCGAGATCTGGTTCAACATGGTTACTGCCTGCAGGCGTTCAGGGATTCCGCTGCTCCTCGCCAACGCCCGCCTGTCGGAAAAGTCGGCGCGCGGCTACGATCTGGTGGCGCCGCTCACCCGCGCCGCGCTCGCTGCCCTGACCGCGGTCAGTGCGCAGACGCGCGAGGACGCCGAACGGCTCGTGCACCTGGGTGCGCGCGATGTAGAGGTGACCGGCAATCTGAAGTTCGATGTCGCCCTGGCGCCCGAAATGCTCGCTCTGGGCACAGTGTTCAAGCAGCGGATCGGTCAGCGCCCGGTGTTTCTGGCGGCGAGCACACGCGAGGGCGAGGAAGAACTCGTGCTGGACGCGCTGCCGCAGATTCGGACAAAAGATCTGCTGCTCGTGCTGGTGCCGCGCCATCCGCAGCGGTTCGACGAGGTGGCCGCTCTCCTGGCCCGGCGCAATCTGAGCTATGCGCGCCGCAGCGACCTGGGCGCGCTGCCGCCCGATTGCCAGGTGCTGCTCGGCGACAGCATGGGCGAAATGCCGGCCTACTACGCCGCCTGCGATCTCGCCTTTATCGGCGGCAGCCTGCTGCCTTACGGCGGGCAGAACCTGATCGAGGCCTGCGCAGTGGGACGCCCATTGTTGTTCGGCCGCCACATGTACAACTTCGCCGAAGCTTCGCGCCTGGCGGTTGAAGCGGGGGCGGCGATCCAGATCGCCGACGCGGCCATGCTGGCGGAGAGGGCGGGGGAGCTGCTGGTGGACCCGGCGGCCCTCGCGCGAATGTCGCAGGCGGCGCTGGTGTTCAGCCGCGCACATCAGGGCGCGACGGCGCGCAATCTGGAAATCTGCGAGCGGCTGCTGCCGCCGCCTTGATGCCAACAAGAAGCTATAGCGCTACTCTGTTCCCAGCAGGCTGTTGACCGCCACCAAGTCTTCTTCACTCAATACGCCTGCGGCCGACTTGAGCTTGAGGCCGTTCAGCAGCGTGTCGTAACGTGCCCGTGACAGGTCGCGCTTGGTGGAAAACAACTGCTGTTGCGCGTTCAGCACGTCGATGTTGATGCGCACGCCCACTTCGTAGCCGAGCTTGTTCGAGTCGAGAGCGCTCTGGCTGGAAATAAGAGCCTGCTCCAGGGCGCGCACCTGGGCCATGCCACTGGTGACGCCCAGATACGCCTGACGGACGGCAAGCGCCGCCGTGCGCCGCGAATTCTCCAGATCCTGGCGGGCTTTCTCTTTGTTGGCCACGGCTTCACGCGTTCTCGAGTCTATCGAGCCCCCGGCGAAAAGAGGCACCGTGAGTTGCAGGCCGATGGTACTGCCGCGGGTGTCGTAGCCAAGGCCGCTGGTCGTTGCCAGGATCACACCTGCGGCAGTTTCCCCGTAGGTGCCCACGATATCGAGCGTGGGCAAATGACCGGCGCGGTTGCGCTGTACCTCGCGACTGGCGATTTCCAGGCCCGCTTCCTGTACTTGCACGCTGAAATTCTGTTTTTCCGCGGTTTCAACCCATTTCTCCATGGCGTTTGGCTGTGGCGGATTGAGTTGGGTGCTGGAGCGCAGGGGCGTCAAAGCTGCTGGGAACTTTCCGAGCAGTTGTTGCAGCGCGCGTTGCTTGATCTCCAGATCGTTTTGCGCGGCGATTTCCTGGCTGGTGGCGAGATCGAATCGTGCTTGCGCCTCGTGCGTGTCGGTGATGGTCGCGGTGCCGACTTCGAAATTGCGCTTCGCCTGCGCAAGTTGTTCCGAAATGGCCGTCTTCTGCGCCTGTATGAAAGCCAGACTGTCCTGCGACGCAAGCACGTCGAAGTAGGCTTGCGACACACGCACGATCAAGTCCTGTTCAGCCTGTCCGAAGAGGGCAACGGCCTGGGCGACCTGAAATTCCGCCTGTTTGTACTGCACCCAGTTTTGCGCTCGGAACAGCGGCTGAGTGAGTGTCACTGTCCAGGCATTGGTGTTGAATTGCCGCGTGAATGGCCCAACGAGCTGCGTACCGCGAAAAATGATCGGGTTGTTGTTCCAGACAGTGTTGCCGTTTGCGTTTATCGTCGGCAGCAGCAGCGCCAGTCCCTGGGGAAGCTTCTCTTTTCCAGCCTCCAGCGCAGCGCGCGCCGAGGCATACACGGCGTCGTTGCTGCGCGCGTCGCGATAGGTTTGCAGCAGGTCCGCGGCGAGCAGCGGCTGGCTGAAAGCGAGAAGGCCTAGAAAAATCGCGTGTCGTTTCATCTGGGGTCAGTATCTGGGCATGCCGGGATCGACCTGGTCAGCCCAGGCATTCACGCCGCCCTGCAAGTTATAGAGCTTGGAAAAGCCGCTGCGCTCCAGAAACATCGCGACCTGGACGCTGCGCGCTCCGTG
>Ga0194060_10004032_pt1 | contig 10245 bp, 10 predicted proteins | sample SepL225m_MetaG_FD_163427 | JGI IMG/M metagenome (GOLD analysis project Ga0194060, IMG submission 163427) | Anoxic zone freshwater microbial communities from boreal shield lake in IISD Experimental Lakes Area, Ontario, Canada - Sep2016-L222-5m | ecosystem: Environmental > Aquatic > Freshwater >... | reverse complement strand
GGTGGCCTCGCGCGCCAAAGAGGATTGACCATGAATGCGCCGCGTGCACGGGTTGCCAGGCGCCCCGTGCATGGGGTGCTGCTATTGGACAAGCCGCTGGGCTGGTCCAGCAATGATGCCTTGCAGAAAGTGAAATGGCTGCTGCGCGCCGAGAAAGCGGGGCACACCGGTACGCTGGACCCGCTGGCAACAGGGGTCTTGCCATTGTGTTTTGGTGCGGCTACGAAGTTCAGCCAACTGCAGCTCGATGCGGACAAGACCTATGAGGCGACAGCCCAGTTAGGCGTCAAGACCAGCACGGGCGATGCCGAGGGCGACGTGATTGAAGAACGTGCAGTGAATGTGAGCGACGAAGAGATTGACAGCGCGCGTATGCGGTTTTCCGGGCAGATCCGCCAGACACCGCCGATGCACAGTGCCTTGAAGAAGGACGGCAAGGCCTTGTATGAATATGCGCGGGCCGGCATAGAGCTTGAACGGGAAGCGCGTCCTGTCACGATTTACGACTTGACACTGACGCTTGAAGAATCGAACAGTGCGCAGCGCACGATCAGGATGACGGTGCGCTGCAGCAAAGGGACTTACATCCGCACGTTGGGTGAAGACATTGGCGAGGCCTTGGGCTGCGGTGCGCACCTGACGTCCTTGCGCCGTGTCGAAACTGGCGGCTTCCAGGCAACGCAGTGTGTGACGCTGCAAGCGCTGGAAGCCATGACGGAAGAAGAGCGCTTGAATTGCGTGCTGCCGGTCGACTCGTTGCTGGGTCAGCACACGGTCGTAACGCTGGACGCTGAAAACACAGGGCGCTTTCTGAGCGGCCTGCGTCGTCGCGGCGACTGGGCGGACCAGGAGTTGGTCGCAGTGTATGCACAGAGCCCACGTGCCTTGCTGGGCACTGCCCATGTCAGGGTCGGGGAATTGATACCGGGGCGGCTGCTCAGTCCGATCGAGATTGAGCAGATGGCCAGAGTTAGTTAGACGGGATTTAAGAGAAAGTGAACCATGAGCCATAAACAAATTCGCAATATCGCCATCATCGCCCACGTCGATCATGGCAAGACCACCATGGTCGACCAATTGCTGCGCCAGTCCGGCACCTTTGCCCAGCACGAGAAGGTGGTTGACACCGTGATGGACAACAATGCCATCGAAAAGGAGCGCGGTATCACGATTCTGGCCAAGAACTGCGCCGTGACCTGGAAAGACACGCACATCAACATCGTCGACACGCCCGGCCACGCCGACTTCGGCGGCGAAGTGGAACGCGCGCTCAGTATGGTTGACGGCGTTGTGCTGTTGATTGATGCGCAGGAAGGCCCTATGCCGCAGACGCGCTTTGTCACCAAGAAGGCACTGGCTTTGGGCCTCAAGCCGATCCTGGTGGTGAACAAGGTGGACAAGCCCGGTTCGCGTCCGGAGTGGGTCGTCAATGCTGCCTTCGACCTGTTCGACAAGCTCGGCGCCACCGATGAGCAATTGGACTTCCCCGTGGTCTACGCTTCGGGCATCAATGGTTGGTCGTCAATGGAAGAGGGCGCCCAAGGCGAGCAGTGGGGCCCCGATATGTCGGCCCTGTTCAACACCATCCTCGATCACGTGCCACACCAGCAGGGAGACCCGGCAGCACCGCTGCAGTTACAGATTTCGGCACTCGACTTCTCCACTTTTGTCGGTCGCATTGGGGTCGGGCGCATCAGCCAAGGAACGATCAGGCCCATGATGGACGTGGTGGTGATGGAAGGCACGGACGGCAAGGCGGTCAAGGGCCGTGTCAACCAGGTGCTGACCTTCCAGGGTCTGGAGCGCGTGCAGGCCACGGACGCAGGCCCTGGCGAAATCGTCTTGATCAACGGCCTGACGGACATCGGTATTGGCGTCACTATCACTGACCCCGTCAATCCGATGCCGCTGCCCATGCTCAAGGTTGACGAGCCGACCCTGACCATGAACTTCTGCGTCAACACCAGCCCACTGGCCGGGCGTGAAGGCAAGTACGTCACCAGTCGCCAGATCTGGGACCGTCTGCAAAAGGAACTACAGCACAACGTTGCGTTGCGCGTCAAGGAAACCGGCGAAGAAGGCATTTTCGAAGTCATGGGTCGGGGCGAGTTGCACTTGACCATCCTGCTGGAAAACATGCGCCGCGAAGGTTACGAACTGGCCGTCTCCAAGCCGCGTGTGGTGTACAAGTTCATTGATGGCGAGAAGTACGAGCCAATTGAAATGGTGACGGTCGACATCGAGGAGCAGCATCAGGGTGGCGTGATGCAGGCCTTGGGCGAGCGCAGGGGCGATTTGTTCAACATGGAGTCTGACGGACGCGGACGCGTGCGCCTGGAGTACCGCATCCCGGCGCGCGGTCTGATCGGTTTTACCAACGAATTCCTGAACCTGACACGTGGCACCGGTTTGATCTCCAACATCTTCGACAGCTACGAGCCACACAAGGGCGAGATTGGCGGGCGCAAGAATGGCGTGCTGATCTCGATGGACGCGGGTGAAATCTTCACCTATGCGCTGGGCAAGCTCGACGACCGGGGCCGCATGTTTGTCAAGGCCAACGACCCGGTGTACGAAGGCATGATCGTCGGCATCCACAGCCGCGAAAATGATCTGGTGGTGAACGCGACGCGCACCAAGCAACTGACCAACTTCCGCGTCAGCGGCAAGGAAGACGCGATCAAGATCACACCTCCGATTGATTGCACGCTGGAATACGGTGTTGAATTCATCGAGGACGACGAACTGGTTGAAATCACGCCCAAGTCGATTCGACTGCGCAAGCGCCACCTGACTGAAAGCGAGCGTAAGCGCGCCAGCCGTGGACCCGTGTAAATAGCGGAGTGAAGCTCACTCACAACCGGGCGGTTCTCCTGATGGTGGCGGTGACCCTGATGTGGTCCATCGCCGGGGTGGTGACGCGCCATCTGGAGCACGCACGCAGCTTTGAAGTGACGTTCTGGCGCAGCTTTTTCACGGTGCTCGTGCTGTTGGTGCTGATGCCCATCTTCCAAGGGCGCGACGTCTATCGCCGCCTGCGCGGCGTCGGTATGGCGCAATGGTTGTCCGGCGTCTGCTGGTGCGGTATGTTCACCTTTTTCATGGTAGCCCTGACGCTCACCAGCACGGCCAACGTGCTGGTTACCATGTCGATTGGCCCCTTGCTGACGGCGCTTGGCGCGCGCATCTTCATCGGCCACCGCATCCCGCTGCGGACCTGGTTTGCCATTGTTGTGGCGGGTGCCGGCATCGCATATATGTACGGCAGTCAGATGGCGCAGGGCGTCAGTCTGGTCGGCACGCTGGTTGCGCTGGGTGTGCCATTTTCCGGCGCCGCCAACTGGACGCTAACGCAGCATGCCCATGCTCAGGGACATGACGTCGACTTGATTCCAGCCGTTTTGATCGGTGCGGTCATGTCATGCCTGCTGACCCTGCCGTTGGCTGTTCCGTTTCAGGCATCAACCCACGACTTGATCCTGCTGGCGGGCCTGGGCTTGGTGCAACTGGCGATTCCATCGACACTTGCGGTTCTGTGTGCCCGGGTGCTCAAGGCGCCTGAAGTGTCATTGCTGGGGCTGCTGGAGGTTATCTTCGGTATCCTGCTGGCTTGGCTGGGCGCCAACGAGGTGCCGGGCTTACAGGTACTGACCGGCGGGGCGCTCGTGATCGGCGCCCTTGCAACCAATGAATTGATAGGCTGGAGAAGCAGAGAATGACGACACAATCCGTGCTGCCAACGCCGGCAGCGTCCGACGTTTTGAGCGAAATCCGCGGACAGTTTGGCCTCATCACCTTGAACCGACCGCAGGCGCTCAATGCTTTGTCGCTCGGCATGATTCGCAGGCTCACCGCATGTTTGTTGGCGTGGCGTGACAACGATCAGATCAAGGCGGTCGCAATTCGTGGCAGCAACAAAACTGGCCCTTTTGGCGCCTTTTGTGCCGGCGGCGACATCAGGTTTTTTCACCAGGCGGCGCTCTCGGGCAATGCCGAACTAGAAGACTTTTTCACCGAAGAGTACACGCTCAATCACCTGGTTCATACCTACCCCAAACCGTTTGTGGCCTTCATGGACGGTATCGTCATGGGTGGTGGCATGGGCATTGCGCAGGGCGCCAAGATCCGGGTTGTGACACAGCGTACAAAGATGGCGATGCCGGAAACCAACATCGGGCTTTTCCCCGACGTTGGTGGCGGCTATTTCCTGAGTCGCTGTCCGGGCCATGCTGGCGAATGGCTGGCTCTGACCGGCGAAGTGATCAGCGCCGGGCCGGCGCTGGCGCTGGGTTTGGCCGATGCCTGCTTTGATCCGGTCCAACTGGTGTCGGCCTGGGATGCGCTGGCTGAAGTGGACCTGGCGACACCGCGTGCCATCGACGCCTGGCTTGCCTGTTACTCAGTCGCGGCTGATGGGCTAGCGGCCGGGTTGAGCGCGCAAATTGAACGCTATTTCGCGCTCGAATCAGTCGGCGCCATCCTGACGGCGCTGGAGGCCGATGACAACGTGTGGGCGCAGCAAACGGCTGCCGCCTTGCGCAAGCGTTCGCCCTTGATGCTGCATGTGGTGCTGGCGCAAATTCGCCGTGGCCGGCTGCTATCGCTGGCCGATGATCTGCGGATGGAGCGCGACATGGTCCGTCATTGCTTCAATACCCGGCATCTGGGCCGTATTGGCACCAGCAGCGAAACGGTGGAGGGCATCCGGGCCCTGGCGGTCGACAAGGACCAGCAACCGAAGTGGCAACCTGCCACGGTGGAAGAGGTGACAGCAGCCATGGTGGACCCATTCTTCGAGAGTCCGTGGCCGGCTTACGCGCACCCGCTTCGCAATTTGATCTGACTTATTTCTTTTCCAAATTGCTCCTGTCCAGGGGCGCCGCCGCAGACAGTGCTTTAGCGTCGCAAGGCGAAGCAACAGCGACAGGGATGGTTTTGGATTGGAATTACCGGTTGCGACCCTTCATGGCCCGCTCCACTTCGCGCTTGCCCTCGCGGTCCTTGATGGTGTCGCGCTTGTCATGCTCGGCCTTGCCTTTGGCCAGCGCAATCTCACACTTGATCTTGCCGGTCTTCCAGTGCAGATTGAGTGGCACCAACGTGTAGCCTTTTTGCTCTACCTTGCCGATCAGGCGCTTGATTTCTTCTTTGTGCATCAAGAGCTTCTTCGTGCGCGTCTTGTCCGGACTGATGTGAGTCGAGGCCGTGCCCAGCGGGTTGATCTGCAAACCGATGAGAAACAGTTCGCCGTTGCGAATCACCACATAGCCATCGGTCAACTGCACCTTGCCCTCGCGCAACGATTTGACTTCCCAGCCTTCGAGTACCAAACCGGCCTCAAAACGCTCTTCGAAGAAATAGTTGTAGGCCGCCTTCTTGTTGTCGGCGATGCGGGAAGCGGTTTCGGGTTTTTTGGCCATGGGGTCAATGTGGGGTTGTAAGTACTGCGTACAAGGCTTGTCTACAATCCCGCGCAAGCCTGCATTCTATGAAAACCGTAACGAAGTCCGTCCTGATCTGGTACAGCGCGCAAGAAATGTATGCGTTGGTGACCGATGTTGACCGCTATGCCGAATTTTTGCCCTGGTGCGACCGGGCGCGGGTCGTCACCAGTGACGAGAGCGGCATGATGGCTGAAATCGGCATTTCTTTCAGTGGTATCCGACAGACCTTTTCGACTCGCAACGAACATGTCGCCGGTCGCCAGGTCAGTATGAAACTGGTCAACGGACCGTTTTCCCACCTCGACGGCGAGTGGAATTTCCGGCCTCTGGGCGACGATACGCAGCGTGCCTGCCGGGTTGAACTGAACCTCCACTATGGTTTTGACAATGCGGCCCTGAGCAAGATAGTGGGTCCGGTGTTTGACAAGATCGCAGGCAGCATGGTGGACGCCTTCGTCAAGCGCGCCGGGCAGGTCTACGGTGGCTGAAACAACCATAGAAGTCCTTGTGCTCTATTCGCCGGCGCCGCGCCAGGTGCGTGAAGTTACGTTGCGACTGGCGCCTTCATCCACCGTCATGCAGGCCTTGCAAGCCAGTGATCTGCTGCAACTTTTCCCTGACATCGACCCCCATCATGTTGGTGTATGGGGTCGTAAATCGAGCCTGACGCGCAACCTGCGTGAAGGCGACCGGGTCGAAATCTATCGCTCTCTACGGGTTGAACCCAAGGCAGCGCGGCGTGAGCGCTTTGTCAGGCAGGGCGCCAAGACGGCCGGGCTTTTTGTCAAAAAACGGGTTGGTGCCAAGGCCGGTTACTAGCGCTTTGCCTTGATCACGCTGCTAATTGCAGTCGGATGCGATGATGGAATCGATCCGTTTAACCTCCGCTGCACGGCTCGCCGCATCCATGATTTCACGTTCGCCTTTTTCATTGGTCCGGGCAATTCTTTGAGCGGAATCGAAACTAAGTCGGGCCTGTTTGGCACGCGTGCAATTCTCCGCTTTTGCCTTTTGGATACGCTCTTGCTCCGCCTTGCGTTTGGCGGTTTCAGCCTCTTCGGCCTTCTTCTTTTTCTCCAGCAGGTCTTTATCGATGCCACTCAAGCGAGGTGCGCTGGCCTCGGCTTGCGGCATTGGCACTGGCGCTGAAGCCGCGCTTCGGGCGGGCGGACGCTTCAGAATATCCTTTTCAAGGACTTCAGGCGGCGGTGCTCGGTCGCTGAAAACTTTATGCCCGTCTTTGTCGAGCCATTGCCATTGGGCTGAGGCCGTCATCGAAACCAGACAAGCCGCAGTGAGCAGAAAAGCTTGAATTTGATTCATGCGCAAGTTTAGCGTGTAGCACGTTTTTCTTTCAAGTCGAATGCACCATTGCGCTTGCCCGAAGGACACGTTTTTTCACTGCAGACGCCCGGGTCCGATGCTCTGGCGTGGGTACAATCGACAATTTGGAGCCCAAGAACATGCGCCTTATTGGCAAAGCGCTCACCTTCGACGATGTCTTGTTGGTGCCGGCGTACTCCCAGGTCCTGCCCAAGGACACCTCTCTTGCGACCCGTTTCTCCCGCAATATTGCATTGAACCTGCCCCTGGTTTCCGCTGCCATGGACACGGTTACCGAAGCGCGCTTGGCCATTGCCATCGCGCAGGAGGGCGGTATCGGCATTGTTCACAAGAACCTCTCGCCCCAGGAACAGGCGGCGCAGGTGTCCAAAGTCAAACGCTACGAATCCGGCGTGCTGCGCGACCCGGTTGTCATTACGCCTCAACATACCGTGCGCCAGGTCATGAGTTTGTCGGAACAACTCGGTGTGTCGGGCTTTCCGGTTCTGGACGGCGGCAAAGTGGTGGGCATCGTCACCGGACGCGATCTGCGCTTTGAAACCCGCTACGACCTGCCGGTCAGCCACATCATGACGCAACGTGACAAACTGGTTACGGTGCCAGACGGCACCACCCTGGCGCAGGCCAAGGTGCTGCTCAACCAGTACAAGATTGAACGACTGCTGGTGGTCAACGACGCGTTTGAGCTCAAGGGCCTGATCACTGTCAAGGACATCACGAAACAGACCAGTTTTCCCAACGCAGCGCGTGACGCGCACGGCAAGCTCCGTGTCGGCGCTGCGGTAGGCGTTGGTGAAGGAACTGAAGAGCGGGTCGAAGCGTTGGTGCGAGCCGGTGTCGATGCCATCGTGGTGGACACGGCGCACGGTCACAGCCATGGCGTCATTGAGCGCGTGCGCTGGGTCAAACGCAACTACCCGCAGGTCGACGTCATTGGCGGCAATATTGCCACCGGCGCGGCGGCACTGGCGCTGGCCGAGGCCGGCGCTGATGCGGTCAAGGTCGGTATCGGGCCCGGGTCGATTTGCACCACGCGCATCGTGGCTGGCGTTGGCGTGCCGCAGATCATGGCAATCGACAGCGTTGCCACCGCGCTCAAGGGCAGTGGTATTCCCCTGATCGCCGACGGCGGCATTCGCTACAGCGGCGATATATCCAAGGCTTTGGCCGCTGGTGCCAGTACCGTGATGATGGGCAGCATGTTCGCCGGCACCGAAGAGGCACCCGGCGAAGTGATTCTGTTTCAGGGCCGCAGCTACAAGAGCTACCGCGGTATGGGCAGCATTGGCGCCATGCAACAGGGCAGTGCCGACCGTTATTTTCAGGAATCCACCACTGGCAACCCGAATGCCGACAAACTCGTGCCTGAAGGCATCGAAGGGCGCGTGCCGTACAAGGGTTCGATGGTGGCCATCGTCTACCAGATGGCCGGCGGTGTGCGCGCCAGCATGGGTTACTGTGGTTGCCCGACGATCGAGGAATTGCAGGAGCGGTCTGAATTTGTCGAGATCACGACAGCCGGCATCCGCGAAAGCCATGTGCATGACGTGCAGATCACCAAGGAAGCGCCGAACTATCGGGCGGAATAATGGAACACCCCCAGGCTTCGCGCACTACGTGTCGCTATGCCACCCCCCTTGCAGGGGGCAACACCTGTGGCCCGGCAGAGCCGGTTCCACGGTGTTTCTGGTTAGGGGCCCCGCATAATGGCTCACCCCCAGACTTCGCGCACTGCGTGTCGCTACGTCACCCCTCGCGGGGGGCAACACCTGTGGCCCGGCGGTGCCGGTCCCACGTTGTTCCTGGTTCAAGGCAAACGCATAATCATTTCTAACAATGCAGCACCAAAAAATTCTCATTCTCGACTTTGGCTCCCAGGTCACGCAACTGATTGCGCGGCGTATTCGTGAGGCGCATGTTTTTTGCGAAGTCCATTCCTGTGACGTCAGTGACGAATGGCTGCGCGCTTATGCCCGCGACGGCATGCTCAAGGGCATCATCTTGTCGGGCAGCCATGCCAGTGTGTACGAAGAAAGCACGGACAAGGCGCCGAAATCAGTGTTCGAACTCGGGGTACCCGTGCTCGGCATTTGCTACGGCATGCAAACCATGGCGCATCAACTTGGTGGCCTGGTGCAGAGCGGTCATCAACGTGAGTTTGGCCCCGCCGACGTGCGGGCGCACGGACATACGCAGTTGCTTAATGGCATCCAGGACTACGCAACGCCGATGGGCCACGGCATGCTCGAGGTCTGGATGAGCCATGGTGACAAGGTCACCGAATTGCCGCATGGCTTCAAGCTGATGGCCAGCACCGACAGTTGTCCAATCGCAGGCATGGCCGACGAGGAACGGCGCTTTTACGGCGTACAGTTTCACCCTGAAGTAACGCACACGAAGCGCGGCGCCGCGATTCTGGAGCGCTTCGTGCTCGGTATCTGCGATACCCGCCCCGACTGGATCATGGGCGACTACATCCGCGAGGCAGTCGAGAAGATTCGCGCCCAGGTTGGCAAGGAAGAAGTCATCCTCGGGCTCTCGGGTGGTGTCGATTCATCGGTTGCCGCCGCCCTGATTCACCGGGCCATCGGCGAGCAACTGACCTGCGTCTTCGTCGACCATGGCTTGTTGCGATTGCACGAGGGTGACATGGTGATGGACATGTTTGTAGGCAAGTTGCACGCCAAGGTGATCCGGGTTGACGCGGCAGATCAGTTCCTGGGGCACCTGGCCGGGGTCAGTGACCCTGAGACCAAGCGCAAGATCATCGGCCGTGAATTCGTGGAGGTGTTCAAGAGCGAGGCTGGCAAACTTAAGAGCGATCAGTCACGCCATGTTGCCTGGCTGGCGCAGGGAACAATCTATCCCGATGTCATCGAGTCGGGCGGCGCCGGTAACAAGAAGGCGGTGGTTATCAAGAGCCACCACAACGTCGGCGGTTTGCCTGAGCTACTCGGTCTTAAGTTACTGGAACCCCTGCGTGAGCTGTTCAAGGACGAAGTGCGGGAACTCGGTGTTGCCCTGGGTTTGCCACACGCCATGGTGTATCGTCATCCGTTTCCGGGGCCGGGCCTGGGTGTGCGGATTCTGGGCGAGGTCAAAAAAGAATACGCTGATTTGCTGCGCCGCGCCGATGCCATCTTCATTGAAGAGTTGCGCAACTTTATCGACGAAGAAAGCGGCAAGAACTGGTACGACCTGACGAGTCAGGCTTTCACCGTGTTTCTGCCAGTCAAGAGTGTTGGCGTGATGGGCGATGGCCGCACCTACGACTACGTGGTCGCCCTACGTGCGGTGCAGACCAGCGACTTCATGACAGCCGACTGGGCCGAACTGCCTTACGCTCTGCTCAAGAAAGTCTCGAGCCGCATCATCAACGAAGTGCGGGGCATTAATCGTGTGACCTATGATGTCAGCAGCAAACCGCCCGCGACGATCGAGTGGGAGTGAGAAAATA
>Ga0194060_10004031_pt1 | contig 10246 bp, 10 predicted proteins | sample SepL225m_MetaG_FD_163427 | JGI IMG/M metagenome (GOLD analysis project Ga0194060, IMG submission 163427) | Anoxic zone freshwater microbial communities from boreal shield lake in IISD Experimental Lakes Area, Ontario, Canada - Sep2016-L222-5m | ecosystem: Environmental > Aquatic > Freshwater >... | reverse complement strand
ACGCCCTCGAAAGCTGGAAATGCATCAGGAGGTCGCCGGTGCGTTTAAACATATGCCCGAAGGTTGGTGTTTCGACTGCCACAATCCCGACAACCGGGATAAATTGCGGATGGCGAACGGAAAACTGGTCAGCTTTGAAGAGTCCTACAACCTCTGCGGTCAGTGCCATGGTACAATTCTTCGCGAGTGGAAGGCAGGCCTGCACGGGAAGAGGACCGGCATGTGGAACGGCGAGAAACAGTATCGTCTCTGTGTACACTGCCACTCGCCGCATGATCCGCGGTTCAAGCAGATGAAACCGCTTCCGCCGCCGGTGAGGCCGACGGACATCAAGTAATACAAACTGAGGACGAGGAGACCGATGCGAAAAATCGTGAAGAATAAAGACGGAATCCATCTCGACCGGAGAAGCTTTCTCAAGGGTGCAGCCCTCGGACTCGCGGGAACTGCGCTCCCCCTGAATAAGGCTGATGCCTCATTCTGGGAATCATTTTTCCAGAAGCACTTCAGGGAAATGAATGATGCAGAAATAAAACTGGTCATCAGCCGCCTGGAACGGGAATACGAAGACAAATATAAGAAATCAATCAAGGTTGGCAATGAAAAGGCGATTCCGGGTGTCCTGTTTGGTTATGGCCTCGATCTTTCGCGGTGCATCGGCTGCAGGACGTGCGTCTACGCTTGCGTTGCAGAGAATAATCAGTCCAAAGACCCGCAGATCCATTGGATCTCCGTGCTCAGGTTCAAAAAGGGCGAGAAATGGGTCGATCTTGAGGAGTCGGAGAAATACTACAACCCCGAAAAGGTTCCTGAGCAGGAATATTTTTATATGCCGGTCCAGTGCCAGCAATGTGAGAACCCTCCCTGTGTGAGGGTCTGTCCGACTCAGGCAACCTGGAAAGAGCCGGACGGGATCGTGGTCATCGATTACAATTGGTGCATCGGCTGCCGCTACTGCATGGCCGCCTGTCCCTACGGAGCGCGCCACTTCAACTGGGCAGATCCAGGCCGGAAGCCTGAGGAAATAAATCCACAGACGCACTACCTCGGTAATCGGCCACGGGTCAAAGGTGTTGTTGAGAAGTGCACCTTTTGCATCCAGCGGACGCGAAACGGACGTTACCCGGCGTGCGCCGAGGCCTGCCCGGTGGGGGCGAGGAAGTTTGGTAATCTGCTTGATCCGAACAGCGAGATCAGATACGCGATTGAACATAAACGGGTGTTCCGGCTGAAAGAGGACCTGAATACTAATCCAAAGTTCTATTATTTCTTTGCGTACGGCGTATAGGAGGCTTACTCATGGGCAGCTTGGTAAGGAATTTTTTTATCGCCTTGCGTCAGATATTTATCGGGGGCAGATCGTACTACCTCTGGGTGGCGTTCCTGTCCTTTTTCATTCTGCTGGGTTTCAGTGCTTATTTTGACCAACTCAATCGCGGTCTTATCACGACGGCAATGAGGGATCAGGTTTCCTGGGGCCTTTATATCTCTAATTTCACGTTCCTGGTCGGTGTTGCCGCCGCCGCGGTATTGCTCGTGGTGCCGGCCTATCTCTATAATTTCAAGCCTATCAAGGAAATTGTGCTTTTCGGAGAACTGCTCGCTATCACTGCGATCACGATGTGCATCCTTTTCATTCTGGTTGACATGGGGCAGCCGCTTCGGGTGTGGCATCTTCTGCCGGTCGTTGGTGCCATGAACTTCCCCGCTTCGCTGCTTGCCTGGGATGTGGTCGTACTGAACGGTTATCTTGCAATCAACGGTATTATCGCTTTTTATGTGCTTTACCGGCTTTCAATCGGGAAAGAATACAGCATGACCGTGATCGGCCCGCTGATTATTCTCTCAATACCCTGGGCCGTGAGCATCCACACGGTTACTGCTTTTCTCTATAACGGGTTGTCGTCCCGGCCGTTCTGGAATGCCTCTATCCTGGCGCCGCGGTTTCTTGCTTCAGCCTTCTGCTCCGGGCCGGCCATCATGCTGGTCTTGTTCCAAATCGTTCGGAAACGCTCAGAAGTGGAGATCGATAACAAGGCTATCTTCAAGATCGCCGAATTGATCGCTTATGCAATGGCTATCAATTTGTTCCTTCTGGGAGCGGAGGCGTTCAAGGAGTTTTATTCGGGCGGCGTGGACAGCTATTCCATCCAGTACCTCTACTTCGGCCTTCACGGGAAAACGAGCCTCGTGCCTTGGATGTGGGCAGCTTCCCTGTTCAATATCTCGGCCTTTTTTCTCTTTCTCTTTCCAAAGACCCGTGAGAATTTCACCACTCTTAACATCGGGTGCGTGCTGATCATTATGGGAGTGTATATAGAGAAGGGGATGGGGCTCATTGTTCCCGGTTTTATTCCGGATACACTCGGTGAAATCTATGAATACTCTCCGACCACGGCGGAGATCGTCATTACCATGGGAATATGGGCCATAGGAGCTCTTCTCTACACGCTCCTGCTGAAATTTGCTGTGCCGATCTATACGGGAAAACTTCGGTTCGAAACGAAAGAACGGTAAGATGACTGGTGGTAGACGGGTTCCGCGTTATGTTTCAGGAGAACTTGTTTACAAACTCCTGTAGTGAAGGCGTATTTAAAGGGAAGATGTTGATACGTTCAACGAGATTAACCGGGGCAACCGTAGTCCACTAAAGGCTCGAACGCAACCTGAACCGCCGGGCCAATTAATATTTTTTTTCAATCGCATTGAATTGAACTTGCTGTTTCTTGTCTTAGTAATCTTCGTTACTAGCACCCTCGTTATGGATTTCATCATCAAACAAACACTTCTTAATTCTACTCATCTTTTATTTTAGTCAGCAAGAAAATGATAATGCCCATGCTGGCAAAGGCCATCATAAAAAATGCAGAGAGGTTTTTCCTGAAACTCAGTTTCTGATGGGCATCCTCGATGTTCTTGTCTATCTGGTCTAGCTTTGATATAAACTCATCCGTCCTGTTTCTTACCAAATTGACGTCCACGGTATGGAAAAGAGTACGAAACTCTGCTTGTGTGCTGAAAAGGCTCATGCCCTCGGCTCCGGTATAAATACCTTCCCGCTTGAGATCCTGGAGGCGCTGTTCTATTTGTGCAATTCTCTTTTCAATAACGAAAAGGGCAACTTTCATTATTTTTGCCCGCTCGTATGAATGACACTTTGTGCAGAGCTGTTCACTGATGATATTTATGCTCGCTTTTTGTATATTGTGCGATCCGTGACAAACCACGCAATTGGGGGCCTTTCCACCGGCTTTGAGCGCTTTGCCATGGCCGCTTTCCAGATAATTGACCATAATCCCGATATGGCATTTCCCGCAGAATTCCGGCACTTCCTTGCCCTTCGGGGTGCCGAGGAAGCCGCGAGCACGTGACATGCCCAGCGCGGCATCACGGGGGTCTCCTCCATGACAATGTTCGCATGATATCCGGTTCTGAGCGTGCCAGCTTGCCTGCCAAGCCTCCGTGATCTCTTGAAACTCTGGTTGCATCTTCTGCGACGCATGGCACGAGATGCAGAGGTTCTCTTCGATCTGTTCTCCCGCCCAGGGTTTGGTAAGGAACTCATCCTCAAAGGCTTTTTTGTATCCTGCCGTGCCTGGCGATGGGAGCAGCATAAGCAGTATCCATGCAGAAAGGACCCCGTATCGAATGATGGTTCTCATTATGCCCTCCCCCACCAGAACAGCACAACCCACAATGCGATCAGTGTAAAAAATACACCCCGCAACACGGGTCGTTTCATCACGTTCTTCTCTTGCTGGGTGTCAAGGAACGGCCACAAAATGAAGATGAATACCAGGTTGATCTGCAGCACGATGCCGAAAAACTTGTTCGGGATGAGCTTGAGAAGCTGATAGTTCGCAATGAGATACCATGCCGGCCGAATCTCCTGGGGTGTATTGAACGGGTCAGCAGGAACATTGGCCTCATCGGGGAAGTACAGGGTCGGGAGAAACGTGATAATAAAGAACATAACCGTGAAGAAGGCCATCATCATATACATCTGCTTTTGAAAAAACCGGGGATAGTAGGGGTATCCATCGGGATGGGTCTTCCTTATATATTCGGTCAGCGGCCGTTTTTCCTCATCAACCTTGCCGAAGGGCGTGGCCGAAATGCCGATGCGGTTGACAAAAAACAGATGGATGCCCAGCAGGAGAAGATAGAGTGGGGGAAGGATCGAGATATGGAGCGCAAAGAAACGGCTAAGCGTTGTTTCCGAGACATGGTCTCCACCCCGTAAAATCTGAGAAATGGTTTCACCAAACACGGGAAAAGTCGCTGGGATCGAGGTCACCACTGTTGTCGCCCAGTAGCTCAACTGGGTCCAGGGAAGGAGATAGCCGCTCAGGCCGAATACGATTGTAAGAATGAGCAGTAACCCGCCTCCCACCCAGGTGAGTTCACGCGGACGCTTATAATTTCCCATGAGAAATACGGTTGCCATATGCAACATGGCAACCATGATCATAAGATTGCTGCCGACCGCATGCATTTGCCTGAAGAGCCAGCCGTAGGGGACCCGAGTCATTATATCCTGGACGCTTCTGAAAGCGTGGTCGGGGTGAGGGATGTAGTAAATCATAAGAATGATGCCGGTGAATACCTGCGTGGCAAATGCGATGACGGCCAAAAAGCCGAGCGTATACAGGATGTTGGAATTCTTTGGCATCCGGTAATCAAGAACTTGTTCCTGGAAAATGGTCTTAATTCCAATTCGTTCATCGAGCCAGGTTTTTATTTGCGTGAGCATGGTTTCATCCTATTATAATGGTTTCGTCTTCAATTTTCAGCGGAATGGCGGTCAATGGTTTCGGAGGCGGCCCTGATACAACATTCCCATCAAGATCATAGATGCCCGCGTGGCAGGGACAAATAAATTTCAGCTTGCTTTTGCTGTATTCGACAAGGCATCCAAGGTGTGTACAGGTTCGTGAAAAAGCGATGTATCCTTTGTCCGGCCGGTTAATGATAACTGCCGGAGCATTGTGATAAATGATGTTCTTTGCTTCGCCTGAAGGAATATCGCTTTTATGAATGACAAGCTTTTTTAAGTCAGCAGATTTTGAAGGGAGCGACGTGAGAAATGTTAAGAGAGAATAGGCAAATGATAAAGATGTAATCGATCCGAGAAAGGTCAAGAGCATTGTTAAAAATCTGCGCCTCTTCATCATTCCTCCACACTTCATGAATTTTATTAATCATTTCGTAGGCACATTAACAAAACGATATCACCTTGTCAAGTTAATTGACATGCGTTTCGGTAAAATTGAAACTGGCAATGGATGTGTTCTCCCGGAGCGAGGTAGAATCGAAAAACATTGGATTGCGAAGCACATTAGACATGTGTATGGGCCTGTTTGCTGCTATGAGACTGCCAGAGAGTTATTTTTTATCGAGTGTTATGCGAGAGGCAGCGTAAACCAACTAAGCTCTGCCGGCAACATTCATGGAAGGATGGTTCGGCGCTTTGTCGAGCGCTCTGCCCCGCCGATTTTAATACGGCGGCACATAATATTTGGCGCCACAGAACCGTTCGTGCAGGCCTGGCGAGGAATATTCAAGCTTTTCTGATAAAGCTATTGACTTCATTTTCTCGCTATGATATAAAAACACGCTTAGTTGTAAAGATTTACCCGGTGTCTTATGCAGGGGGAAATGCTCGTGGGACGGATGAAAGACAAAGTAGTCGGAACTTTTGCAACATTAAAGGACCGTTTGAAAGAACCGCTATCGTTAAAGGCCAAGCTTCTGATCGTCTTTTTGTTGCTGGTCATCGTTGGGGGCGGCGGTTTCATTTCTTACAAATTTTACGACTTTACTCAGAACAATCCCAAGTTCTGCGTCGGTTGCCACCTGATGCAGACGGCCTATGACAGCTGGGCGAAGAGCGAACATAAGCAGCTTAACTGCCATGATTGCCATCACCTGACGATTCCCGAACAGAACCAGCTTTTGATCAGTTTTGTGCTGAAGCGTCCAACCAGCGTGCCTGAGCGCCATAAGGGACAGGTCATTGTTGCGCAGAAATACTGCAGTCAGTGCCATACAGCCGGAGGCAAGGGAGGGCAGATCAATAAATCGCTGTTCCATGCCAAGCATGTGTACATGGAGCAGATCGAATGCACCCAGTGTCATGGGGATGTGAAGGCTGACAAGAGCGGCCTCCACCACTTTTTGCCGACGGAGAAATTCTGTCAGAAGTGCCATCCTGGAAAAGCCGTGCATGGTGAGGGAATGGGCGGTCTTGCCTGCCTCAACTGTCATACTGACCGGACCAAGGACCTCAAACCTGGACGGAAAAAATGCCTCTTTTGCCACAGCAACAATGAGAGCATGAGGACCGAGATGAGAGAAGACGCCACCATGGACGTCCGATTCTTTGCACCTGGCGCGGCTACCATTAAAAAAGCTAAAAAGATAACTTTTGACGATAAAGCGCCCATGCAGTTCTACTGCTATGAGTGCCATAAACCGCATACTGCGGGCAAAGTGAAGCCAAACAACGAAGACTGCCTCCGGTGCCATTCGGCTGTGGCGAAGATCGGCAAACACAAGATCCATCTTGACATGAACATGCAGTGCAAGGATTGCCATAAGCCGCATACCTGGAAAGTGACCGAAGCCTTGGCCAAAAAAGACTGCGTCCAGTGCCATGAGTATCGGAGCCCTAAAGCGTTTCTCTAAGCGGCGGATCGCTATCGTGACAGACAGCAATTGGAACAGCATTTCCAATTCGCGTATGCAGTTTTATTCTATTAATGAAAGGAGGTGAAACTATAATGAAAAAGCTTCTCGTTATCGCGATCATTGTGATCGTAACGCTGGTGCTCTCCGTTTCCGCTTTCGCGGTGCCATCAGGCAAGACCGTGGATTACGCAGGTGGTGGAGCCGGCAAGATTGTGTTTGACGGCAAGATCCACGCCGACAAGGGTCTTAAGTGCGCTGATTGCCATCCTGGCGTATTTAAGATGAAGAAGGGTGCTGAGCCGATCACCATGGCCAACATGAATGCCGGCAAGGCCTGCGGTACCTGCCACAAAGAAGGTGGCAAGGCCTTCTCAGCAAAAGATTGCGCCAAGTGCCACAAAAAGTAAAATGCCTTTTCTCGGGAAATACAAAAACCCTCACGATGTCCTCGTGAGGGTTTTTATGTTGAAGCGAGAAGTTGCCTACTAAGAGACGATCCGCCTCTTCCATATTTAAATATATTGTTAGATTATCTGCGGATTTTCCAGGAAATCATTTGTTTCTGTCTTCCCATCTAAGGCCACGACCCGCCTGCCATCTATTTTGAGTTTTTCATCGGCAAAAAGCTGTATTGCGCGTGAGTATATCCTGTGTTCCTGTTTCAGAATTCTCTCTGACAGGCTGTCTTCAGTGTCGCGGTCAAGAATCGGCACCACGGCCTGGACGATGATCGGGCCGGTATCCATGCCTTCGTCAACGAAATGGACTGTGCAGCCTGAAAATTTAACCCCATGTTCCAGCGCTGCTTTTTGAACATGCAGGCCCGGGAAGGCCGGGAGCAGGGACGGGTGGATGTTCAGGATACGGTTCGGAAATGTTTTGAGTAACACGGGTGTGATGATGCGCATGAAGCCGGCAAGGCAGACAAGTTCGACGCCGTGCTTTTGCAGTTCCTGCGCAAGCAGTGCGTCGTATGCATCGCGCGTTCTCCTATATGCTGCTGCGCTCAGATGAACAGCAGGGATGCCGTGTTTGCGTGCGCGTTCAAGAGAATAGGCATTTTCCTGGTCACTGATAACAACGGCGATCTCAGCTGAAAGCGTTCCTTTCCCGATATTGTCGATGATCGCCTGAAGGTTAGAGCCACGACCGGAGACGAGAACGCCGATTCTGATCTTTTTCATGAAGAACTCCTTGGTACAGGGTCAGGTTCAGGGTTCATGGTACAGGGTTTAAGGTACCGGATCAACACGGCAATTATGCCATGTATTTTACCGCAGGTTTGCCTTTGACGATCTCGCCGATATGGTAGGCGCTTTCTTGTAGCTGGCGTGCCTTTTTCATAATTGACTCGACCTGCTGAGCAGGAACGACGATGATCATGCCGAGGCCCATGTTAAAGTCGCGGTACATTTCGTCGTCGTCTACTTTAGCTTTTTGCTGGATGAGGCTGAAGATGGGGTGAATGTCCCATGTGCCTTTGTACACGGTTGCCTTCACGCCTTTTGGCAGTACCCGGGGGAGGTTTTCGGTGATCCCTCCGCCGGTTATATGTGCCATGCCCTTGATGTCAAACTGCTTCATCAGCGCCAGCACGGTTTTTGCGTAGATACGCGTAGGCGTGAGCAGCACTTCTCCGAGAGGCCTGCTGAAATCTGGCAGGACTTTTTTAAGACTATATCCTGAGGTTTCAAGCAGGACCTTGCGCACGAGCGAATAACCGTTACTGTGCAACCCGGAAGAGCCGAGGCCGATAAGCTGGTCGCCCGGTTTTATCTTGGACCCGTCTATGATCTTCTTTTTTTCGACCACTCCGACCGCAAAGCCTGCAAGATCGTATTCGTCCCTGCCGTAAAACGATGGCATCTCGGCTGTTTCGCCGCCGATAAGCGCGCAGCCGGATTGCCTGCAGCCTTCGGCAATGCCTTTTACGATGTCGGCGTGCTCTGTTGGCCTGAGTCTGCCGGTGGCAAAATAGTCGAGGAAAAAAAGCGGCTCCGCGCCCTGGACAACGATATCGTTCACGCACATTGCCACAAGATCGATGCCCACGGTGTCATGTTTTTTTGTGAGGAATGCGATCTTGAGCTTGGTTCCCACGCCGTCGGTGCCTGACACGAGGACCGGTTCCTTGTATTTCTTGAGCGCAAAGAGGCCGCCGAAACCACCGATATCGGTCAGGACTTCCGGTCGGAATGTTGACTTGACGTAGGGTTTAATTTTCTGGACGAAGAGGTCTCCGGCATCGATGTCGACGCCGGCGTCTTTATATGTTATGGCCATGGCTTTTCCTTTCAAATTTTACGATAGTACCGGTGAACCTGTATTGTGTCGAAGAGTATTGCTGACAACGACCCGACTATATCATAATTGAGCGTCTCTGCCTATTGATACCTGATTTCCCCTCTTGGCACGTGAGTATCCGGGATTACGTGGACGCTCGCGAGGCCGAACTCTTTTATCAACTGTTTTATGTTTGATCGTTTTTGCCCTATTGCAGCTGAAACGTCGGCCGGATGCAGATGGAAATAAGAGGGGCCTGTTCCGATGTTATTCTGTCGTAAAGCAGCGCGCATTATCTCCAGATAGATCGAAGATTCAACAAGTTGTCGGAATGCCGGGTGATAAGGGCCGGCTACAATCATTCCCGGTTTTTCAAGTTCCTTCGTGGGCTGGAGCCCCATGCGTATCACGCCTATCCCGGCTCTCTTGAATTTTACCAGAGCATTACCGCAGATCGATACCGCATCAGCAAGCGTCAACGGCGCATATCGCCCGGATCGATACAACTCTTCAAGCGGCGTGCCGGTAATTACTACTGCGGGGTAGATTCGGACGAATGTTGGTTTGAGCTCTATAACGGCGGTGATCGTTTCCATGAAATGCACGGCTGAGTCGCCAGGCAGCCCGGGCATAAGCTGCAGGCCCAGGGTGAAGCCGCTTTCATGGATCAGTGCTACGGCATTTAATGTGTCCGCAACAGTATGTCCGCGTCCGGAGAGCACCAGCACCTGATCATTCATGGACTGGACGCCAAGTTCGATGGTTTCCACGTTATACGATTTCAGAAATGCTAAAATCTCGCGGCTGATATTGTCAGGCCGTGTTGAAAGTCGGATGGAAGTGATCTTTCCAGCGCTGATGAATGGCTGGCATGCTTCGAGATAATCCCGCTGAGAATAGATCGGAAGGGCGGTAAAACTTCCTCCATAGAAGGCTATTTGCACAGGTTCCTGCGAAGCGCAGCCGGTGAGAAAGGTATTGACCGTGTGAGGAATCGATAATGCATCTACTGATCTGCTCTGACCGGTTATGGTCTTCTGATTGCAGAATACGCATTGGTGCGGACAACCCGCGTGAGGAATAAAGAAGGGAATAATCATGTTCACTAGAAAGGAGGCTTGACCTCCTGATTCCCCAGCTTTTCCAGTGCTTCCTTTGCTGCTTTCTGTTCTGCTTCTTTTTTGCTCCTGCCTGTTCCACGGCCGAAGGCCTGCCCCTTGAGCAAGAGCTCAATCTCGAATTGTTTCTGGTGATCCGGTCCGGTCTCGGATAC
>Ga0194060_10004030_pt1 | contig 10250 bp, 16 predicted proteins | sample SepL225m_MetaG_FD_163427 | JGI IMG/M metagenome (GOLD analysis project Ga0194060, IMG submission 163427) | Anoxic zone freshwater microbial communities from boreal shield lake in IISD Experimental Lakes Area, Ontario, Canada - Sep2016-L222-5m | ecosystem: Environmental > Aquatic > Freshwater >... | reverse complement strand
CTTTTTCGGTAAGGCGCACCAGAAGGGCTCGAGTCACAGGTTGTACGCGATTGGATTGCCGGGCGATCCTCCGATTAACGTGCAAGACGACCACGGAAAGGCGAAGGCCTACCAGGTGCGGCAAGTGCTCAAAGCGCTGGACCTCAAAGTTGGGGGGTAAGACCGTGAGACAAAAAGGACTCAACCCGCGCCTCGACGAGAAGGTTCGGAAGTTGGTGGACGCCTACGCATACCGCGTGCAGTGGTCCGAGGAAGACCAGGAGCACGTCGGCCTCTGCAGCGAGTTTCAATTCCTGAGCTGGCTGGAGAAGGACGCCGACGCGGCATTCAAAGGAATCCGCGCCGTGGTCGCGGAAGCTGTTTCCGAAAAGCTCGAGGCCGGCAGGGAAGTCCCGGAGCCAATCGCGACCCGGCGGTATAGCGGCGTGTTCAAGGTTCGCATCCCGCCCGAGGTGCATCGGGACCTGGCCCACGAAGCCGCCGAGGAGGGCGTGTCGCTCAACCGGTTGGTGAGCGTCAAACTCGCCAGGTAGCAGCAGAGCATCGCTGCGCCACGCACTGCTGATTGTTCGACGCCGAGTTCTTGGTCGCCGAAGCCAGCTCGAGGCTGGGCCGCGTGAAGCGCGCATCGGCAATGAGGCCGGGAACTACCCGAGCCAGGCCTCCTTCAGCGTGTCGACGTGTTGCAGGAAGAGCGGGGGCGACCACAGGGCCAGCCCGGGTTGTTCGCGCGACACGACGAAGCGCGACAGGTCGTCCCTGGCAGCGGGCCAGTCGATGGACTCGATGCGCGCACGCAGCGCGTCCAGCAGCCATGGAGCCGAGCAGTTGATCTGCTGGCCCGCCCACGGACCTTGCTGGTCGAGCGCGTGAGCCAGCAGAGCGAAATTTGGCGTCACCTTCCGGGACGCATACCAGAGGAAGTCGTACCAGTCCCGGCCCTTGGTGTAGTCGCGGCACAACAGCGCGTGGCACTTGGATCCAAATCCTGAGGCGACGTCCATGCACGTCACGGCTGCTGTCACGGGGAACGTGATGAACCTGGTCTCGACGACAGCGCCTGACGGCGGGTTGGTATCCACTTCCAGCTTGATGCGGATCTTTCGTGCTCGATGCCGGCTGAAGGGCAGGTCCAGGCTCAAGATCTGCCCGACCGAGTCGGCCTTCACGAACGCCTTCCGCACGGTCGCCTCCACGGCTTCGCGTTCCTGCACCTCCACGCGAATCCCTTCATCCGCACAGTCTTGCCGGATGCGCGACACATACGGTCCCCACGTGAACCCGGGGTCAGGCGCCTTGAGCGCGAAATCCAGGTCCTCAGAGAACCGGTTCATCGCATGGATGATGCGCAGGCAGGTGCCTCCGTGAAACGCGGCGTGGCTGAAGAACTTCGTGCGCGCGAGGCTGGCGAGGACGTAGTGCTGCACGATTTCCACGAGCGCCTGTTCTTGTTCCAGCGCGTTGGCTGGTGCATATTCCCGAAGGCGCGCGGCCACGACGTCCGTGATCATCGACCCAACTCCTGCCCCAGGCCGTCCATGTAGGCCTGTGTGCGTCGGTTCCGAACCGTGTGACGGACCTCTTGAAACGCCTCGAGTTTCAATTCGCGCAGGTCCTCCTCCTCGATGCGCAGCGACTCGGTCAGGAAGCGCAGGCCGTCGCGATTCCACGTGACGTGTCTGCGCACGTACACGAGATCGGCGATGGCGCGCAGTGGCAGCGCGACGAACGCCCACGCGTCGGGGGAGAGCCGCACGGCCCTGACTCCCGCCCGGGGATCGTGGCACGGCACGCAGCGAAACACGTAGGTGCCGAGCGGCGTTGCGTACGTCCGGCTGCGCCGCGCCGTGACGCAAGCCACCTGGAACACGGCTTCGGGAATCAGTCCATGAAACGAGAGCGCCGTTTCCAGGCTGACATGGGAGGGCGCATGAAGCGCCGCCGCGACCGTGAACGGATGCAGTGACGACTTGCGGTAGGCGGGCGCGAGGCAGTAGAGCCCGGACCGGAGTCGCAAGACTTCTCCGTGATGGACGGCGCGATTCACCAGGAGCTTGCGCGCTCCAGACGAGGCGGTCGGAAACAGATTCCTCACCACCCCGGCGTCGAAGAGGCCTCCTGGCGACGCTAACGCGAACACCCTCTCTGTGAGTGCCTGCATTTATGCGTTAAGGTTACTGTATTCGTAACTATTAATCAAATATGTGATGCTCGATGTGGCCACTCCTCGTGGCACGCGGCTCGGGCGTTCGGTTGGCCGAGATAGAGCGCGGAGTCCTCCACGTCGCTGACCTTCGGGAGAAGCTCCGCGTTTCGCCGGCCACCCTGATGCGCGGACTACGGGAAGCGGGGCCAGACGTCATTCGAGTCGGTCGACGTCGTGTGTGACAGCGCGTGAACCCGGCTCCCGACCGGTCTCGCCCATGCCGGCGACTCCGCGGGCTTCGGATGACGACCGCTCTGGCGCGGCCGGCCCTGAACCGCCGGCGACCACCCTTCCGCGAACTTTCCGCTTTCGGGGCCTGCCGGGGGCACAGTACCATCTGGGGATGAACCTCAGGCAGCGGTCCCTCTTGCGGAAGCAGCGGATCGTGGCGCACAGAACCAAGAGCTTCGCCGATGCTGACGCGTGGGACCTCGAGTTCTGGCAGAAGCAGACGCCCGAGGCCCGGCTGTCGGCGCTCGTCGCCATCCGCGAGGACATCCGGCGCGTGAAGGGCCGGAACAGGACCTTCGCCTGGGAGTCTTGAGCATGGACACGGTCCCGGACTTCGAGGACCTGCTGCGCCTGCTGCGCAAGCACGACGTGCGGTATCTGGTGATCGGCGGCCTGGCCTTCATCTACCACGCGCGGCCCCGATACACCAAGGACATGGACCTGTGGCTCGACGAGTCCCCAGCGAACGTCGCGCGCGCCAACGCGGCTCTCTCGGAGTTCGGCAGCCCGTATCTCCTCGCGCCCGATGAACCTGAAGAGATTCTGCAGATTGGTCTGCCCCCGAACCGCATCGATCTCTTGAGGGCTGTTGAAGGGCCGGAATTCCAGCGGGCGTGGCGGCGTCGAATCAAAGGGAAGTATGGTCGGGCGGACGTGAACTGGGTGGATTTGGAGAGTCTGATCGAGGTCAAGTCGCGCATCGACGACCCCCGCCACCGAAGGGACGTCCGCGATCTTGAAAAGGTCCGCGCGCTGAAGAAGCGTTCGCCCGTACACGGGGCGTCGGCGGCTGCTGGCCCGCGGCGCAAGAGGGCACGGCCGCGCCGCTGATACAGCGTTCTCCAGCAATTCCGAACCCGTGCCACGCACGATGAACCCCGCGGCGCTGCTTGCCGCCGGAGAGGGCAACGGGTATCGACACCACATCAATGCCGCTTCCGGCACCCGGGTCGGCAGCCACGACATCGTCGTGGTAGAATCCACATAGGCCACATATATTCCAAGGGGTCGGAGCCATGCCTCAACTTCACACCTACGTTCCTGCCCGCCTGGCGGCGCGACTCGTGGCACGGGCGCATGCGCGCGGCGTTCCGGTGTCCCGGTATCTGGCGGACTTGATCCGGCGCGATGTCGACCGCGGATGGCCTGACGAATTCTTCGCTCGCGCCGTGGGCGGGTGGCAGGGTCGCCCGTTGCGACGCCCCCCGCAGGGACGCCTCGAGGAGCGGGAGGCCCTGTAGTGTACCTGCTGGATACGAATGCCTGCATTCGGATCCTGAACGGATCATCGGATCGTCTTGTCGCCCACGTGCGTAGCCATGCCCCAACCGAGATCCGAATCTCCTCGGTGACTCGTGCCGAACTGGTCTACGGCGCACGCCGTAGCGCGAGGGTAAGCGAGAACCTGGCGGTCCTCGCGACCTTCTTCGCGCCGTTGGTGTCCGTGCCATTCGACGACACGTGTGCCGAACACTACGGCGCCGTGCGCGCATCGCTAGCCGCCGCTGGTCGTCCGATCGGGCCCAACGATCTGCTGATTGCGGCCACGGCCCTGGCCTGCAACTTCACGCTGGTGACTCATAATGTGCGAGAGTTCTCGCGTGTCGCCGGATTGAAGATCGAGGACTGGGAACGCGACATTCCTCTCGAATGACGCTCCGAGCGGCGGTTGGCGGGCGAACCGGTCTTGTCCCCGCTCGACCTGCTCGCGTCGCGACACCGGCTTCGAGGATGTGACGCCAGGCGACCGTTCGTGTCTTCCGTACCCTTCGTGGCTCCAGAATGAGCCAGCGTGGAATGCAACCGTTACGCCGGGCCGAAGAAGCGCTTCAGGCGACCACTTCCGGTGCCAGCGTGCCGTAGAGATGCAGCGCGACGGCCTCGCGCACGCCCGTCGGCGAGATCGGCTTCTCGATGAACGCCTCGTGCGGCTCGAGCATCGTCAACTCGCCGAACAGGTCGTCGCAGTGTGCCGTGAGGTAGACCACCTTCATGCCCATCTGGGTCTTGCGCATTTCGGTCGCGAGCTGGCGGCCGTTCATCTCGGGCATGTGCAGATCGGTGAGCAGGAGATCGATGGGGCGGGGGCTGGCCGCGCCGACGGCGAGCGCGTTCCGGCCGCAATCCGCCGTCAGAATCTGGTAGCCGGCAGGTTCGAGCATGCGGGTGACAAGTTGGACCACGGCGGGCTCATCGTCCACGACGAGCACGACCGGTTTGGTGTCGCGAGTGTTTGGCATAGCATCCTCCACTGACCTTCGACCCGATAATCGACCTGCCTCGCCGCTTCTTCACTGGCGGGTCAGTCGAGCGCCCGAGTGGCCGCCGCAAAGAGGGCCGGCGCCCGGCGGTCGACGTCCAGCAGCCACTGCTCGCTGATCTCCAGCCGCGCAATATTCTCGTCGCCGACGATGGGCCGGTCATCAGGCTCGCAGCCGAATCCGTACCGATGGCTGAGCCGGTCGGCCAGATAGATCACCTGCGCCTCGTGCGGGAGCGCCGGCGCTTGCAGCGGCTCGTGGTGCCACAGGACGACTTCGATCAACGGGGTCGGAAACTGCGAGGTGCGCAGCACCATATTGCCGACGCCAGCGTGCTCGGTCGCCAGCACATCGGCCACTTCCTCGGCGGAGACGGGCAGGCCGTGCCAGCGCGTCCAGTCGTTGGCGAGCTTGAGCAGCATGAGCTTGCCGATATCGTGCAGCAGCCCGCCAAGGAACGCCTCATCCTGGTCCCAGCCGACCCGGCCTGCGACGAGGTGGGCCATGTGGGCGGTGCCGATGGCGTGCTCGATTTGCGCGGGGCCGCCGTTGCCGTAGGTCTTCGTGTCGCAATCGCGCGACGCCAGGCAGACGGTGATGACCAGGTTGCGCACGGCTGCCGTTCCCATGCGGACGGTGGCGGCCTTGAGAGAGGTGACGGTCTGCATCGGCGCGCAATACGCCGCGTTTGCCAGTTGCACGACCCGCGTCGCGAGGACAGGGTCCTTCGCCACCACGCGCGACAACCTGGCGACGGTCACGTCGGGGTTGGCCGCCACGCCAATCGCCTCGTGGGCGAGCGCCGGGAGCATCGGCATCGAGGAGTCGAGCGAACTGCACCACGCCCCGGACCGGATCCAGTCCGGCCACCGCTGGGCCGGCGCATAGACGGTCAGCGTGGCGTGGGCCTCGGCGTGGTGGACGATGGACGCTCTGGGCGACATGGCGGTGCTCGCGAAGTCAGCGTGGCGTGAGGATCAACTCCACGAAGATCTCGTCGTCGTCTATCGCGAACGGGCAGATGGCGCGGCGCACGTCGCTGCAATATTTCGTGTAGAAATCCGACCCGATTGTCACCGTCGGGATGGAAATCGCCCACGGCTGGCCGAAGGCCGCCATCCTGGTGCGGAAGGTGCCCGCAATCATGTTGGTGACCTCGCCGATGGCATCGGGCATCTCGCCGTTGACCTCAGCCGGCGACATGCCCAGCATGGCGCCGGTGATGGCCTTGGCCGTTTCCGTCGTGCTGTAGAAGGCGACAATGCCGCAGCGCTCGCCGGCGAACGCCACCGTGCCGACCACGTTGGATCGCGGGCGCGGCGCCTCGCCCTGGATGGGCGTGCCCGAGCGGAGTTCCTTGAACACCATCTTCTCGAACACGTCCCGTGTGGACCCGATGAGTTCCGCGAGCAAGTCGTCTGGAATCTGACCCATAGTGACCTCGACGTCGGAAGACGGCCGCTCAGCGTGCGAGCATGGACTCGATCTTCTCTTTGATCGTTTCCGGGGTGAACGGTTTGACGACATAGCTGTTCACGCCAGCCCGAAGGGCTTCGACGATATCGTCCTTGGCGGCGTTGGTGGTCACCATGAGAACCGGCAGGTCCTTCGTGGCGGCGTTGGCGCGGACCGAACGGATGAACTCGATTCCGCTCATCTCCGGCATGTTCCAGTCTGTAATCACCATGTCAACGGTCGTCGTGGCCAGGCGTTCGACGCCTTCGCGCCCGTTGGCGGCCTCGGCACAATCGGTGTACCCGACCTTGTTCAAGGTGTTGATGATGATGCGGCGCATCGTGGTGGAATCGTCGACGACTAGAAATCGCATGCTTGACCCCCGGACAAAGGAGACGGCCTCGTACGGAGGGAATCGGCACGTGCCCGCCAGAGTTGAACCGTCGCACCCCTGGATTTGACGGGCGCGGACCAGACCTCTACACTTTTCGCACCGGCGCGCGGGCCGGAGATTGGTTGGGGTGAAATGTCGGATCTGGCGCCAGAGCCACCGGCGGTCGCGGTTGGTGCGGACGCGTTGCAGGAATTCAACCGGCTTCGGACGGTGGCCAAAGTCGTGTCCAACGCCGCCCACGACGTCAACAACGCCCTGCAGGTCATCGGCGGGAACGCGGAGTTGCTGGCGCTGAAGGCGGAACTCGCGCCGACGGAGCTTCGGCGGGCACAGGCGATCTCCACGCAGACGGGACGGGCGGCCATGGCGCTCGATCGCCTGCAGTCGTACACGCGTGCGGTCGAGGCGGGAAGGCAGGTCGTCGACCTGGCGGGGTTGGCGGAGGTGGCGACCGCGCTCCGCGATTTTTCCATGCGGCGTGCCGGCCTCAGCGTCACGGTTGAGAGCACGGGAAACTGCCGGGCATTGGTCGACCGTCGTCTCATGCTGCAGGTGTATCTCAACCTGCTGATGAACGGCGAGAACGCGCTGGCGAACCGCCCGGGTCCGGTCCTCGTCGTGCGTGTGGAGCGTGAGGCAGGGGACTGCGTGGTGTCGTTCATCGACAACGGGCCCGGGTTCAGCGAAGTCGTGCTGGCACGACTGGCCGATCGCACCGTTCTGCCCCAACTCGCCGCCGACCTGTCCGGGTTGGGGCTGTGGGTGGCCGACCGGATTGCCGACAGCCACGGCGGACGCCTCGACATCGCCAACCTGGCAGGTGGGGGGGCGTCGGTCGTGCTTCGGTTGCCCGCCGCGTAGGCCTCCACTAGGCCGGCGTGGCGACGCTCAGTCGCTGCAGCTTGTCGATGAGCGTGGTACGGCTGAGCTGGAGCAGGCGCGCCGCCTGCCGCTTGTTGCCGCCCGTCTTTTCGAGACACCGCAAGATGAGCTCTCGCTCGAGCTGCGACACCACCGACGCGAAATTGAGGCCCTCGTCGGGGATGACCACCTCCGTCATCGAGCCGGCGTGTCGCGACTCCCGGAACTCGACCGGCAGCATACTGATCGTCAGTTCGGTGGCGTTTCCGCTCATCGCGACCGCGTGCTCGATGGCGTTCTCGAATTGCCGGATATTGCCCGGCCACGAGTAGTCCATGAGCACGCGCAGCGCTTCCTGTCCGAGGGTGCGCGGCGTCAACCCGTTGCCTTTGCACGACTTCTGGACGAAGTGCTGGGCGAGCAACGGGATGTCCTCCCGCCTGGCCCGCAGGGGAGGCAGTGTCACCGGAATGACGTTGAGGCGGTAGAACAGGTCCTCGCGGAAGGTGCCGTCCTTGACGAGCAGACGGAGGTCCACGTTGGTCGACGCGATGATCCGGATGTCGAACTTGAACGGCCGGGAGTCGCCGACGCGCTCGACTTCACGTTCCTGGATGGCCCGGAGAAGCTTCGCCTGGAGCGGGAGCGTCATCGAGGCCACTTCGTCGATGAAGAGGGTCCCACGGTGTGCGAGCTCGAACCGTCCGACGCGGGCGTTGATGGCACCCGTGAAGGCACCCTTCACATGGCCGAACAGCTCGGCTTCGGCGAGCGACTCGGGGATCGCCGCGGCGTTGAACGCCACGAAATTCTGGTCCCGCCGGGGACTGTTGTGGTGGATCGTGCGTGCGATGAGTTCCTTGCCCGTGCCGGTTTCGCCCTGAATCAGCACGGTGCTGTTCATCGGCGCGACCAGCTCGAGGGTGGAGAACACAGCCTGCATCGACGGGGCGCGGCCGACGATGTTCCCGAAATGGAAACGGTCATGCAGCTGAAGCCGCAGTTCGGCGTTTTCCTTGCGGAGGCGCTGCTGCTCGAACGCCGTGTTCAGCACGCGGCCGAGTTGACTGAGCTGAAACGGCTTGATCAGGAAGTCCACGGCCCCGGATCGCATGGCCTGCACGGCGTCCTGCACGCCGCCGAAGCCGGTGACGACGACGGCGCGAATTTCCGGATAGAGCGCGAGCGCCTCCTCGAGCACGGTCATGCCGTCGACGCCAGGGAGTCTCAGATCGACGACGAGGGCGTCGTAGGCAAACCCTCTCAGCCGTTCGAGCGCGTCGGTACCGGTCGGAGCCTGCGCCACGGTGAAACCGTCGGTTTCCAGCGCCTCAGCCATCAAGAGCAGCGCGTCCACTTCATCTTCGACGACAAGGACGTTTGGACGACGTGTGGATGTTTGAGTTGGGAGGTTGGTCATTGAAGTTTCCGCTCTCGTAGCCGATGATAGGAGGAGTCACGATGTTCAGACGGCCGAAAGTATCGTGAAACCGACACCTGATCGACCCGGATTCTGACTATACTATCGACTCGAACTCTGACTACAATATAGCCTGTTTCCGCTTGCGTGCGCGAGTGGTGGTCGGATTTCCGACTGCTGTTCGTCGTTAGCTCGACACTATGCAATAAGTATGCCTGATAAGATCGCTCTCAGTTTCGAGGCACTCGTCGTCGATGACGAGCCCGATATCAGGGAGCTGCTGTCCGAGTATCTGCGGTCCCGCGGTCTCACGACGGCGACCGCGAAAGACGGCCGCGCAGCGATCGCGGCGCTCGAGCGGTCTGCGGGGCGCTACGGGCTGGTGCTGACCGACATCAACATGCCGGGGGCCGACGGTTTCGAGGTCCTTCGGGCGGCCCGGGCGGTCAATGCCTCAGCGTACGTCGTCATCATCACGGGTTACGCGTCCCTCGATTCGGCCATCCAGGCCGTGCGGCTTGGCGCCCACGACTACATCACCAAGCCGTTCTCGCTCGGCCAGATTGACGTCATTCTGGGGCAGATCAGTGACCGCGTCGCGCTCGAGCGCGAAAACCGCGAGCTGACCTCTCGTGCTCCGCTGTCCGGGTCTGCGTCGATCGAAGGCCGTCTTGACGCGATCGACAGGCGGCTCGCGCGGATCGAGACGCTCCTCACTGGTCGCTGATTATCGACGCTCAGCCGTCGATCGTGTCAGCCAGCCGACATCGCGCGGTCTCGCGACCTACCCGCGCGCTCCCTCTGTCTCAGATTTCGAAGTCGGTACCCTTCTTGCTCTCCAACTCAAGTGTTCAGCATCCCGGCCCTACGGTAATCGGCCGCGCTGCCGCGAACTTGAGCGGAGAGAGGAAGCACGAGCGACATGAACGACATCAGCGACCGATCCATCATGGCCGCCCTCGGACGTCAACTGACGATGGCGGTGGCGAAGCAAACCGTCACGGTGGGCAACCTCGCGAACCTCAATACGCCAGGCTACAAGACACAGAGCGTCTCGTTCGATTCGATGCTCGACGCGCAGGTCAAGGGTGGGCCGGCGATGGCGGTCACGCAACCGGGGCACCTGGCCGGCGTGGCGAGCGCGGCCTCGGGCGGTCAGGTCGAGGAGGTCAAGGGCCTCGACACGCGGCGTGACGGCAACAACGTCGTGCTCGACCGAGAATTGCTGAATCTGTCGCGCGCGTCCGGAGACTTCTCCAAGGCGCAGATCGCGCTGGCGGCGAAGTTCCGTCTCGTGCGTTACGCCATCTCGGAGTCACGCTGATGCCGACCCTCACGGATGCCATCACCGCCAGTGCGAGCGCGCTGTCAGTCGAGCGCGCGCGTATCCAGGTCGCGGTTTCGAACATGGCGAACGCCTAG
>Ga0194060_10004029_pt1 | contig 10250 bp, 9 predicted proteins | sample SepL225m_MetaG_FD_163427 | JGI IMG/M metagenome (GOLD analysis project Ga0194060, IMG submission 163427) | Anoxic zone freshwater microbial communities from boreal shield lake in IISD Experimental Lakes Area, Ontario, Canada - Sep2016-L222-5m | ecosystem: Environmental > Aquatic > Freshwater >... | reverse complement strand
CGCTTCAACAATCTCCCCAGCTCCCCAACCACCCCCCGGCGGAAAGCAAGTACGCAGATCACGAATATAAACCCGATGACAACCATCACCCATGACCCGATCGAACTCAACTGCGAATGGAGCGAAACCACGGTAAATGCGCCGACCAGGGGCCCCAGCACAGTTCCGAGACCACCTAAAAGCGTCATCAGCACAACCTCCCCCGATGTGTGCCAGTTGACGTCTGTAAGCGATGCCAGTTGGAATACCAGACACTTGGCGGATCCCGCCATACCTGAGAGAGCGGCCGAAATGACAAACGCCAGCAGCTTGAACCGCTCAACGCGATAGCCGAGTGAAACAGCACGCGGCTCGTTTTCGCGGATCGCCTTCAGCACCTGGCCAAATGGTGAGTTGATGGTGCGGTAGACAACCCAGAAGCCAAAGCAGAACAGGGCAAAGATGAAATAGTAGAGGTTCAGCTCCAGCGTTTTATCACCGATGCTGTAGCTCCTGTTCAGGTCGATCAGGCCGAACAGCATGCCGCGCGGAATATCCTGAAGACCATCCTCGCCGCCGGTAAAAGTGGATTTGACAGCGATAAAGTAGATGATCTGCGCCAGCGCCAGGGTAATCATGGCGAAGTATATCCCCTGACGGCGGATGGCGAGGCTGCCGAAAATAAAGCCGAGCAGCGCGGCAAAGAGCGTTCCGGCAAGGACACCGATCTCCGGGGTGAGACCTGCGTTCTTGACCAGATAGCCGGTTATATAGGCGGAACCGCCGAAAAAGGCGGCGTGTCCGAAGGAGAGGAGGCCGACATAGCCTATCAGCAGATTAAAGGCGCAGGCGAAGAGCGCGAAACAGAGCAGCTTCATCAGAAAAATCGGGTAGACGACAAAGGGCGCCACCAGACCAAGAACAACCAGCAGAGCCCAGACTTTTTTGTTCATCCCTCTCCCCTCACTGCTCTCACTGCTCCCGGCCAAACAGTCCGGCAGGTTTTACCAGCAGCACAACCACCATCATTATGAAGATAACGGTGCTGGAAGCGGGGGGGTAGACAACCTTGGTCAGCCCCTCCACCATGCCGAGCATCAGCCCGGTCAGGATCGACCCCATGATCGAACCCATGCCGCCGATTACAACCACGGCAAAAACGGTGATTATCATCTCTGCCCCCATCACCGGACTTACCGAATAGATAGGAGCGGCCACAACTCCGGCTAGAGCGGCTATACCGACACCATAGCCGTAGGTCAGGGTGATCATCAGCGGCACATTGATGCCGAACGCCTGGACAAGTCGGGGATTTTCCGTGCCTGCTCGCAGGTAGGAGCCGAGATTGGTTCGCTCTATGACCAGCCAGGTGCCGAAGCAGACTAACAGCGAAATCAGGATAGACCAGACGCGGTAGGTCGGAAACATCATGAAGCCGAGATTGACCGCGCCGCTTAAAATCTCCGGCTTACCGTCATAAGGGGTGCCTGCGACGTTGTAATAATTGGTGAAAACACCCTGGAGGATCAGCGCCACTCCGAAGGTAAGGAGCAGTCCGTACAGATGGTCAACCTTGTAAAGTCGGCTGAGCATGCTCTTTTCAAGCAGAACGCCAAACAGACCGACCACCAGAGGTGCGACGATCAGAGCCGCCCAGTAGTTGAGATGGAAATCGGGCATTCCGATCAGCGGCCCCAGCTCGGAATAGCCGAACAGTGCCACGAACGCACCCAGCATGTAGAGTGCGCCGTGGGCGAAGTTGATGATGTTGAGGAGGCCGAAGATAACCGCCAGCCCGAGGCTTAACACTGCGTAGAACGCGCCGTTGTTAAGCCCCAGCATCAACTGGGACATTACTGTCTGAAAGGTGATATCCATGAAAAACCTATTTCTTTACATTAGGGCAGGCGCTCTCAGACAGCGGCGCAAAAGCGCTGTCACCCGGCACCGTTTTTACGATTTTTAGGATGTCCCACTCTTTCTTTGATTCAGACGGTTTTTTTACCTCCATCAGGTACATGTCGTGAACCATCCGGCCATCGCCCCTGATTTTCCCGTTTACGGCAAAGAAATCACTGATGTTTGTCGATTTGAGCTTTGCCATGACCGCATCCGGGTCATCGGTTCCGGCCGCCTTGATCGCTTTTAAATAATTCATCGTGGCGGAGTAGGCACCGGCCTGATCCATCGTCGGCATAGCCTTGTGTTTTGCGAAGAAACGCTCGGAAAAATCACGGGATGCCTTGTCGCGATCCCAGTAGAATCCTGAGGCGAACTGCATTCCCTGAGCCGTTTTCAACCCCAGGCTCTTGATGTCGGTATCGAACACCAGCATCCCGACAACGGTCTGACCTTTCTGTACGATGCCAAATTCTCCCGCCTGCTTGACCGCGTTGGTAAAGTCGCCGCCGGCGTTTGCCAGACCGATGACCTTGGCTCCTGAGCTTTGAGCCTGCAGCAGGTATGAGGAAAAATCGGAGGTAGAGAGCGGATGGCGCACCGAACCAACCACCTTGCCGCCAAGTTTGGTTACGAAGCTGGTGGTGTTTTTCTCCAGCGAGTGCCCAAAAGCGTAGTCTGCGGTGATGAAGAACCAGCTCTTGCCGCCATGATTGACAACCTCGCTCCCGGCAACATTTCCAAGAGCGTAGTTGTCATATGAATAGTGAATGCCGTAAGGGGTGCAATCTTTCCCGGTCAGATCGGTGGATCCGGCGCCGGTGTTCATCGTGATCTTCTTCTTTTCAGCTCCCAGCTTCTGCACAGCCAGGGCGCAGGCGGAATTGAGCAGACCGGTCACCATATCGACCTTGCCGGTATCAAACCATTCACGAGCCTTGGTTGATGCTATGTCAGCCTTGTTCTGGTGATCGGCAGAGATAACCTCGATCTTTTTGCCGAGTACCTTGCCGCCGAAATCCTCCACCGCCATCTTCACGGCAACCTCGGTTCCCTTGCCGCCGATGGCTGAATAAACACCCGACATATCGGTCAGAACACCGATCTTCACCACATCATCAGAAACCCCCTTGTCGGCCGCCCCCACCGAAATCGCCATACCGAGCGCCGCCGTACACGCTGCTGCCTTGATCCAATGTTTCATAAATTTCTCCTTTCTGGTTTGTACTGCAAACAGCCTGAAATATTGAGGTAAAAGTAGTAAGAAACGTTGAGCCTGGAATCGAGAGGCGACCCCGTCAGGCATCCCAGTTTAACACATCAAAAAGATTGAACCGCAAAGACGCGAAGAACGCAAAGAAAGACAACAACTAAACCTACAAAAAGCAGTCAAACCACGAAACACACGAAACACACGAAAAAATCAGTATCTTATCCTTAAACATATATTCACCTAAAACTTTAACTTCATAAAGCACCTAAAAACCTGATTCTTTTCGTGTGTTTCGTGGTAAATGCCGTTTTTAGGATTACACCCCAAGATACCTGTTCAGCTTTTCCCTGCTACTCCCTAATTCATCACGGGATATCATATCTGCGATACCGCCATGCTCTATAACATAGTGCCGGTCAGCGAGTTCGGCGGCAAAATGAAAATTCTGCTCCACTAAAATGATCGTAAACCCCCGTTCTTTCAACTGCCGCACCGTTCTCCCTATCGCCTGGATGATGACCGGCGCAAGCCCCTCCGTCACTTCATCCAGCAGCAGAAGATCCGCGCCGGTGCGGAGAATGCGCGCCATCGCCAGCATCTGCTGCTCGCCGCCGGAAAGGCGCGTACCGACACTTTTTTTCCGTTCCAGAAGATTCGGAAACATGGCGTAGATTTCCTCAAGAGTCATGCCACCCTCTTTGATGACAGGCGGGAGCAGCAGGTTCTCCTCGACATTCAAGCTGGAGAAGATGCCCCGCTCTTCAGGGCAGTAGCCGATACCGAGACGGGCGATCCGGTGGGTTTCCATTTTGATCGTTTCCTTACCGTTAATGGTAATAGATCCGCTGCGCCGCCCCACAAGCCCCATGATCGATTTCAGGATGGAGGTTTTGCCCGCACCGTTTCTCCCCAGAAGCGTCACCAGCTCCCCCTTTTTCACGGCAAACGATGCTCCATGCAGAATATGCGACTCACCGTACCAGGCGTGGAGATCCTTTACCGCCAGCAGTTCAGCCATGGCCGACCCCCATGTACGCTTCCATGACCTGCGGATCGGTGGAAACCTCGCTGTACGTCCCCTCTGCCAGTATGGAGCCGCGCTGCAGAACGGTTATCCGGTCAGCCAGGGTGGCTACCACATGGAGGTTATGCTCTACCATCAGGATGGTTCTGCCGACAGATACCCGCCGGACAAGCTCGGTAATGCGACCGACATCCTCCCCCCCCATCCCCTGCGTCGGCTCGTCAAGAAGCATAAGCTCCGGCTCAAGAGCGAGTGTTGTGGCGATTTCAAGTGCCCGCTTCCGGCCGTAGGAGAGTTCCACCGCCGCCTCATCAGGGGCATCCTGAAGACCTACCGCCTCAAGCAGCTCAAAAGCCCGCCCGTTCAGCTCGCCAAGTCCGGCAGATGATTTCCAGAAATGATAGGAGATGCCAAGACGCCGCTGCAGCGCGACCCGCACATTTTCAAGCGGCGTCAGATTCGGAAATACCGCCGATATCTGAAAAGAGCGGACTATGCCGCGCAGGGCGATATCGGCCGGTTTTTCACCGGTTATGTCGCTGCCGTTATAATGGATGCTGCCGGAAGTAGGAGTCAAAAAGCTGGTGAGGAGGTTGAAAACGGTGGTCTTGCCGGCACCGTTCGGGCCGATCAGAGCATGGATATGACCGCGCTGAATATTTAGGTTGACCGCCGACACAGCGGTGAATCCTTTAAATTCTTTGGAGAGATTTCTAGTCACAAGTATGTGATCTGTCATCTGCCTGGCTCCTAGTGTGACATGAAAACCGGTAACGTCATCTCCCTGAGTATCTGGCCTGCCACCGCGCCTATTTTTGAGCCTCTGCGGCTTCCGACCGGACTGTAGGCTCCCATCACCAGCAGATCATAGCCGCCGTCGCAGGCATAATTGAGGAGATTGTCCGCCGGGGTGGCTGTGGAATGGGGGAGAATTGCTGCCTTCGGGGTGATACCGTGCTGCCCAAGATGTTCCAGCAGCGGCTCCCATGAAGATGTATCTCCCTCCTCTTCGGAAGCGACGGCAACCAGTGTCACAAGTTCCGCCCGCTTCAGAATCGGCAGGGCATCATGCATAGCTCTCGTGGCCTCACGCCCGTCCCTCCATGCCACCAGCAGACGATTTCCGATTGAGGAGAAGACCCCTGCGGAGGGGATAGTCAGAACAGCTCTTCCACAGCCGGTCACCAGATGCTCCACCAGCGAAGCGGAACGGGGTGTGCCGGGCGGTTCCTGACCGATAACAACCAGATCGCTCAAATGCGCCTCCCTGATCAGCAGTTCCCGCACCCCTACGCCGACGACACCGGATTCAACGCAGCGGTAACCGGCTTTAACCCCGACGGCTTCCGCTCTGCATTGGAGCGTGGTTCCGATGCTGACCATTGTTTCTTCCGTCCGGAGGTAGTGCGGTTGGTAATAACCGAAAGAGTGGACGAATAGCCCTGTCACCCTGGCCCCGTACGCCTTTGCAAGCGTAAGAGCGGCGTCAATCCTGCTCTCGCAGGGGGTCGAATCGTCCAGATAGACCAGAATATCCTTGATTCCCATAGCCGCTCCAAAAAATAGTGTTACAATATACCCTGTTACGGCTTTCTTTTTAGCATTGCGACGTTGAAAAATATAGTGCCGATCATCAAATCAGATATTGCACTTACTACTACAGCAACAATTATAAAAACAACAGAGGCGATACAGATTCCGGTTGCAATGTTTGAATAGCAAAACGGTTTCAGAATTCCGTCAAGATTGTCAGGTAGTTGCTGCAGCTTATAACCAAACTGAATCTGTGCCACTCCCTGAAAAATAATGACAATCATAGAGGCCAGGCCGAGTGACGCCTTCAGCGGCGGGAACAACACCCCTGTCAACGCAAGAGCGCCTGATACAACATTTGCCATAATCATCAGGTTTATCTGTCTGTCTGTACTATGAAAAGCAAACTGCATGTTCAGGAGCTTCTTCATGTATCTGGCGATCAGAACGAACAGCAGAGTCCCGAACATGTGCAGACATCCCATACAGATAAGGGCTGCCGTGGCGGTATTACGCTCCAGCCTGAATGCGAGATACGCGGCAGGTATAGAGATGAAGGCGCTGAGCGTTGCCATCCATCCTGCGGTAATTAAAGATATGTATGACAATAACAACTCCATCTGATTGTGTAACGTAACAATCCATTAAAAAAGGCTTCCTCGTGTGGCAAGATTGCGGTAATCACACGAGAAAGCCTGATTATAACAACTTGCGTATTTCAGCAAGTAATAAATTCATTTTGCAAATCATTTTTTTAAAATCACGCCGCTTTAGCCTCTTTGGCCAGTGCCCGATTTTCAAGAATTACTACAATCGGGCTGGCGACAAAAACTGATGAATATGTGCCCACGATTACTCCGACGAGGAGGGCAAAAGCAAAGTCGTGAATCACCTCGCCGCCAAAGAGAAACAGGGAAGCGGCGGCAAGAAAGACGGTTAACGAAGTTACTATGGTTCTGGAAAGCACCTCGTTGATGCTGGTATTGAAAATGTTATGCAGGGCACCCTTAAGATTTTTATGCAGATTTTCACGGATCCGGTCAAAAACAACAACCGTGTCAGTAAGCGAGTAACCGGCAATGGTAAGAACTGCGGTGATAAAGAGCAGGTTAATCTCTTTGTTCATAAGATAAAACGCTGCGAACATGGCCAGACAGTCGTGCATGGTGGCAAGAGTTGCGCCGACACCAAACTTGAAGTCGAAGCGCCATGCTATGTACAAAATTATGCCGAGCATCGAGAGCAGCGCCGCAATCATGGTATCTTTTCGCAGCTTATCGCCGATTGATGGGCCGATTTCTGTCGAGCTCTCCACTGTAAACGGGTTATCAGCAAGCTCCTTTTTGAAGGCGGTCTGAACCATTTCAGACGGCTTGCCGACCGCTGCTCCGGCCATCTTCACAAGCAGTTTGTTGCCATCTTTTATCTCCTGAAGGTCAGCCTTGACAATGCCGTTTTTGTGGAGTGCGCTCCTGGCATCCGCTATCGATAACGGTTTGCTGAATTTAAGCTGCATCGAGGTGCCACCGGAAAAGTCGATCCCCATATTGGCTGCGCCGCGACCTACCTGAATAACCCCGATAATGCCGATGATTGAGATGATGGCCGAAATGATGAACGAAATATTCCGTGCACCGATAAAATCTATGTTTGTTTTTCCGAGAAGTTCCATTAACGGCGTTCCCCCTATATGCTCATTTTTTTAACTGAACCCTTGTGCAGGAACAGGTCAAAGGTCACCTTGGTGCCGATCAGCGAGGTGAACAGATTGATGATTACCCCGAGGCTCAAGGAGACGGCAAACCCCTTGACCGGACCTGTGCCGAACTGAAACAGAACCGCTGCGGTAATCAGTGTGGTTACGTGGGAGTCCATGATGGTTAAAAACGCCTTGTCATACCCCGCATCCAGCGCGGCTTTGGGCGCTTTGCCAAGTTTCAGCTCCTCACGGATACGCTCAAAGATGATGACGTTTGAGTCCACAGACATACCGATCAAGAGAACTATAGCGGCAATACCGGGCAGTGTCAGGGTCGCCCCGAGAGCCGCCAGCGACCCCATCAGGTAGACAACGTTCAAGATCATCCCCAGATTGGCAACCATACCAGACAGCTTGTAGTATATCGCCATAAAGACAACTACCAGCAAAACTCCGATCAGACCGGCATAAAGCCCCTTGTTGATCGAATCCTGACCTAAAGATGGTCCGACAGTCACGTTCTGAATGATCTGAACCGGGGCGGGGAGCGCGCCGGCACGCAGCACTATTGCGAGGTCGGAAGCGGTTTTTTCAGTGAAACTGCCGGATATCTGAGCACTCCCCCCCGATATCCGTTCACGGATAACCGGAGCCGAATGGATATTGTTATCCAGCACTATCGCAAAACGCTTGCCGACATTTGCCGCAGTAACCTGATCGAAAAGTTTGGCGCCTAAAGAGTTGAACTCGATACCGACGTAAGGTTGATTGAACTGTGAGTCTATCCTGACCTGGGCGTCGGTCAGCAGATCTCCTGTTATCATCGACTTTTTCTGAACCACAATCGGGATGTCACTTACAGCGCCGGTAGTCTTATCGACCGATTTTTCCTTGAGAAGCTCGGCATCTTCCGGAATCGTACCGGATGTTGGAGAAATATCCTCACGAACCATCCGGAACTCAAGGCGGGCGGTGCGTCCAATCAGTTCGATGGCACGCTGCGGATCCTTGATTCCGGGTAACTGCACGACAATATGGTTGATCCCCTCGCGCTGGATGGTCGGCTCAGAAACACCAAACTGGTCTATCCTGTTGCGAATGGTCTCAAGCGCCTGCTGGACGGCTTTATCCTTCCTGTCCTGCGCATCCTTTTCATTGATGCGGAGCGTAAAACCGACAAACCCCCCTTCATCAAAAGTCGGGCTCTGTTCATAACCTGGATACTTGTCTTTAATCAGCTTCTGAACCGTTTCAGCAGTCCCCTTCTCATACAGGAGGAGGGAAACCTTGTCTGAGCCGCTTCTGGAAATACGTTTAAAGCGAAGCGTCTTACTGTTCAGGGTATCCTCAAGATCGGTGGCGACAAGATCGAGAGAGCCTTCAACCGCTTTCTGGGTGTCTACCTCCATTACAAGGTGAGTCCCCCCTTGCAGGTCAAGTCCGAGATGAATTTTGTCCTTGGGCAAAAGCCCGCTCCACCAGGCTGGCAGCTTTGCTACCAGAGTTGGTGTCAGATAGAGAAACGACAGCAGGACAAAAATGCCTATAAGGCTAATACGCCAGCCAGTTCCTTTCGGCATGATGTTTTGGTCTCCTTTCAGGGTGTATAACTGATTTTAGTCACTTTCTAAGTGCTGCGATATAACTCTTCACAATCTTGATATTCACGTTATTGGCGATTTCAAGTGTCACTATATCGTCATCTACCGAGGTGATTTTGCCATGCACTCCACCAGCGGTGATCACATTATCCCCCTTTTTCATGGCATCAAGCAGCGCCTTGTGCTCTTTGGCCTTTTTCTGTTGAGGACGAATCAGCAGAAAATAAAAAATCGCAAACATGAACACCAGCGGGATTATCTGCTGAAATGCAGCCATTCCACCTCCAGCCTGACCTGCTGCCCCACCTGCGGGGCCTGACATCGCAAAAGCTAATCCAAACATCTTTAGTTCTCCTCCTTGTACTTTCTGTTTTCCTGCATTTTAGAAATAAACTGATGTCGAAAACTGCTGAAACTGTTTAACTTTATAGCCCCCCTTGCCCTGCGCATAAGATCAAGATAGAAATGCAGGTTATGGTAGGTGTTTAACTGTGACGCCAGTATTTCGCCCGCCCGGTAGATGTGCCGCAGATAGGCGCGTGAATAATTTCTGCAGACTTTGCAACCGCAGTCTGGGTCGAGCGGTCCGGCATCCTCTTCATAGATTTTGGCCTTTATGTTTATCCGCCCCTGACTGGTGAAAAGCATCCCGTTACGGGCGTTTCTGGTCGGCATGACGCAGTCGAACATATCGTAGCCGTGCCATATCGCCTCAATCAGATCCTCCGGCGAGCCGATGCCCATGATGTAACGGGGTGAATCCTGTGGCAAAAGTGGTGAGCAGCACTCCATAACCCCGTACATCTGCTCCTTTTCTTCCCCTACCGACAGCCCCCCCAGTGCATAGCCATCAAAGCCGATCGAACAGATGTCCGCAATACTTCTAGCTCGGAGGTCATAGTGCATACCCCCCTGAATAATGCCGAAAAGCTGCTGCCCCTCTCTGCTCTTGACCTCTTTACAGCGCCTGGCCCAGCGTGACGTCATATCAAGCGACCGGCTGACATAGTCATATTCGGCTGTTGCCGGGGGGCATTCATCAAAGCACATGATAATGTCCGCGCCGAGCGACTCCTGAATCCGGATAGCCAGTTCCGGGGTCAGCAGATGATAGGAGCCGTCCAGATGCGACTGGAATTTGACCCCCTCTTCACTGATCTTGCGGAGTTCACCCAGACTGAATACCTGAAAACCGCCGCTGTCGGTCAGGATCGGCCCATCCCAGTTCATGAAACGATGCAGCCCCCCTATCTTCTCCACCAGTCTATGCCCCGGCCTCAGGCCTGAGGCCGGGGCATAGAC
>Ga0194060_10004028_pt1 | contig 10252 bp, 4 predicted proteins | sample SepL225m_MetaG_FD_163427 | JGI IMG/M metagenome (GOLD analysis project Ga0194060, IMG submission 163427) | Anoxic zone freshwater microbial communities from boreal shield lake in IISD Experimental Lakes Area, Ontario, Canada - Sep2016-L222-5m | ecosystem: Environmental > Aquatic > Freshwater >... | reverse complement strand
CGCATGAGCGGGTTCCGGGTTGCGGGAACTGGGGCAAATTCATGACGCGCTGGTCGGCCTTTCTCTGGCATCCCCGGCTCAAGCCCTTGGAAAAACCAGAGTCTAGGATTGCCGTGGACAAGCCGGGCATCTACTGGGCTCCGCTTACACAGGAGCTGGTGGACACGCCCACGCGGAAATTCACAGTCATCCATCTGGTGAATCCCTCCCCGGATGATTCCATCGCGGCGACCACATTGCCGGCTCCCATGGAGAATATCGGCCTGAGCATCAAGCCCTCGCCGGGCGCCAAAATCGTGGGAATGACGCTGGTCCGTCCGGATTGCGATCCCTACGCCCAGGACTTGAAACTTGAAAAACCCAATGGCCAGGGGGCTTATGAAATCAAAATCCCGCAGATCGCCATCTGGGCGATGGTGGTCGTCGAGGAGTCCGGCACCTTCCAGATCCCGCCCGAATCACCGCGCTTCACCAATCCCGTGGATGAAGCCGCGCTGGCGGCGGGAAGGAAGGCGCCGGCCGGCGCCTTGATGTTGGATCCCCTGCAGCAGCCGACCCGCGGCGTGACGCTCAAGGAGAACGAATCGCTGGTTGAAACCGACACTGGCTACAACAGCCTGAACGCCAAGGAGGCCGCGGATCCGGATGCCAACAACGGTCGCGCCCAGATCCGGGAAAGCGGCGCCAAGCAGGCAGGCCACGGCCGCACCTGGACCGGCCCTTGGGCTCCCGGGCGCTATCAGATCAGCGTCAGGCTGAAGCTGAAAGATGAACAGGATCCTCCCCGCCTTCAGACCCTCAGAATGGAGGCCACCGGGATGTTTTTTGGCAAAGCGACTACCCTCGCGATGGTCGACTTCTCCTCCGACGAAAACACGCCACCCGAGCGAAAACTCGTCGTCGACGGCAAGTATCATTATTACAATATTGATCTGGAATTGCGCCAAAACAGCCTGGTTCATCTCTTCATAGGCTCACAATCCGAGAATCCCGAAGGCAACAGCCTCTATTGCGACCACTTCATCGTCCGTCAGTTGGAGCGCTACACCGATGATCAACTGGTCAAACTGACCCCGCCTCCGCCAAAACCCGAAGGTCTGCGCACTCCGGAGGGGAAGTCGCCCAAGAAGATCCTCCATGTGCGTGGACAGTATTGGCAGTTATACAATGTCGAGGGCCAATTCAAGGAATGCACCGGAGCCTACGGATTGCCTGAAAAATACGAGGACCTTTACAACTACGACGCGGTGGTCATGAGCGACACCTCGCCTCCGGGCAAGCTGGAGGTTCGTCAAATGCTGAACGACTTTGTGAATGACGGCGGACGGTTGGTGGTGCTGGGCGGGCCGTGGTCACTCGGCCAGGGCACCTTCCCCGGCACCATGCTCGAAAAAATCCTGCCGTTCGACATCTCCAAGGCGCAAACGACCAAGGAGATCATTCCCTGCGTTCCGCCCCTGCTGCTCGGCACCAAACCGGGAACGCCCGACGATGACAAACCCGCGCTCTTCTGGCGCCATCAGGTGCCGCTCAAACAGGGAGCGGAAGTGCTGGCTTATGCGGGCGACATTCCCGTCGCAGCCAGCGCCAAAAGTGGAAAGGGCAGCGTCGCCGTATTCGCAGGCACCGTGCTGGGCGAAGAGAAGAAAGGCGAACTGCCGTTTTGGAAATCGAAGTTCTGGCCGATTCTCCTGAATCGCATGGTCGCGCAGTGAGGAGCAAACACCATGAGTATGTTATCCCAGTCCCCGATCGCTCGCGGTTCCGCGGCCCGCATCACCGGGACGTTCATTGATTTCGGCGTCGAGTTCGGCGTTCCGTCTCCCCGCTACCCTGACGTCATGCTGGCGCCGGGTTTCTGGCGGCAGGAACTGGCAGACATGCAGGCCGCCGGGATCACCGACGTGATCATCGCCCGCATCATGGAGCTCGGGCGGACCCACTACCACTCGGAACTGTTCCAGGAATGGGAGGCCGCCGATCATGTGGACCGCATCATGACCGCTGCGGGCGAGTTGGGCATGCAGGTGTGGCTGGGCGGTCATTCGAACCTGGCCTTCTGGGATCGCGCCTGGGATTTCCCGCGGCTGATGAGGCGCGATCTCCGGTTGAACCAGGCGATCTACCGGGAACTCGGCGCCCGCTACCGCGGCCATCCCGCGCTGGCCGGGTGGTATGTATCCAACGAACCCGACCGCGACAACGTGGACACGCCGGACCGCCGCGAAGCGCTGCAGGTTTGCCTTAATGGGATTTATGAGACTCTGCGTGCCGAATCCGGCCTGCCGGTGCTCGTCTCGCCGTTTTTCTCGAAGTCGCTGCCGCCGGCCGAACTGGCGGCGTGGTGGGACGCGTTTCTGGACCGGCCCATGTTCGACATCCTGGCCATGCAGGACGGGGTGGGGTGTTTCCCCCGCCGTGATCTGCATGTGGAGGATATTCCGCCATACTATGCGGCGCTGGCGCCGGTCTACCGAGCGCACGGGATCCGGTTCTGGAACAATGTCGAGACATTCGCCTCGCCGTTTCCTTCTCCCGGCGACCTCGGGCGGATCGCCCGGCAGTATGAAGCTGGAAGTCCGTATGTGGAACGGACGATCACCTGGGAGTATGGTCGTTACCTTGGCCGCCAGCAGGCGGGAGACGAGCGCTACGAGGCATTCCGAACATGGAATCTGGCAATATGAATCCCGCCCTTTCTGCCTTGCGGAACACGTATCGCGACGGCTTGCTGGACGACACGCTGCCTTTCTGGTTCCCGCGCGCGGTGGACACGGAACACGGAGGGTTCCTGCATTGCTTCGACCGCGATGGAACGCTGCTGGACACCGACAAGTCGGTCTGGGTGCAGGGCCGCATGGCGTGGATGTTGTTGACGCTCTATAACACGGTCGAGAAACGTCCGGAATGGTTGGAATGGGCACGGAGCGGACTGGAGTTCATTGACCGGAACTGCTTCGACACGGATAGCCGCATGTTCTTCCATGTCACCCGCGACGGCCGCCCGATCCGCAAACGACGCTACGCCTACAGCGAGTCGTTCGCGGCGATCGCCCATGCCGCCAATGCCCGTGCGACTGGCTGCGACCGCTCGGCCACCCGGGCACGGGAGCTGTTCGACCAGTTTACCCGCTGGAATTTCACACCGGGCCTGATGCCACCGAAATTCACCGACACCCGCCCGATGATTGGCATGGGGCCGCGCATGATCACGATTGTCACCGCTCAGGAATTGCGCGCCAATCTAGGGGAGGATCCGCACCTCACTGGCTGGATCGACCGTTGCATTGACGAGATCCGGCGCTGGTTCGTGAAGCCGGAGCTCCGCTGCGTCATGGAGTCAGTCGGGCCGGACGGGGAGATCCTTGACCATTTCGACGGACGCATGCTCAACCCCGGCCACGCCATCGAGGGCGCCTGGTTCATCATGCATGAGGGCAAGTTCCGCAATGATGCTGGGCTAATCAAACTTGGCTGCGAGATGCTGGACTACATGTGGGAGAGGGGCTGGGATTCCGAATTCGGCGGCATCTTCTACTTCCGGGATGTCCACGGCAAGCCCGTGCAGGAATACTGGCATGACATGAAATTCTGGTGGCCGCACAACGAGACGATCATTGCCACCCTGCTGGCGTGGCAGTTGACCGGCGATCAGAAATACGCCCGGATGCACCGCCAGGTCCATGACTGGGCCTACGCGCATTTCCCCGATCCAGTCCACGGCGAGTGGTATGGCTACCTGCACCGCGACGGACGCGTATCCGTGCCGCTGAAAGGCAATCTGTGGAAGAGCTTCTTCCATCATCCGCGGATGCAATGGTATGCCTGGCAACTCTGCGAAGAGATGGGAGACCGATTATGAAGTTGAACTGGAATCCAAATAAAACCCCGCAAGTCCTCAGCTCGGCCCTCCGTCTGCTGGCGGAAGAGTATCCGTTGCATGAAGTGAGAGGAAATGATTCGGCGAATCTGACCTTTGTACCAGGGCCGGAAAAGATTTGCGGAATTCGCCATGCGGACTCGGTCATCTGCATTTCCGGCGGTTCGACCGCGGCGCAGCTCCGGGCTGTCGGATCCGCACTTTCCGGCTTGCCCGGCCATGGCGCCTCGATCGAGGAATCATGTCCGTTCAGCACCATCGGTATCATGCTCGACTGCAGCCGAAATGCGGTGATGAACGTCGCGCACGTCAAGCGGTGGCTGCGGCGTCTGGCGCTGCTGGGCTATAACCAGGTGATGCTCTATACCGAGGACACCTACGAGATTCCCGGCGAACCGCGGTTCGGCTATCAGCGCGGAAGGTATAGTCAGGCGGAATTGCGCGAACTGGACGCCTATGCCGCCGGTCTCGGCATGGAACTCGTCGGCTGCATCCAGACGCTGGCGCATCTCGAACAGATTCTGCGCTGGGGCGAGTACCAGGCGATCAAGGACTACGAATCCACCGCGCTGGTGGGCGAGCCGAAGACCTATGAACTGATCGGCAAAATGCTCGATGCCATCGGCGGCGCATTGCGCACCCGGCGCATCCACATCGGCATGGACGAAGCCTGGGCGCTCGGACGTGGCGCTTATCTGGACAAGCATGGCGCACGGCGCAAGTTCGACATCTTCAACGAGCATCTTGCCGCGGTCGTCCAGCTCTGTGAGGAACGCGGACTGAAGCCGATGATCTGGTCCGACATGTATTTTGCCATGGGCAGTCCCTCGCACGGCTATTACGACACCGCCTGCGTTATTCCGCCTGACGTGGTTGCGGAAATTCCCAAGGAAGTGCAGCTCGTCTACTGGGACTACTTCCACAACGACGCGGCCTTTTATCGCGACTGGATCGGCCGACACCGCGCGATGGGCTATGAGCCGGTCATGGCCTCCGGCGTGTGGACCTGGAGCCATCTCTGGTATAACCGCAAACTCACGGAAGCCAGTGCTGGGGCGTGTCTGGAGGCCTGCCGGAGCGAAGGTCTGAAGGAAGTCGTCTTCACCATGTGGGGCGACGACGGCGCGTATTGCGATTTCGATTCGGCCCTGGCCGGCCTGGCTTGGGCGGCGGAATCCGCTTATGCGCCGAAACAACCTGACGAGGCCCGGCTGAGGGCCCGCTTTGCAGCGGTCTGCGGCGCCGACTATGAGGCGGTTCTTAAGGCGTGTGAACTGACTGAGAACTGTTCCGCCACGCTGATCTGGGATGACCCGATTATCGGGATATTTCTAAATGAAGGATTTCCTCCCAAAGACTGGCCATCGCTTGCGGAGATCAGTAACAGTTTTGCGAAACTCGCCAAAGAGCTTGCCGGATTTTCCGGTCAGAATGCCGCCGGCGACCTCGACCATGCCCGATTGCTGGCCGAGGTGTTGTCGCGCAAAATCGACCTGCGCGTGCGACTGGTGGCCGGATACGATTCGCGCGACCATGCGGCGTTGACGGCAGTTGGCAAAGATGCGCTTGCGCTGGCGGAATCATTCGAGGCCTTGGAAACCTCGTGGCGTCGCGGCTGGATGCGGCGCAACAAGCCGCAAGGATATGAAGTGATCCAACTCCGACTCGCCCAGCAGGCGATCCGGCACCGCGAACTGGCGCGTCGGATCGATGAACTCCTGACCGGTGCTGTAGCGGCCCTTCCGGAACTGGACGAGCGCCTGCGCGAAGCAAAGGGCATGAGCGGCGGCTGGCGGTTCCTGGCCAGCGGTTCGGTGAGCATCTGATATGGAATCCGGCAACATCAATAGGGGCACCACGCTCTTGATGGCGGGTCAGACCCGCGCTGCGCTGCAAGCCAAGTTGTGCCAGCCGTCGGAACCCCTCGCTACCTACTGGCGACATCTGCGGTTGCTCGCCCGGCAGAATCCGTTCTGGTTCGCCTCCTGCAACGTGCTCGCCTTTGTTGTTACTGGCGAGGAAGTGTATCGGCGGCCTGCCCGCGATCTCTTCCTGCGTTTCACGAATACCAAGGATGCCGGCCTTCTGACCAAGGAGGTGCAGTTTCACACCCACACCGCCTCCGCGCCGCTGGGTCGCCTGATGGCGTTCTACGACTGGATCGCGGACACCGACCTGCTGACCCCTGCGGAGGATGCCGCCTTCCGCGCCGCCGCGCTCGACTTCGCCGCCCAGGTGCCCATGCGGCAGTTGCAGGGACGCGCCCGGATGTTCGACAACCAGATCTTCTCAAACGCCTTCGGCGCGGCCGTGACGGGTCATGTGCTCGGCGTGCGCCGCGGCGACAGCGCCCAGGCCCGACGCATCCATGCCGTCGGCATGGAATGGCTGCTCGACCAGTTCGGCCGTCTTCCGCACGGCTGTTATTCGGGGGAGGGGAGCACCTACCACATGCTGGTGGTGATGCCGCTCCTGACCTTGGCAGGCGCCTTTGTTGAAGAGGTGACCGGGCTGCCGCTCTATCAACGCGGCGTGGCCCCTTCCTTCAGCCCGTTGCGCGACTGGCTGGTCATGGTGCGCGATCTGGTCGGACCCGCGGGATTGCTGCCCGGCTGGGATCACTACGGCGCTTACCCCTTCGCCGTCCGCTCGCCGCTGGCCTACCTGGCCCGGCGCGATGGGGATCGCGAGGCGCTGGCACTGATCCGCGACGCCCACACTTGGTATCCCTCGAGTCATATCGCCTGGAAGTTTGATGACCGCCTTTGGACGCTGGTCTGGTGGCCCGAGAAACTGGAACCCGCACCCGCCTGTCCGTTCCATGCCTGGATGAAGCCGGCCACGGCCGGCGCGTTGCAGGATGCCCGCACCCGGACCCGCCTCTTCCAGTATTGGGACCCGTGCGGCGGCGCTTCCCACAATGGCCGCAGCAATGTGAATCCCAACGCCATCGACCTTCAGTCGCGCGGCCTGCCGCTGCTCCTGGACGGAGCGCCGACTCTGCCCGCCGGGTTGTTGCATCTGGATGAGGCTGCGTTGCGGCGCTACCTGCCGGACGGGCTCGTGCAGGGCTTGCGGCGCTACCTTGGTCAGCCCGAAACGCCCGAAGGGCTCACCAGCACCCTGCGTCACGCCGTGGCGGGCGGCATCGGCGACAGCAACTCCCTGGTGGTGGATGGCGAGAACTGGTATGTCCCGCTCCGGTCTGTGGGCGGCCAGGGAGTGGCGCTCCATGACGCCGGGCGACTGCAGGTGATCGAAAGCGACTCGGCCGACTATTACCGCGACCGCTATGACTTGACGAAGGCCACGCGCATCTCCGCGTTGGTGGACGGGGAGATTGTTCTCTGCCTCGATGACTGGGCCTCGGAGACGCCGCACCGGCTCACCTGGCAGGCCTTCACCTGGCCGGAGGCGGCGCAGGCCAATGGCCGTGTCCGTGCGGACATCGGCGGCCTGCTGCAGCTCGACTTCCTGCCGGGCCAGGCCGGGCAGTGGGCGCTGACCCCGGTGGCGGGATTTCCCAAAGCCCCGTGCAACGCCTCCACGCGCCTGGAGTTTCAGCTTCAGGAGCCGACCGCGGCAGCCCGTCTGCTCATGGGCATGGTGATCCAGAGTCAGCTTGACGAGGGCGAGGATTTTTCCGCCGGGTGGACCTTGGAAGCCGCTGGCGAATCCCGCAGCGGAGTAAACCTCTCGGCCTTCTATCTGGAAGACGAATGGCCCTCGGGGACCAAGTTCCTCTTCCGCCGCCGTTTCAGCCTGACGGATGCTGCCGCCCAGCCTCTCTGTCTGCGCATTCCATCGGCCACGCTCTCCTTGCGCGTCAGCGTCAACGGCGTCGATGTGGCGCCGCGCTATCCCCAGACTGACAGTGAGCTTGAGGGCAAGACCAGCGACTATGCCCAGATGTTTGACATCGGGCCGGCCTGCCGCGCCGGCGAGAATCAAGTCGAGCTGCGGGTCGCCTCTTTCCACGGCGAATCCCTCTGCGGCCCGGTCACCCTGCATCGCCCGCTGCCCCTGAAACCGGCGAACCTAAGCGCCGTCGGCAAGGATCAATGGCTCGTCCAAGTCGGCGAGCGGCAACACCGGGTTCTGTTGGCAAATCGGGAGACGGTCGCGTGGGGTGGGGGACGCACCGATGCCCGCCATGCCCTGCTTTCAGCGGATCGCGAACTGGCGCTGGCCGGGGTTCGCAGCGCCGAATTTCCCGAATCCGGCATCACGGTGAAAGCCAACTTGCCCGTGGATATTTCCGTTTCCGACGCCGGACTGCGTTTCGGCCTGCTTCCTGCCAACGCCCATGTGATCGTGCGTCTGCGGGGTGGCCTGGTGGTGGTGACCGCGGGGTGCGTGCTTCAAGTCTCGTCGTCCGTTCCCGCCTTGAAGCTCAGCTTCCGCATGGACGAGGCTCGCGACGGCTATGTCAACGGTCAGTCCATGGGGCGCCGCGGCGGGCCGGGCGACCGCCTGGTTACTTGGATCGCGCCGGCACCCGCAGCCGCTGACACCGCCCTGCTGACGGCGGAAGACATCTACCGGATGGCCGACCGACTCCCGATCGATCTCGAAAAGCGACTGGACGAGTGCCTGAAATCGGGCGATTGGCGACTGCAACTGGCGGCGGCCGACGTGGCCGGCCAGTACGACGTGCAGGGCGCGGTTCCGGCCCTTCTGAACCTGCTCGAGGAGGAGGCGGCCAAGCCGCCCCATCCGGGACTGAGCCGGAGTTGGAGCGAGTCCAAGATGAATCAGGCTTTGACGGCGGACGCGGACCATTCGCCGGACACCACCATCGATCCGGTGGAAGGGGCGAAGCGCTATCGCCTCACGCAGGCACTGGTCATTGCCTTGGGCCGTCTGGGCGACTCGCGGGCCGTGGCTCCACTGGAACGAATCATGGCGCGCGGCACCGATTTCTTCCCCGCCCTGGCCCAGGTGCCGGTGGCACTGGCGCGCCTCGGAAGCCCGGGAAGTGTCGCGGTGCTTCAACTCCACAAGGACCACGGCGAAATCAACGTCCGCACCCATGTCCGCCTGGCTTTGGATTTTCTGAATGGAGAGATCAGTGGAACGGAATTTGAAACAAGAGTGAACCCGGCATGAATGAATCAACCAAGAAAACACCCAATGAACACCAGACCAACCGGTAAGGTGGCAAAAGGACTGGCGGACAAGAAAAAGCACTGGACTTATTTTCTATTCGAATAATAGTCACGAGACAATATGGGGGCCAAACAGGATGCTTTTGTGGAGCGTTCGGCTACTTGAACGGCCAAAAAGACGAGGCAATTCAGCACGTTGAACAAGGGCGGTCCGCCTGGAATTTCTACTGCAATGAAATTCCCGGCAAGCCCGGCGCGCCGACGCCGATGATGGATGGCAGAATCGAAAAAAGATTGCTTGGATTTATTGCTCCGCAGTAGCCGGAAAACTCCATGGAACGAACTTTAACAAAGTAACCAACAACAAAATAGATGAATAACATTCTAAACAGAAACGGCCTGCTTCATGGCTGCGATTACTATCCGGAACAATGGGAGAACGTGCCGGGGGTGTGGGACGAAGACTGCCGGTTGATGCAGCAGGCGGGGATCAATACCGTCCCGCTCGGCGTCTTTGCCTGGAGCCGCTTGGAACCGTCTGACGGCCAGTATGACCTGGACTGGATGGCGGACATCCTCGACCGGTTGCATCATTCAGGCGTCTCGATTTGGCTGGCCACCCCCAGCGGTGCCAAGCCCAACTGGCTCGCCCTCGCTCACCCGGAAGTGCGCCGCTGCCAGCCAACGGGACACCGCGACCATCAGGCCGGCCGCCATAACCATTGCCCGACCTCGCCGATCTACCGCGCCAAGGTGGCGGCGATCAACCGCCAGTTGTCGAACCGCTTCGGCCGCCATCCGGCGGTCAGCCTCTGGCACATCAGCAACGAATACGGCGGTGCCTGCTATTGCCCGCTCTGTTTCTCCGCGTTCCACGCCTGGCTGGAGCGCAAATACGGCACCGTGGACGCCATGAACCGCGCCTGGTGGAGCCGCTTCTGGAGCCACACCTACGACCGCTTCGACCAGATCACCTACATCGACGGCTCGGTGAGCGGGCTGTTCCTCGATTGGAAGCGCTTCGTCAGCGACCAGACCGCCGACTTCATGGCGGCCGAAGTGGCGGCGGTGCGCGAGCACAGCGACCGGCCGGTGACCACCAACCTGATGGGATTCTACGAGGAGCTCGATTCGGCGCGGTTGGCCAAGGTCTGCGACGTCATCGGCTGGGATGCCTATCCCGACTGGCACGGCAGCACCCGTAGCAACATCGGCAACGAGCAACTCCGTCCTTTCGACGGCATGGATGGGGACGCTCTGGTGG
>Ga0194060_10004027_pt1 | contig 10252 bp, 6 predicted proteins | sample SepL225m_MetaG_FD_163427 | JGI IMG/M metagenome (GOLD analysis project Ga0194060, IMG submission 163427) | Anoxic zone freshwater microbial communities from boreal shield lake in IISD Experimental Lakes Area, Ontario, Canada - Sep2016-L222-5m | ecosystem: Environmental > Aquatic > Freshwater >... | reverse complement strand
GGCAATGATGTTGGCGCCCGCATCCTCTCGGTGATAGACCAGTTCGTTTCGCTGACCTCGGACCGCCCGTTCCGCAAAGCGGTGTCGCGAGAGGCCGCCATCGAGGCGCTGTGGCGCGAGGCGGGAAAGTCGCTCGATCCGGTGGTGGTGGAACGGTTCGTCACACAACTGCCGTCGCTCGAAACCGCGTTTGCCAGCGGGTTGGCGGTCTCTCTCGCGCTGCTCGACGCAGGGCCGGGCCGGGAAGATCCGGGCGATGCCGGCGTGTCGCGCGTTCAAGCGTTGGCCTTCGACGAGATCGCGCTGGCGCAAAAGGAAATCTACGCGCTGTACGAAGTGGCGCAGGGCCTGGGAACCAGTCTGGGCGTGGCCGACTCGATGGGCGCTATCGCCGGCAAACTCGGCGACCTCGTGCCGTTCGCCAGTTGCGCGCTGTTCCTGCACGACACCACCAGAGGCATCGCCCGATGCCGGTTTGCGATTGGCACGGGCGCCGCGCACCTGCGGCGGATGGAATTGCCGGTTGGCGCCGGACTGGTCGGCGGCGTGATTGCCACGCGCCAGTATCGAGTCGACGCCGACCCGGGCGACGACTTCCGCACGATTGACGTGCCGGCCGGCGACCAGGTCTTGAAATCGGCGCTGGTGTGCCCGCTCATCGTCGCCGATCACGCCATTGGCGCGCTGGCGATGTATCACACCGAACCGGGTTTCTTTACCGACGACCACCGCCGGCTCGCCGTGCGCGTGATGCCGCAGGCATCGGCGGTGATCCACAATTCCGTGCTCTTCGAGCGCACCCACGAGGAAGCGGTCACCGATCAGCTGACCGGGTTGCCGAACCATCGCTTCCTCACGGTGCACCTCACGCGCGAACTGGCCCGCGCCAGACGGCTCGGGACGTCGGTCGCCGTGCTGTTGCTGGATCTGGACAACCTCAAGGACGTCAACGACGCGTACGGCCACCCCACCGGCGACCGCGCCCTGCGCGAAGTCGCCTCGGTCCTGCGCCGCGCGATCCGGCCCTACGACATCGCGTCGCGGTACGGCGGCGACGAATTCATCGTGCTGCTGGCCGACTGCGGGATCGACGATGCGGAGGCCAAACGGGTCGAACTGCAGCAGGTGGTCGACGCCCACCCGTTTGTTGTCAGGGGCACGCAGCGGGTGCGGCTGGCGGTGAGCATCGGCGCATCCGTGTTCCCGCGTGATGGCGACACGAGCGAGGCCCTCCTGGCGATGGCCGACAGCGAGATGTACCAGGACAAGAGCCGCCGCAAGCGCCTCACGCCTGCGCCATCGCGCGTCCAGACGTCGAGCCAGAACGAGTCGATTGGAGACGAGGACCTTCGCAGGGCCGCCGAAGGAGTAGTGTAGTGAAACCCCGCGGCATGCGGGTGCGCGCGATCCGGCGCGAAACGCCATGGTCGGCCGTGGTCCAACTCGACGCGGGTGCGACGGCCTTCGCGTTCAAAGCCGGGCAGGCGGCAACACTCGGACTCCCCGAAGGCGAGCCGACCGCGTATTCGGTGGCCTCCGACCCGGAGTCGGTCCGGCAGACGCGCACGATTGACTTTCTCGTAGGAACCACCCGCGACGGACACTTCGGTGCCCACCTGTCGGGACTCGCCGTCGGCAGCGCGGTGTGGGTGACGGGCCCGTTTGGCCGCTTCCTCCTGCCGGACAAGGTCGACGGCCGGCCGCTGGTGTTTATCGCCGGCGGCACCGGGATCGCGCCGCTCCGATCGATGATGCGGTCGGTCCTCGCAGGCCCGGACGTCCCGCCAATGACACTGCTCTACAGCGCACACTCGCACGACGGCTTCGCGTTCGTCGACGAATTCCGGCGGTGGTCGCGTGCCGGCCGCGTGCGCCTGAGCTTGACGGCGACCGGGCACGCAGGCGACGGGTGGCGGGGACGGCGCGGGCGGATTCGCCGGTCCTGGATCGCACCGCTGGTGCGCCACAGCGACACGCTCGCCTTCGTGTGCGGTCCCCCGCCGTTTGTCGAAGAGGTGTCCGGCCTGCTCACGGCCGCAGGCGTCTCGCCCGATCGCATCATGCGCGAGCGGTACTAGTGGCCCGTCCCAGCTGAATAGGTAGTGGTTTTCGGAGCGCGGCGCCCGGATCGTCAGGCGCGAAACGCGAGAATACCGGGAGTATTTGAGCGTTGAGCAACGAAGCGAGGCGGGATGCCCCGCCCGGAAGGCGCTATCGATTCAGCCGGGACAGGCCACTAGCGCTACAGGCCCATCATGTGGAACCCGGCATCCACCATCAGGATGTCGCCGGTGATCGCCGCGCTCTCGGGCCCGAGCAGGAATCGCCCGGTCCGTCCCACCTCGTCGAGCTCCACGTTCCGGTGGAGCGGAGCCCGGTCGCGATACACCTGCAGGATGTTACCGAACCCCGAGATGCCCGACGATGCCAGCGTGCGAATCGGCCCGGCCGAGATCGCATTGACGCGGATATTGCGCGGACCCAGGTCGGCGGCCAGGTACCGCACCGACGCCTCGAGCGCAGCCTTGGCCACACCCATCACGTTGTAGTTGGGAAACACGCGATCGCTGCCAAGGTAGGTGAGGGTGAGGATGCTGCCGCCGCCGCGGGCGGCCATCAGCGGCGCGGCGCCTCGCGCCAGCGCAATCAACGAATACGCGCTGATGTCGAGGGCCACGCGGAACCCCTCTCGACTGGTCTCCGAGAAGGGCCGCGACAATTCCTCGCGCGGGGCGAATGCGGTGCCGTGGAGAAGAAAGTCGAGGCCGCCGAACTGCCTCTCAATCGTGGCGTACATGTCGGCGATCTGGGCGTCGGAAGTCACGTCGCACTGGAGCAGCAGCGGGTCGTGTAACTCGGCCCCGAGTTCGGCCACCGTCTCGGCGAAACGCTCGCCCTGGTACGCCAGCGCGAGGCGAACGCCGTCCTGCGAGAGCGCCTTGGCAATCGACCAGGCGATGGATCGTTTATTGGCGATGCCGGTGATCAGACCGAATGTGCCGGACAGGTCGCTCATCGGGGTGCGGATCAGGCCTTCTTGCCGCGACCGGGCCGACCGCCGAACGACGAACGCGATGAGCGGTTTTGCCCGCCGCCTGGCGCGCCACCCGGGCCTGGCCTGCCGCCCTGCTGCGAGAACCCGCCGCCCTGCCGGCCGCCGCCGCCAGGACGTGCGTGGCCAGCCCCCGACTTGCCGCCGCCGGGACGCGACGATCCGCCGTGCGCCCGGAACGACTTGCTGTGGCCCCCCGGGCCCTTGCCGCCCGGATTGTGCATCGTGAATTCGGGGATGCGCCGCTCCGGCACCTGACCTTCGATCCGCGGCAGCGTCGCGCGGATGAGCCTGCGATGAACCGGACCGTCAACCGGTCCATCGATCCCCGGCTGCGCGTCGTGCACCGCCGCGGCTGCGCCCATCGGCGCGGCAATTTCGACGGGCGGGCGGGCGGCAAATTCTGCAGGCAGCGCGGGCGGCGCGGCGCTGACTGGCGGCGCGGCGGCGGCGGCGGCGGCACGCGGCGGCGCGGCCGCGGTCGAGGTCGCGGTCGCCGGCGGCAGCGGTGGCGGAGCGGCCGCGGGTTTCTTCTTCCGCGTCGGCGGCACCTTGCCGCCCCGATAGTCGTGTTCGGCATCGCACGCGGTGCACCGCACCTGTCGCACGTCGTCGCCGACCATCGCCACCACGGCGTGATCGCTGACGCGCCGTTCGCGCGCACAATAGTCGTCGACTAACTCACCAACTCGAAGCTGGCGCTTCACCATTAAAAGATCCCCCGGAAACTCGGGCAGGAAAAAGGGAGAGACAGCAGGCCCATAGATTTTAGCAAAGCTTGGGACCGAAGGGCAAATCAAACCGCGATCGGACCCTCCTTCGATCCCTGACCGGCGGACCCGGGCGAAGCGGCCGTCGAATGGTCGCCTGAACATCGGTCGACCGGTTGTTCCTGCGCCCCGCTCAACGGCAGATCGATCCAGAACGCGCTGCCGAGACCGACCTGGCTTTCCACGCCAATCTGGCCGCCGTGCGCCTCGACCGCGAGCTTGCAGAAGGTCAGACCGAGTCCCGTCGAGTGCTTGGCCCCTGACGCGCGCGACTCGACCTGGCCGAACTTCTCGAAGATGCGCTGGTGGTACTCCGGCGGGATGCCGGGACCTCGGTCCGTCACCGTCACCCGCGCAGTCGTGGGTGTGGCGGCAATCCTGACGTCGATCGCCGCATGTCGAGGGGAGTGTTTGATGGCGTTCCCCAAGAGGTTGACCAGCACCCGATGCATCAGATCCCGGTCCACCTCCACGGTGGTTGGTTCGCCGCCGACGTCGATGTTGAGTTCCATCAGCCTCGCGAGCGCGGCAACCGACTCCGCGGCCGACGTGGCCACCGCCACAATGTCCCACCTGTCGCGTGCCAGAGGCATCTCTCCGGCTTCCATGCGGCTCACGTCCAGCAGGGAACTGACCATCCTGACCAGTTCCTCACACGACTGCTGGCCCATCGCCTGGAGCTCCCGTTGTTCCTGGTTGAGCTGCACGTCGCCGGCCAACAGCAACTCGAAGCTCGCCGACACGGCCAGCAGCGGCGAGCGCATGTCGTGCACGATCAGGCCCGTGAGTTTGTCCTGAAGCAACTGCAACGCCTCGATGCGACGGCCGTCCTCCCGGATGCTGTCGTACTGATGCTTGGCCAACACGGCGTTCCGCACACGGAGCCGGAGTTCCTCGGCGTCAACCGGCTTGTTGAGAAAATCGTTGGCGCCCGCCCGGATGCCGGTCAGCAGGGCGGCCCGGTCGCGCAGGGCCGTCACGATCAGGATCGGCAGGTGCCGGGTACGTTCGTCTCGCCGCAGGAGCCGGCAGACGTCGAACCCATCGATCCCCGGCATCATCACGTCCACCAGCGCAGCGTCCGGACATTCGTGGAGCGCGGTCGCCAGCGCCTGCATCCCATCCTCGGCCACAATCACCGTGTGCCCGTCGGCTTCCAGGATGTCGGTGAACAGTTCCCGGTTGATCCGGTCGTCATCCACCACCAGCACCTTTCCAACGCTGTCCGAGGACCAGGGCACCGGGAAGTCGGGGAGGTCTGTGGCGGGGCCTTTCCCCTGGCGCGGTGCCACAAGGTCGGGAAGCGCGAGCGCTCCGAGGTGATAGCCCACGACGGCCCGCAGTTCCTTGACGCGAATCGGTTTGTCCAAATACCCGTCGAACCCCGCGTGCGTGACCCGTTGACGGTCGCCGACCATGGCGAACGCCGTGACGGCGACGATGGGAATGGCCGACGTCTGAGGATCCTGCTTCAGGATCTTCGCCGCGGCATACCCGTCCATGCCTGGCATCGCCAGGTCCATCAGGATCAGATCGGGCCTCGCCCATCGGGCCATCTCCACGACGCGGTTGCCATCGCACGCCTTCAGCGTGGCGTATCCCGAGGTATGGAGGATGTCGGCGAAGAGTTCCTGGGACGTCTCGTCGTCGTCGGCAATCAGAATCAACGCGCCCATCTGGCCGCCTCGCTCTCCTGCGCATTCATCGGGGCGTCGGTGGACCGGGAGCCGTGGATCGGAATGGCGAATTGGAAGGTGCTCCCCTTCCCCTCGCCTTCGCTTTCCATCCACACGCGTCCGCCGTGCGACGCGATTAAACGCTTGACGATCGCCAGGCCCAGACCGGTGCCCGGAATCTTGTCGTGGTCGCTCCGGTTCACCTGATAAAACTCTTTGAACAACTCGTGCTGATGTTTCCGTGACACCCCGACGCCGGTGTCGGCCACCGACACCATGACGTTGTCGCCGTCCCGCCTCGCCCGCACGGTCACCGCCGCGCCGGGCGGCGAGAACTTGACGGCGTTGGAGAGCAGGTTGGACATCACTTGCTTGAGTTTGCGTTCGTCGGCCGTGACGTTCAGCCCGCGGAGCGCGGGATCAATGTCGGCGGTCAGCACAATCCGTTTCTTGACGCACGTATCGTTCACCACCAACACGCTCTCGTCCAGCAGCGCGGCGAGAGGGAACGCCTCCCACACCATGCATTCCTTCCCCGCTTCGATTTTCGACAAGTCCAGAATGTCGTTGATCAGGTCGAGCAGGTGCCGCCCGCTTTCGAGGATGCGCCCCACGTGCTGGCCCTGTTTCGGGGTCAACTCCCCGAAGAGCCTTTCTTCCAGCAACTCGGAGAAGCCGATGATGGCACCAAGCGGCGTGCGCAACTCGTGGCTCATGCTGGCCAGAAACGCCGACTTGGCCGCGTTGGCCGCATTGGCCGCTTTCGTCGCGTCCGCCAGACTGTCGGCCAGCTCTCGCAGGTTCTGCTCGACCAGAATGTGCTGCCACGCGCTGCCCACCTGCTGGCAGAACACCGAAATCAGCGAGTCGGCACCGACAATGGGCGAAGACGGTCCGCGCTCGGAAAAAGACGCCGTCACCGCGCACAGCGGCAACCCGTCGCTGGAACTGCACAGCCAGGTCCCGCAACTGCCGCGTTTGGCGCAGTCGGCGCCTGGTGTCGGGCACGCCTCGTGCGGAAAATTCACCGCGCAGACGTCCACGCCTGATTTTCTTCCAGGCACCAGACACGCGTCGCTCAAGGGGACATCGCCGACGTGATGAGGCGGTGCGGACGCCAGGAGCTGAACGCGAGGCCCTCCACCGGGCACGCAGACCCAGACCATCGTGGCGCCAAGATAGTCCCGGAGGGCGGACGCCGCCAACTGAACCACTTCGTCCAGCGTGGTGGCGGCTCCCAGTTGCTTCCCCGCAACTTGCAGCCCGTGCGCCCAGTCGGCGCGGGCGCGCAGGGTGTCCATCGACGTCGCCAGGGCTTGCTCGGCCAGCTTGCGCTCGGTGACATCTCGCAGAAAACATACCGCTCGCCCGCCGTCGAAGGGCTGGTACTGGACGCTGATCTCGACATCAAACGTGCTGCCGTCCTTGCGCCGATGGGTGGTCTCGAAACGATCGTCGCCCCGCGCCCCAAGCTCGGCGAGATGGTCGGCGAACGGGCCGCCCGTCACGCGCATGTCCAGATCGACCACGCGCATGGCCAGCAGTTCCGGCTCGCTGTAGCCGCTCATCCGGCAATAGGCCTTGTTGACTTCGCGCAGACGCCCCTGCCTGTCCACCAGCCAGAACCCGTCGGTGGCCGTCTCGAGGATGGTCCGGTGTTTTTGTTCGCTCGCCCGTAGTTTCTGTTCGGAGCGATCGCGTGCCGCGGCCACGCCGATCTGCGCGGCGACCACTTCCAGCAGTTCGACCGATTCCACGCTGAAACGGTGCGTGCGCCGGTCGTTGAACTGGAGAAGCCCAACCACCTGGCTCTCGCTCCAGATGGGCACGAGGGCCACCGAGGCATAGCCGTCGCGGATGCATCGGGTGCACGGACGAACCCGGGGGCCTTCGGCGGCCCCGCCTTCCGCAAACAGCGAATAATCTCCCGTACAGAAACTGCCGCCCTGCGTGATGAACGGACTGGAGGGGTCCGGCTTGCCGGACACGACGAGACCGCATACCCCTTCCAGACACATCCTGCCGTCCGAGTCCTGGCACCCGCCGCCATCGGCATCACGCAGAACCGGCGAACCTGAGGTCCGGAGCACATCCTCGGGAAAGCCTTCCTGGGCCCAAAAGGGGAAGTCCTCTCCGTCTCGAAGGCGAATGGCCACCGCATCGGCCTCAGTCCCCGCCTTCAACGCGACGGCGATCTCGTGCATCGACTCCGCCAGATCTCCCGCCTCGTTGAGGATCTGCAGGACGCGACGGCCCATCTCTCGTTGCCGGTCCCTGTCGCCGGGTTCGCAAATGTCTCGCCTCAGCGCCACGACGACACCCGGTCGATCCTGCGGAAACGGCTTCTCGGCGTCCCGATCCACATCGCGAGAGTCGTGTCGCCGAGGCCGCGGCTCGAAACAGTCCGCCGCCCCGTGCATGCGGATGCCGATCGTGGGGAGAGCCGGCAGCAAATGTCGGAGTCGACTCGGAAAGACACCGTGCGCGCCAGATTCTCTTTCTGGTCGTGAACGCCGCCGTCCACGGGCGTTACGCCTCCGGCGTCCTGGCGGAGCCAACTCCTCATGGCGCGAGGACGCCGGCGCGAATCTGTGAGCATCTGCCCATCGGGAAAGTTGAAGGCGGTCGGGAACGTTGAAGGCCGTCGGGCACGTAGAAAGCCCTCGGGGAGAATACGTGATGCGTCTGAACGTGTCCACCGGAATCGCGTCATGGGTCGGCCGAATCTGTGTCTCGCGGTGGCGGCGACGATCGTCGAGACGTGCGTTGGCCTGCAGGGCCCACAGCGCCGAGGGGCGCACCGCGATCGCGACGCGGCGCGGACAGACTTAGGACTGGGATACCCCGTTCAGCCAGTTTCGCAGTTCCGCCAGCGCGGCGGCAACCGCCGCCGGTTGCGTCGACTGCGGCGTCCGCTTCGCGGCGACAGACGCCGAGGCCGTAATCGTGGTCGAGATGTCTGCGGCGAAATGAGGGCTGAAGCGCTGCCACTGCTCGAGGGTCAGCGTCGAGAAGTCGCGGCCCTCCGCGACCAGTTGGCGCACGATGGCCCCGACAACGGCGTGGGCGTCCCGGAAGGCGACGCCGCGGGCGACCAGGTAGTCGGCCACGTCGGTGGCGAGCAACAGGCCGGAGGCGGCAGACGCGGCGCGTTCGGCGTTGAGGCGCAGGCCCGCCATCACCGGGGCCGCCACGCCGAGCGAGGAGATGAGCGTCGATTCGACCTCGAACACCGCTTCCTTGTCTTCCTGCAGGTCGCGGTTGTATCCGCTCGGCAGGCCCTTCATCGTGGTCAGCCAGCCCGAGAGGCGGCCGAGCACGCGGCCAGACTTGCCCCTGACCAGTTCCAGCGGGTCGGGATTCTTCTTTTGCGGCATCAGGCTGCTTCCGGTCGCAAACCGGTCGGGCAACTCGAAGAAGCCGAACTCCTCCGACGTGAACAGGATGATGTCCTCGGCCATTCGGCTCAGGTGCACCATCGCGAGAGACGCCGCGTAGAGGAACGTCGCGACGAAATCGCGATCGGATGTCGCGTCGAGACTGTTGGTCACCACCCGCGAGAACCCGAGCCGGTCGGCCAGCGCCCGCGTGTCGACCGCATAGGTGGTGCCGGCGATCGCGCCAGACCCGAGCGGCATCTCGTCGGCCTCGCGCCACGCCAGTTCGAAGCGCTGGCAGTCGCGCCGGAACGCAGCGGCGTGCGCCAGAAAGAAATGCGCAACCAGAATCGGCTGCGCCCGCCGCAGGTGCGTGTAGGACGGCATCGTGTGCGCGGCCGAGGCTTCGGCCTGGTCGGCGAGCGCGGCCACCAACTGGCGCACGCGATGCAGGACCAACGGCACACGACGCATGAAGTAGAGCCGCAGGTCGAGCGAGACCTGCTCGTTTCGAGACCGGCCGGTGTGGAGCCGGCGGCCCGCCTCTCCGACGCGTGCGATCAACTGGCGTTCAACGAACGCGTGGACGTCTTCGTCATCGCCCGCCACAAATCCGGGATCGCGCCGGCCGGCGTCGAGAATGTCCCGAAGCGCCGCGTCGATGGCCTGCGCCGCCTCCGTCGTCAGCACGCCCGCACCGCCGAGCGCCTCGGCCCACGCAAGGCTGCCGACCACGTCGTCTTCGAACAGGTGGCGATCGAACGGCAGCGAGACGCCGAACGCAAACACGTCGGGATCGGGCTCGGTGTCGAAGCGGCCGGACCACAGGTGCGACATCAGACCGCTTTCGGGGTCTGCGGGTCGCGGCCGGCCAATCCCCATTTGCGGGACACCGTCTCGATGGGCAGGCCGTAGAGTTTGATGAAGCCGACCGCCGCCGTGTGGTCGAACTTGTCGCCCTCGTCATAGGTCGCCAGACCGTGATCGTAGAGGCCGAACGCGGACTGCCGGCCCACCACCTGGCACACGCCCTTGAACAGCTTGAGACGAATCGTGCCCGTCACCCGGGGCTGAATCGTGGCGACAAACGCGTCGATCGCGTCGCGCACCGGCGAAAACCACACGCCGTTGTAGACCAGGTCGGCGTACTTGAGCGCCAATTCCTGCTTGAGCCGCGACAAGTCGCGCGGGCTGACGAAGTTCTCGAGCTCCCGGTGGGCCGCGTGCAGCACAACGGCAGCCGGCGCCTCGTAGATCTCGCGAGACTTGATGCCGACGAGCCGGTTCTCCACCATGTCGATCCGGCCCACGCCGTGCGCCCCGGCGATGGTGGCAACGCTGGCAATCACGTCAATCAACGCCATCGTCACGCCATCG
>Ga0194060_10004025_pt1 | contig 10256 bp, 10 predicted proteins | sample SepL225m_MetaG_FD_163427 | JGI IMG/M metagenome (GOLD analysis project Ga0194060, IMG submission 163427) | Anoxic zone freshwater microbial communities from boreal shield lake in IISD Experimental Lakes Area, Ontario, Canada - Sep2016-L222-5m | ecosystem: Environmental > Aquatic > Freshwater >... | reverse complement strand
CCTTTACCCATTGCGAGGTTGTCCTCATGGAAGATTTCGGATTTTGCAGCAAGGGGGAAGGCGGGAAATTTATCGAGAATGGGGGCATGGACTTTGATGGCGGGCTTCCCGTAAATACGAACGGTGGGCTGTTGTCGTTCGGTCAAGTCGGCCCCGGCTGTACTATGGATATTATTATCGAGGGACTCAAGCAGCTTCGGCATGAAGCCCCGGGCAAGCAGGTGGAAGGAGCGGAAATCGCCCTTATCCATGGCAACGGCGGCATCATGGCTTGTGAAAGTGTGGCCATATTGAGTAACAAGAAGATCTGATCTTCAGGGAGGGAAGCGCATGGCGGAAAAATTATCTCCGGAGAGTTTAGCTGAAAAAGTAGAGTTCGGCGGCGAGTTGCGAGGATATCACGATCCCGAATCAGAGACGCGAGAATATTGGGACGGCGCTAAACGGAATGAGTTGCTGATTAAAAAATGTCAGGATTGCGGGAAAGTCCTCCATCCTCGCCGGCAGGCTTGTGGTGATTGCCGCTCCCTCAATTTGCAGTGGACGAAATCAAGCGGGAAGGGCACAGTCTATTCCTTCAGTGTTGTCTATCGTCCCCCCACCCCCCAATGGGCAGATAAAATTCCTTATATCGTAGGAATCATTGAGTTGGAGGAAGGAGTATATCTTTTCAGCAACGTCCTTTGCGACCCCGAAACAATCAGGATAAACCTGCCGGTCACGGTGGTCTTTCAAAAAGAGGAGGACGGGGAGAGAGTTTTACCTAAATTCAAGCCGCAAGCAGAGTAACCATACCGCTCAAGGGGGGATAGAATGAAAATAATGGTCATCAATCCGGCGCCGAAGGAATTTTGTTCCATGAAGCAAACACCTTCGGAACTGGCACATTTTCTGGAGCAAACCTATGCTTCACCAGGTACGCAAATTGAGTGCGCGTTTCCTGAAGAACTGATCGGAGGAGGAGCAATTCATCTCCGACAAATGAAAGCCGGGGCGGTATGCGGGTTCAGTCATCATCTGCTTGGTCCGGCAATTATAAAAAAAGCGCTGGAGGCCCAGGAAAATGGCTTTGATGCCGTGGTGCAACTCAATAATTACGATCCCGGCGTAGAAGGTGCGCGATTTGTTTTGAAAATCCCCATCCTGGGCGTTGGGAAAGCTTCCTGTCATCTGGCTGCGACCTTATCCGATCGGATCGGGCTCATTGTACCGTTTGATTCGAGCATTCCGAATGCTTATCGGATGATCAGATCGTTGGGCTTGTCGGACTTCATCTCCAGCATTGTACCGGCAAATCCTCCGGCCGGCAAGGAGAGTACCACCGAAGAGGTGCTGCAGTGTTTCGAGCTGGCTGGGAAGAAATGTCTTCACGAGGGGGCACAGATTATTGTCCCGCTCTGCGGAGTTTTTATTCCCTTAACGTTTTCCGCTAACGCTCTGTCCGAACGTGTGGGGATCCAGGTCATCGATACGCTCGCCATCGGCATCGGCCTGGCAGAACTACTGGTCCGATGCGGTCTTACCCATAGTGAAAAGGCCTATCCCTCTTTTGTGAAGATTAGGTCTTCCGAAATATCCGCTTCCAAAAGCAGTTAGGCCATGGCCATTCGCACCGAATAATCGCAGTTTCACCGGATGCATCAAGGGGTGACAAGTAAAATGGACAACAACTTTGACAAGTTTTTACCGAAAAGGAAAATCGGTTTTCTCCTGCCTCTTCCGATCGTCGATAATGCCGCGTACCAGTTTTATCGATTGATTCCGGAGGATGTGATGGCAGTCATGTTGCCGATTGGCTTACGTGAGTTTAGCCAGCAGGAGGTGGAACGGGTGTTCGCGCCTTTGGAAGAGCACCTTGCCCTGCTCGTCGAGCGAGGAGTCGACATCATCGTCCAGGGCGGCGTGCCGCTCCCCATTCTCATGGGGTTAGAGTTTCATGACAACCTGCTGTCCCGTATTGAAAAAGCCACGGGATTGCCCGCGACTTCAAATATTAAAGATGTTGTCGCAGCAGCAACATCGTTGGGTATCAAAAATATCGCGTTGGCCAATAAATGGAATCCCGCCATGAATAAAGTGCTCAGTCTGTTTTTTGAACGGGAGGGGATTAAAACTGCCGGGATCAGCTCGCAAGTCATGCTGCCCAATGAATTTGTAAAGTTGAAGAGTGACGAAAGCCTCAGCCTGGCCTATGAACTGGGGCGGAGAGCATTCCTGGACAATCCCGATGCCGATGGGCTCTACATTGGAGGGGGTGCATGGCTGACCTTTCCGGTGGTTGATCCCTTAGAAAAAGAGTTCGGGAAACCGGTCATCACCAATGATAGTGCTACTGCCTGGAGCGCGTGCCATATCATACATTGTTGGAAGCCGCGGCAAGGGTATGGGCGTTTACTACAAAGCAGATGACGTTATAACATGGGGAGGAGAGCGTGAGTGACATAAGTAATGGTCCTTTGCAAGGGCTACGGGTTCTTGATCTGGCAGACGAAAAAGCCGCTTATTGTACCAAACTTTTCGCAAATCTGGGGGCCGATGTTATAAAAATTGAGCCTCCCGGAGGCGACCCTTCTCGAAAAATAGGGCCTTTTGTTAAAGACGATCAGCACGGGAACAAGAGTCTCCACTGGCTCCATTATAATACGAACAAGAGAAGTATTACCCTCAATTTGCAGACAACCGACGGTAAACACCTGTTGAGAAAACTTTCGGACAACGCGGATATTATCGTGGAAACCTTTGCCCCCGGTGTTATGGAGGAAATGGGCATCGGTTGGGAAGTCTTGTCGAAGAGCAACCCCCGTCTGATTATGGCCTCCATTACGCCCTTCGGCCACAAAGGTCCTTGGAAGAACTACAAAACGTCCGATTTAGTCAGCGTTGCCCTGGGCGGGCTTTTGTCCACCTGCGGTTGGCCGGATCGAGCGCCGGAAAAAGTCGGTGGACCACAGGCGCCCCAGGCATATCATATGGCGGCTGTCCAGGCCGCGGTGGGCACTCTGGTGGCGCTGTATGAGCGGTCAAAAACCCGGAGAGGCAGGCACATTGATATCTCCATCCACGCCTCTGTGCCTGTAAACCTCATGATCAGCGTTCCCATTTATGAAAGGACCGGCGAAATCAAGAAACGGGAAGGCGATAAACATAGTGATGCGGGCCATGGAATTTTCGCCTGTAAGGATGGGTATATCGACTTCCGTCTCCGCTTCCAAAAATGGAATAAATTTGTAGAATGGCTGGACAAGGATGGTAAGGCCGGCGAGCTCAAGGAGGAAAAGTGGAAGGATATCTGGTTCCGCAAAGAGCCGGAGAATGTCCGTACCATAGACAAACACTTCCGGGAGTTCTTGCTGATGCATACGAAGCAGGAGCTCTATGTGGACGGCCAAAAACGAGGATTTGAGATAGCGCCGGTGAATACCGTTCAGGAAGTGACCGAGAGCGTCCAGCTGCGGGAACGGCGCTATTTCATCCCCCAAGAACATCCGGAATTGGGAAGGACGCTGGAATATCTGGGGGCGCCCTTCAGAATGTCGCTGACCCCTTGGAAGATCGGGAAAACAGCGCCCCTGGCGGGCCAGCACAACAGGGAAGTGTATCAGGAAACAGGCCTGAACCAGACAGAATTAACCGCCTTGACACAAGCAGGTATTATATAACGGTTTCGATAAAAAATTGGGGAGGAATAACCATGGAAGATGTCTTGCCTCTGGCAGGATTGAGGATTATTGAGTTCGGCTATTTTGTTGCCGGACCTCTCACGGGGAAATTATTTGCCGATTTTGGCGCCGAAGTGATTGTCATCGAGAATGAAGATTATCTTCGCACTCATCAAAGCAGCAGACAACCGGGGCTTGGGGCAACTGATCTCACCAGCTTGAATCAGGGCAACATGTTCAACCGGTATGGCACCAATAAGCTCTCCCTGACCCTTAATCTCAAACAGCCCCGGGCGGTCGAGCTCATCAAGCAACTGGTGGCACAAAGCGACATTGTCATGGATAATTTCACCCCCCACGTGATGGAAAGCTATGGTTTGACCTATGAGGACCTGATCAAAATCAAACCGGACATTATCGTCCTCAATATGCCGACGATGGGCAAAAAGAGCATTTACGAGCACCATCGGGCCGAGAGCTGGAATTTATTGGCTATGGCCGGAATCAACTACATGTCGGGCTCTGAAGATTCCATTCCCATCTGTCCGAGCGTGTTCTCCCATCCCGATGTGAGCTGTAATCCTTTCCACGCCATGATATCCCTGCTCTCGGCGCTCCACTACCGGGAATTGACGGGCAAGGGACAACATATCGAGCTTTCACAATTTGAATCGACTGTCTGTTTCACGGGAACCGGGGTGTTTGATTTCCTCGTCAACAACAGAACGCCGGAGCGAACCGGCAACCGGTCTCAACATGCGGCGCCGCACGGGGTGTATCGCTGCGCCGGTGAAGACAAGTGGTGCGCCGTCACGGTGTTTGATGATGATCAGTGGAAGGCGCTCTGCCTCGTCATGGGCAGGGAAGATCTCATCACTGATGAAACGTTCGGGACTCTGCTCTCTCGCCTCAGCAATGTTCAGGCCTTAGATCAAATCGTTGCAGGATGGACCTGCCAGAGGCCTCCTGAGGAGGTCATGGAGACCCTGCAAGCGGTGGGTATCGCGGCGGGGAAGGTGCAGAACGTAGCCGAGCTGATCGAGAGTGACCCGCAGTTGCGGGAACGGGGTTATTGGGTTCCGATCGACCACCCGGAAACGGGGAAAGCCCATGGAGAAGGCTGGGGCTTCGAATTTATCGATGGCCCCAAAGCATTGAACCGGCCGGCCCCTCTCCTTGGTGAACATTCCGACCATGTTCTGCAAACTATTCTAAAACTTACGGAAGAAGAAGTCAGCCAACTCATCGGCGACGGTGTGATTGGATAGCAGAAAAAAATAACCTGAGGGGGGAACCATCGTGGTAAAAAAGCAAAAGGATGAAGTAACGTTTGTTGCTGCCGGTGACGTCTTTTTGGCCGGGAAAATCGTGCGCCAAGACGGCACATGCAAAGAAATGATTACTCAGGGGCCGGAGTCCGTGTTTGATGAGGTGGCTCCTATTTTTCAAAACAAGGACGTGGCATTCTGTAATCTGGAGTCTGGTCTTTCTGAACAAGGGAAGCCCCAAAAGGGCAGAGCTTCGGCTTTTATCTCCCGACCCGAGAACATCGATGTTCTGAAAAAAGCCGGCATTTCCATCGTCTCGTTTGCGAACAACCACAGCATGGATTTCGGTCCCGAGGCAATGCTGGACACCCTGAAACGCCTTGACCAGCATGGCATCGGTCATGCCGGAGCCGGTGCGAATATCGTTGAGGCGAGACAGCCCTCCGTGATTAAGAAAAACGGGATTGCGCTGGCTTTCCTCGCCTATACGACCAACAACAATGTCCCGAAGCAGACTGCTGCGGGCCCGCAAACTCCCGGTCTGGCCATGCTGAGGCTTTCCGCCTTTTTCCCCCCGCCTCATGTGAACCGGGAAGATTTCAAGGCCATGGAAGAGGACGTCCGGAAGGCCAAGAAGAATGCTGATTTCGTGATTGTTTCCTGTCACTGGGGAATCTCCGACGGCGGCAATCATACCGTCGCCGTCCATCAGCAGGGGATTGGCCATGCAGCGATTGACGCAGGGGCTGATATCGTTATGGGACACCATCAGCATGCCTACCAGGGTGTGGAGCTCTATAAAGGGAAAATTATCTGTCATGGTTTGGGAAATTTCATTTTTGACACCATCACTGCCCCTTTTTCTCCGGGAACCATCCTTTTCCATTGTACCTTCCAGAAAAATCTCATTACGGAAGCCTGGGTGCAGCCGGTGATTCAGGGCAACCATGCTCACCCCCGTCCCCTCTTGCCGGAAGAGGAAACTTCCCGGAAGATGTTGTCCCATCTGCAGGAACTTTCCCAAGAGCTCGGTGCACGGCTGACCATCAAAGCGGGGAAGGCAATCATTCCCCTGAACAAAGCAAAAAAATAGACCATATAACAGGAGGGTTGTGAAATGGCGGAGTACAAGTACGATAACGTAAAGATTGAGGTCCGGGACGGCATTGGTTGGGCGATACTGAACCGGCCGGAAAAACGCAATGCCATGAGTCCGGAGCTGCACTACGAGATGGATGACGCGCTTGATCGTCTTGAGTTCGATGATGACGCCAAGGTCATTGTGGTCACCGGAGCCGGCGGCAATTTCAGCGCCGGGCAGGACCTGAAGAAGTTTTTCCGCGATCTCGACACGAATCCGAGAGAAAAAAAGCGTTCCCGGGATATCGCCAACCGCTGGCGCTGGGGGCGGCTGTACAGTTATGAGAAACCCACGATCGCCATGGTGCATGGTTATTGTGTCGGCGGGGCGTTCATGCAGCTGTGCGCCTGCGATTTCGCCATTGCGGCCGAAAACGCGTCCTTCTCCTTATCCGAGGTTAACTGGGGAATCCTTCCCGGCTCGCTTGTTGCAAAAGCCGTTGCCGACGCCGTGCTGCCGCGCCACGCCCTGTATTATGCCTGTTTAGGCGAGACCTTTGACGGGCGCGAGGCGGAACGAATCGGGCTGATTAATTTTGCCGTTCCCCTCGAAAAGCTGGAAGCGGCAGTAGTGGAACTCGCACAGAAACTTATGAAAAAAAGTCCGAATGTGCTTCGCGCCACCAAACAGGCAATCCGTAACGTCAGAACCATGGATACCGTGCAGGCCTACGACTACCTGATGGAGAAATCGAAGGCGATTCGGGTCGGCGACAAGGAAGATTCCTACAACACCGGTTTGCGGCAGTTCCTCGACGAGAAAAGCTACAAGCCGGCGCACGAGTCCTTCCGGCTCAAGGATGAAACCGGCAAGAAATAGCACTGCCGTGCTCACGCTCATTCTCGTTGACAAATTCCTGCTTTTCTGGCACCACTATCACTATGCTGCGCTGATGGCAAGCGCTTGGGCTTCCCAGGAAGGGAAAACTGGCGGTTCGAAAGGAGTCACATGATCAGAGACGTCAACAAATGCCGATGCATCTTCATGGCGCTACTTGTTGGGTTGACAATGAACATCCTCTTCGCCTGTCTTCAGGGTGGTCTGTTTGCCGCCTCGCCGGAGGAAGAACGGATGAGCAGTTTAACGGAAGCTGCCCGGAAGGAAGGGGAGGTATCGTTTTACTGCGCCATGTCCATGGAGGATGCGCGGGTTCTGGTAGCAAAGTTCCGGGAGAAATACCCCTTCATCAAAGTGGATCTTTACCGCTCCGACAATGCCAGCGTGTTAAACCGGCTCTTGATGGAAAACAGGGCCAAGCGATGGGTCAACGATGTCGTCATGACTACCGGCGATATCACCATGGCCATTAAGGATAATGGTCTCCTGGCCAAGTATGTATCGCCGGAAAGTAAATTCTATCCCGACGCCTTTAAGGACAAGGAGGGCTATTGGACGGATCACCACCTCAGTGTCCATACGGTCGTCTATAATACCCGTTTAGTGCCTCCCAAGGATGTGCCGGTCAAATACAAAGATCTGCTCAATCCCCGGTGGAAGGGAATGCTGGGGATTAATCTCAACAACCACATGTGGACCGCCGCAATTATCGACACCATGGGAGAGCAACAGGGATTGGAATTCTTGAATGCCCTGGCGCAGCAAAATCCTCTCGTCCGCCGGGGCAGCACCCTCACAACACTGCTGGTAGCTGCCGGCGAACTCCCCTTGGCGGTCTCCGTGAATGCCAATGTTGTAGAAGAAGTCAAGTCCAAGCGGGCGCCCGTTGATTGGGCCAGGATGAAGGAGCCGTTCTACGCGGAGCTGCATCCGGTGGCGCTGAATGCCTTCGCCCCCCACCCCAATGCGGCCAAGCTCCTGATAGATTTTACCCTCTCTCAGGAGGGGCAGGAATTGGGATATAAATTAGGCCAGATTTGTTCCCGGACGGGGATGAGGCCGTCCTACATCAAGGCGGAGGGCCTCAAACCCTTAATACCAACTTCCGGCAAGGATGCCGGCTATTATCAGAAACTCATAAAAAAGATCTTTGTCAAGTAGCGCCCTGTTCCGCATTCACGGTTCAGCGCTCATTTTTTATCTATTTTATCTTTTTTGGCGTCAGGCGCCTGGATATACTTCGGTTTTGACGTGCGTCGCAGCTTGGCAATGTATTCAATAATGTCGCGGTGCGACATATGCTTGCTATAGTCGTACTGATTGTAATGCACCATGTCCGCCAAAGGACGGCGCACTCCTTTGCGGGCCGGAACATCGGGATAACCGACGGGGATCAGGACATACACGGACATGTAGTCAGGAACTTTCAGGATGCGTTTAAAGCCGTCTTCAATATGTGTGGTGAGCCATTGCGTTCCCAGCCCCAGAGAGGCTGCTGCCAGATGCATCAGCGTACAGGTATTGGCCAGGCCATCAGTAAGATGTGAGGCGTGGCGGCCTAAGGTATGACCAGCCATGACCGTTGCCCATTGCCGCCTGCCGTCGCCCAGCACGGCAATCACGGCTGGTGCGTTGGCAAAACCCGGCCGGGTCATATACATTTTGAACCGGTCTTCCGTTTCTCCGGACAATTGCTGAGCCGGGTGGCGAAGCTCGGGAACCCTTATCTGTTCCATCCAAAAGCTGAAATTATTGACCTCGTTCCGCTTGTATTCGAACAGAGCCTGCTTGATGGCGGGATCGGTGACAACAAGATATTCCCATGGCTGGCCGTTGGCCCCGGACATCGCCCACCGTCCCGCTTCCAGGATCTTTTCAATGGCGCCCTCGGGAAGAGGATCAGACTTAAAGCGACGCACACTCATCCTGCTGTGCAGCAACTTGATCAGCATCTCGTATTCTGGTGTCATACCTATCCTCCCTTAGATGTAATGTAAAGTAAGCTGTGTAAACCGAGAATGTGGGAACTAATAATGGAGAACCGGGGTATTGTCAAGATAAAAGCAAATATAGATGGTTATAAAAAAACGGGAGGTATTGCCGGATGTCGATGATAGGGGATGAGATGCAGTCTCGATGGCAGAGGATACGCAGAGCAATGAACAACACCGATATGGGGGGGCTGCTGGTGTTCTCCGACCAGGCCTGCCCCGAGCCGATTCACTTTCTCGCCAACTATACCCTGGTGGGTGAGGAGGCTTTTTGCTACTTGCCGCCGGAAGAAGGACCGCCGGTGTTATTCATATCCGCCGCCTGGGATTATGAAAGGGCGGCAACGGCCAGCGGTCTCAACGACGTCAGGGTCATGGGGCGGAACTTTTATCGCGAGGTGGCTGACCTCATGAAAAAAGAGAGGGGACCGCTCGGCATTGTAGGCAGGAAGAATCTCACGCGCGCTCAAATCGGGGCAGTGGAAACAGCCCTGGGACAGAAAACGGTCTCCGCAACCCGCTTGCTGGACGATGTGGCGACGATCAAAAGCCCCTATGAATTGTCTTTCATCCGTGCAGCCGCCCGCATGGCCGATGCCGGCTTTGAAAAGGCAGTGGCCATTGCCCGGGAAGGTATGGCGGACTACGAGATAGGCGCCGAACTTAACTATGCCATCCGCGATAGGGGGGCAACCGACAATTTCCAGATGCTCGTGATCGGCAAAGATAATACGGGGATGCTCCTGCCCTATGGAAAGAAGGTGGAGCGGGGCGATTTATTGCTGTTCGAGATTACCCCCGCCGTCGGGTCGGTGACCTACTCGGCTCAGGTGTGTAAAACGGCAATCTTGGGGAAGGCACCCTCTCTTATCCGGGAGAAGTATGCCATTTTGAAAGAAGCGTTGGAAGCGTCTCTTCAGGTGATTAAACCGGGTGTCAGAATGAGTGAGGTGACCAGGATCGAGGACGAGGTTTTCGGCAAGGCCGGGTACGGCGATTACTGCCGGCCGCCTTACATGCAGCAGCGGGGTCATGGCTTTGGTCTGGGCGCCATTAAACTCACCGCTGAAGGCGTGCAGGAATTTGAGGAGGGCATGAGCTTTGTGGTGCATCCGAATCAGTTTATTCCGGAAACCGGCTACCTGGCCTTGGGTGAACAGGTTATTGTTACGGCTGACGGCATAGAGCGCCTCACCCGCACCGAGGCTGACATCTATGAGTGTGGAATCTAAGGGGAGGCATCATCATGAGCTTTACTAAACTGCCGGTTTTAAGCAATGGACTCACCGTGCGGCATGAAGACATTCTGCCCGATGCGGTGCTGGGGAAACGCAGGGAATCGGTACGCAGCCTCATGGAG
>Ga0194060_10004023_pt1 | contig 10263 bp, 9 predicted proteins | sample SepL225m_MetaG_FD_163427 | JGI IMG/M metagenome (GOLD analysis project Ga0194060, IMG submission 163427) | Anoxic zone freshwater microbial communities from boreal shield lake in IISD Experimental Lakes Area, Ontario, Canada - Sep2016-L222-5m | ecosystem: Environmental > Aquatic > Freshwater >... | reverse complement strand
GCCTTGATGACACGCCCCTTGGCCTTTAGTTCGCCGCCCTGGAAAGCGGCCATGAAATTAATCTTGTACTCGATGGTGGTGACTTCCATGCCATCGGGCGCCGTGGTCAGCGCGGCGTAGCCACCGGCAATGTCAGCCAGGGCGCCGATGGCACCGCCATGGAAACCATCCTGCTGCTGCGTCACTTTGTCCGAGTACGGCAATGCCAAAACGCACAGGCCCGGTTCGACCTGGAGCAAGCGCGCGCCAATGTGCTGCATCAACCCCTGGCGCTCAAAACTGGTTTGCACGCGTGTCCACACGTTTTCCTTAGTTGTCACTGCTGGTTTTCCCTTCGCTGGCGTTGGCCTTGGCAGCGGATTTGCCAATGCTCTTGGCGAGCAGGGCGCGCGCCTCGCGTTGGTGCTCCTTGAGCTCATCCAGATTGGCCTGTAAATCTGTCATCTGCGCCTCAAGCTGTTTCTGGTGCTCAGCAATCACCGTCAGAAACTTTCTGAGCTGCGGCCCGGTATCGCGCGGGCTGTCGTACATGTCGATGATTTCTTTGGCCTCGCTCAGGCTTAAGCCCAGACGCTTGGCGCGCAGCGTGAGCTTCAGACGCGTGCGGTCACGCCCGCTGTAAATGCGGCTGCGCCCGCCTGGGCCTGAGCGCTCGGGCTGCAGCAGTCCCATGTCTTCATAGAAGCGCATGGCCCGCGTGGTCAGGTCAAATTCCCTGGCCAGATCGCTGATGCTGTAAGTGGTTGCCATAAAGGTGCTCGACAAAGGTGACTGTGCAGGTGGATTCCTCCCCCTACAATGCTCAATCTGATTGACGTTTACGTCAACGTCAATTATGTCGCAAATCAGGAGCGCCCTTGAAACAAACCGTCGACCAACTTGAAATGCAGTTGCTCTACCCGCTGGGGGACACCTTGCCGGCACCGGGCGCAAGCCTGGAAGTGGCACCCGGCGTGAAGTGGATTCGGATGAGCCTGCCGTTTGCACTCAACCACATCAACCTGTGGCTGCTACGCGACGAGATTGACGGACAAGGCGGCTGGAGCGTGGTCGACTGCTGCATCAGCAGCGACGGCGCCAAAGCGCAGTGGGAACAGATCTTTGCCAATGAACTAGAAGGCCTGCCGGTGCTGCGCGTGATCGTGACGCACATGCACCCGGACCACATCGGTCTGGCCTACTGGCTGTGCCAGCGCTGGAATGTTGCGTTGTGGATCAGCGCCACCGACTACTCGATCGCGCGTATCGGCAGCCAGGGCGAGACCGGCTTTGGCGGTGACGCGGCGGCCGCCTTCTTTGCCATGAATGGCCTGAACGACCCGGCCTCGGTCGACAAGATTCGAGGTCGCGCCGACTATTACCGCGCGCTGGTGCCCAAGGTGCCACCACACTACCGACGCATGATGGACGGCGACGTACTCACCATTGGCACTCGCCGCTGGACCTGCGTCAGCGGCCATGGCCACGCGCCCGAGCACATCTCGCTCTACTGCGAAGAACCCGCCATCCTGATCGGTGGCGACATGATGCTGCCGCGCATCTCAACCAATGTCAGCGTCTACGAACAGGAGCCTGAGTCGAATCCGCTCAAGCTGTTTCTCGATTCGATCGACAAGTTCCGTGCACTCGACGCGCGCACGCTAACACTGCCAGCCCACGGCAAGCCCTTTACCGGCCTGCATGAGCGTATCGAACAATTGCATCAGCACCACCGTGAGCGTCTGGCCGAGGTGATGCAGGCCTGCCAAGGAGAACCGCGCAGTGCCGCTGACATGATCCCGGTGCTGTTTGCGCGCACGCTCGACCTGCACCAAACCACCTTTGCCATGGGTGAATCGATCGCCCACCTGCACTTGCTGTGGTTTGCTGGCCAGTTGCGTCGCACGCGCGACGCAACTGGCGTCTACCGCTTTATTTCCAATCAGAAGTGATATTCGAGGCGGATCATGGGCGTCCGGGCATAAGCGCCTTTGCCCGCGGGACCGCCGCTGTCGTTGCCGAACTTGTTCTTCCAGTACTGGTATTCCAACCCAAGCTTGAAGGTGTTCTTGCCGGCGCCAATCACTGAGCCCAGGTCATACATGACTTGCATGTCGATATTGGTCTCGGCCGCAGTGTCGCCACCAAATTCATTTTTGCCCTTGGCGGCGATGAAGTTGGCAAAACCTTCAAATGACAGCGGCAACGTGCCGACATTAAAAGGAATGCCCCAGGCCAGCCCGAGCATGGGATGCACATCGTAGCTGTAGCGCGGCGTTGAGACACCGCTGAAAGTGCTGTAAGGCGCATTGCTTTCCCACAGTGCCAGCAGACTCACGTTAAGAAAGCCGGGCACGTCGAGCATCAGGGTCGGGCCAGCCACCAGCAAACGCTTCTTGGAGTTGTAGCCGGCGTCGGTCTTGGTGTTGAAGTCAAAACCCGCCGTCAAGCCGGCACCGCGAACCACGCCATACTTGAATGCCGTGCCGCTGACCTTTTCCAGATCCAGGGTATGGCGATACACCACGTAAACCTCCTGGGCGCCGTTGCTGGAACCGGCGCTGGACGGGTCCTTGTCGTCTGAAACCAGCAAATCGGCGTTGAAGAAGTTGGAACCGTACTTGTACCCACTCACGTGGTTCAGATTGATAATATTCTTGCTGATGGCGTTCGGATTGAAGGGCTCGGCGTAGTCCGAACCGTAGCGATAGCCAATCGAGGTATCGCTCCAGGTCGCGGCCTGGGCCGACAAACCACTTGCGGCAAGGGCGGCAAACATACCAGCGTATTTGATCATTTGAGGTGTCATGGCAATTCCTGTGGGTTAAATTGGTGCATAGTCTGCACCCGGCCACAACGTAGCAATTAATGAGCCAGTTGTAAGAAACTCGCTAAACCCAGTGCGGCACGGCGTCGTCCTTAAGTTGCCGGCGCAGCGCCGCATAGTCGGGCAGCACGCTGCCCACCGTATCCCAGAAGCGTGGGCTGTGGTCCATCACGCGCAGGTGGCTGAGTTCGTGCGCCACCACATAGTCGATCACCGATTGTTTCAAATGAATCAGACGCCAGTTCAGTCGGATCGAGCCATCGACACTGGCGCTGCCCCAGCGCGTGCCGGCGTTGCTGAGCGTGAGCTTGCGCCATTGCACCTGTAACTGCGGCGCGAAGTGATCGAGCCGCTCGATGAAGTTGCGGCGCGCTTGGCGCATCAGCCAGGCCTGCACGGCATCCTGTATCTGTTCCGGCGTGGCGTCATGCGCCAGCGCCAGTTGCAAAGCCGGTTCGGGCCCATCGGTCTGCAGTTGGGCGCCGACTGCACCAAAAGCATGGCGCGGATCAAGTTGCAAGGTCACCGTCTGCCCCAGAAAGGGAATGGTCGTGCCGTTGCGCCACTCGATGCGCTGCGGCAACAGGCGTTCATGGCGCTGGCGCGTCTCGCCGAGTTTGCGCATGATCCAGGCGGACTTTTCCTGCAAGGCGCTCTCGACCTCGCGCAACGCCACCCACTGTGGCGCGCGCACCGCCAGCCCTTGCGGACCCACGACAAACCCGATGCTACGGCGCTTGCCACGCTTGAATTCATAGGCTATTAGCGTGCCGCACAAACGCGTCTCACGGTTGGCGCGCGGGTGCCGAAACAGGGTCGACGTATCCGCCACCACCGGCGGCAAAACTTCCGGCACGGGCGCCGATTCAAACAGGTCAAGCGTGAAGCGCAGCAGGGGGTGCATGTGGCCTGCGTCAGCGTGCTAAACGTAGGCCTCAGGATCAATGCGGCGCATCTCGGCCTCAATCCAGCGCTCGACCTCACGCATCAGTTCCTTGGGCTCGCGCCCAACGCTGGATATCGGCTTGCCAATCGAGACCCGCACCACGCCGGGGTACTTGATGAAACCCTGGCGCGGCCAGCATCGGCCCGAAGACACGGCAATCGGCACCACCGGCACGCCGCACTCCACGGCGAGCCGGGTACCGGCGGTCTGGTAGGTGCCACTCTCTCCACGGGCAATGCGCGTTCCCTCGGGAAAGATGATGACCCAGGAGCCCTGCGCCAACAGCGCTTTGCCCTGCGCCACCACTTGCTTGAGGGCCTGGGCGCGGGATGTGCGGTCGATATGAATCATGTCCAGCCGTGCCATCGACCAGCCGAAGAAGGGGATACGCAACAACTCACGCTTGAAGACAAAGGCCAGCGGATGCGTCATCAGTGTCGGCAACAACATAGTCTCCAGCGCCGACTGGTGCTTGGATAGCAAAATGGCCGGGCTGGTCGCGCCTTGCGGCAGATTCTCCAAGCCGTCAACCTTCACCTGCACGCCAAGAATGACGTGCGTACCCCAGACCACCAGCCGGAACCAGCCGACAGCAAACCACCACAAAGGCGTGCGCCGCACCCACAACGAGACAAATACCAGGGCCAGACCCCAGGGGATGACCGTGATAACCAGCCAGCCCATGTGCAGCAGTGAGCGCAACAAAGCCATCAGACGGGCGCAGCTTCGTGCGCGAGCAGGAAATCGGCGAACGCAGCCAAGTCAGCGTGGACCCGCGTCGCCTTCGGAAACGAATCGGGCAACTCACGCCCCCGGTACGCCTCACCCTTGCCGGTGAGCACCAGATGCGGCTGACAGCCGACAGCAACGGCGGCCAGCACATCGCGCGCCGAGTCCCCCACCACATGCACATCGCGCAACTCCACGGCGTAGCGCTCCCCAATCTGTTCGAGCAGACCCGGCTCGGGCTTACGGCAATGACAGGCATCGTCCGAGGTGTGCGGGCAATAAAAGACGGCATCGACCCGGCCCCCGACCGCGGCCAGCAGCGCGTGCATCTTGGCATGCATGGCGTTGAGCGTGGAGACGTCGAACAAGCCCCGCCCGAGTCCCGACTGATTGGAAGCGATCACCACATGCCAGCCAGCATGATTGAGTCGGGCAATGGCCTCCAGCGCGCCGGGCAGGGGTTGCCACTCCTCGGGCGATTTGACGTACTCGGCGCTGTCCTGGTTGATGGTGCCGTCGCGGTCCAGCACGACCAGTTTCATGACTGACATCTCAGGCCACCAGTCTGGAAAGATCGGCCACGCGATTCATGGCCTGGTGCAGACTCTTGAGCAGGCCCTGGCGATTGAGCCGCAGGTCCAGTTCATCGGCGTTGACCATGACCGCATCGAAGAAATCATCCACCGGCAGACGCAAGGCAGCCAGGGTTTTCAGTGATGCCGTGTAGTCACCAGCCTCAAACTGTGCCTGGGCCTGTGGCGCGAGCTGTTGCATGGCTGCATAAAGCGCGACCTCGGCCGGCTCGCGCAACAGCAGTTCGCTGACATGGGCATCAACATCCGGCGCTTTCTTCAGGATGTTGCTGATGCGTTTGTTGGCTGCTGCCAGCGCCGGCGCCTCGGGCAGGGCGGCGAAGACGCGCACCGCCGCCAGACGCTTGGGCACATCACCCAGGCGCTGCGGCCGCAACCCCAACACGGCATCAACTTCGGCCGCGCTGTAGCCCTGCTCGCGCAGACTGCCGGACAGGCGATCGAAGATGAAGTCGGCCAAGGCGGCACCGGCATCGACAATACTATCGCCAAAAATCGGAACGGCGCTGGCAATCAGGCCATCAAGAGCGAGCGGCAGGTCTTTTTCAATCAGCATGCGCAGCACACCAAGCGCATGGCGGCGCAGCGCAAACGGGTCCTTGTCGCCGGTGGGCAGATTGCCGATGCCGAACATGCCGACCAGCGTTTCGAGTTTGTCCGCCAGCGCGACAACCACACCAACCGTATTGCGCGGCAACTCGTCGCCGGCAAAACGCGGCTTGTAATGGTCCTCGATCGCCAGTGCAACCGCTTCGCCCAGTCCGTCGTGGCGCGCGTAGTAACCGCCCATGATGCCCTGCAGTTCCGGGAACTCGCCCACCATATCGGTCAACAAATCGGTCTTGGCCAATTGCGCTGCGCGGTCGACCGCCGCGCCCAGCGCCGGGTCGCCCAACTGCAAACAGATGGCGCCGGCCAGTGCACGCACACGTTGCATGCGCTCACCCTGCGTGCCGAGTTTGTTGTGGTAGACCACCTTGTCGAGCCCTGCAACGCGCGAGGCCAGTGTCTTCTTGCGGTCCTGGTCGAAAAAGAATTTGGCATCGGCCAGTCGTGGGCGCACCACGCGCTCGTTGCCGCTGATGACGGCGCTGGCATCCGCTGGGCTGATGTTGCTGACCACCAGAAATTTGTTGCTCAAGCGCTGGTCGGCGCCCAGCAACGGGAAGTATTTCTGGTTCGCTTTCATGGTCAGGATCAGGCATTCCTGAGGCACATCGAGAAAAGCCGGCTCAAAGGCGCAGACCAGCACATTGGGGCGCTCGACCAGGCCCGTCACCTCGTCGAGCAGGGCATCGTCCTCAATCGGGTGCAGGGCCGCGTGGGTCACACCACCGGCTGTGACAGCAGCCGCCACCAACTGGCGCGCAATTTCGGCGCGGCGCTCGGCAAAGCTGGCGATCACGGCGCCGTCTTCGCGCAACGTTTCAGCGTAGCTGTCGGCGTCCATGATCAGCACGGGAGAAACCTGGGCCTCAAAACGGTGCCCTTGCGTGTGCTTGCCGGCTTTGAGTCCGAGTACGCCGACCGGCACCACCGTGCTGCCATGCAGCGCGATCAGACCATGCGCCGGGCGCACGAACTGCACACTGCTCCAGCCGGGGAGTTCGCAATCGGTCTCCAACTGGTAGGTCATGACCTTTGGGATTGGCAGGCGCGCAATCGCCTCCTCCAGCGCCTTTTGCAAACCGGTGTCGAGCGTGGCGCCGCCAACCAGGCTGTCATAAAACAAAGCCTCGGACTTGCCATCGGGTGCGCGCCGCAGTGCCGCCACCGCCTGCGCCGGGTCCGACAGGTCGGCACCGAGCGCCTGCAGTTTTTTAAGCAGCGCCGGCGTTGCCTGGCCAGCTGCGTCCAAACCGACGCTGATGGGCATCAACTTTTGCTGCACCGTCTTGTCGGCGGCCTTGCGCCAGACCTTGGTGATATGAGCGCCCAAGCGGCGTGGCGTGGCATAAGGCGTCACCACGGAGGCGGCATCAGCTAGGCCGCGGCTGCGCAATTGCGCAGCGAGTTCGCTGGCAAAAGCCTCACCGAGTTTCTTCAGTGCTTTCGGTGGCAGCTCTTCAACAAAGAGTTCGACCAGAAGGTTTTGCGTTGTCATGGTCATGCCACCTTCTTCGTGAGTTGTTCCACCCACTCGCGAGGCGCCATCGGAAAGCCCAGCCGCTCGCGGCTCTCGTAGTAGCTTTGCGCCACGGCGCGCGCCAGGTTGCGGATGCGACCGATGTAGGCAGCGCGCTCGGTCACGCTGATAGCACCGCGCGCGTCGAGCAGGTTGAAACTGTGCGCACACTTGAGCACCTGCTCGTAGGCCGGTAGCGCCAGTTGCACTTCGATCAGGTGTTTGGCCTGTTTTTCGTGCGCAGTAAAAGCGGTGAACAAGAAGTCGGAATCGCTGTGCTCAAAGTTGTACGTCGATTGTTCAACTTCGTTTTGCTTATAAACGTCCCCGTAACTCAACCCATCGGTCCACACCAGGTTGTAGACGTTGTCCACGCCCTGCAGGTACATCGCCAGGCGCTCCAGGCCGTAGGTGATCTCGCCGGTGATGGGCCTGCAGTCGATGCCGCCGACCTGCTGGAAGTAGGTGAACTGCGTCACCTCCATGCCGTTGAGCCAAACCTCCCAGCCCAGGCCCCAGGCGCCGAGCGTTGGGTTCTCCCAGTCGTCTTCGACAAAGCGGATGTCGTTCTTCTTCAGGTCAAAGCCCAGTGCTTCAAGCGAGCCAAGGTAGAGTTCCAGGATGTTGCTGGGCGCGGGCTTGAGTACCACCTGGTACTGGTAGTAGTGCTGCAGGCGGTTCGGATTCTCGCCGTAGCGGCCGTCCTTAGGCCGGCGGCTCGGCTGTACGTAGGCGGCCTTCCAGGGTTCGGGACCGAGGGCGCGCAGAAAGGTTGCGGTGTGCGAGGTTCCGGCCCCGACTTCCATGTCATAGGGTTGCAACAGGGCGCAGCCCTGGCCGTCCCAGTAGGACTGCAGTTTCAAGATGATTTGCTGGAAGGTCAACATGGGTGGTGGGCTTGGACAGGCCGTGCCTGATGAGTTGAAACAACGCGACGCTGCGGCGTCAAAACCAGATTTTACGGGGCTTCATGCGCCGTGCCAGCCAGAGCAGACCCAAAGCCAACAGCCAGTACGGCCACAAACCAAAGCGGGCCACCCACCAGGCGTAAGGCGTAACCCGAGTCCGGCCCTCAACCTCGCCAACCAGAACGTCACGACTGTCACGCGTCAACGCACCGGTCACGCGTGCGCGGTAGTCAACAATCGCCGTCGCGCCGGTGTTGGTCGCCAGCAGAAACGGCCTCTCAAACTCCAAGGCGCGCATGCGTGCAATCTGCAGGTGCTGGTTGATCGCCAGACTGTCACCAAACCACGCCAGATTGCTGATATTCACAAAAATGGTAGGCGCCTGCGTGGCGTCGAGAAAATTCGTCGCCAGTTCCTCGCCAAACAGGTCTTCATAGCAAATATTGGTTGCCAGTCGCTGCCCTTGCCAGGCGAAGGGCGCCTGCCGCGCCGCACCGCGATTAAAGTCGCCCAGCGGGATGTTCATCAGTTCCGTAAACCATTTGAAAAACGGCGGGATGAACTCGCCAAACGGCACCAGATGCCGCTTGTCGTAGCGCCAGGCCTGCGGCTGGCCCGGTCGCAAGCCCAGCACCGAGTTGGTGTAGCCCTGCTGGTAGTTTCCCAGCGGAATGCCGATCAGGGCCGCCTGCGCACCGCTCGCAAAACGCTGCTGAAGCGCGTCCCAATATCCCGGCGGCAATTGCTGCGGCAGCCGCGCAATGGCGGTCTCAGGTGCGATCACCAGCGCGCTGCGGTTTGCCTGCAACTGCTGCGCGTACCAGCGCAGTGCCAACGGCACGCCGCTGGCGGACTCAAACTTCTCGTCCTGCGGAATATTGCCCTGCAATAGCGTGACACTCAAGCGACCGCTGGACGCCGCCGTGTCGGCCACGCCGAACCGCTGGCGTTGCAGCAGGGATGGCAGCGCCAGCATTGCCAACGCAACGATCAGCGTGACCATGCGTGCGCGCCGCCTGGCAGTTGGCGCGACACCTCCCATTTGCGCCAGCGTCATGGCCAACCATGCCGTGATACCACACAGGCCGTAGACACCCAAATACGGCGCCAAGCCAGCCAGTGGGCCGTCCACATGTGCATAGCCACCCGCGCCCCAGCCAAAACCCGTCAGCCAGGTGCCACGCGCCAATTCGGCTAGCAGCCACAGTGCGGCGAAGCACAACGCCCGCCACGTCCTGCCGACGGGAGCCAGCAACACCAGGAGGCCGGTGGCGGCAGCGTAAAACAGCGCCATCAAACCACTCAGCAGCAGAACCGCTAACGCGGCCAGCACAGCAGGCAAACCGGCGTAGGTGTGCATGGCAACATAAGTCCAGCCAATGGTGCCTACCAGCCAGGCCGTTGCGAACAACCAGCCCAACAGCGCCCCCCGGCGCCACCCTGTGCCAGCTGACAGCATCCAAGCCAGCATGGTCAGGGCCAGCAACTGCAACCACCAGACCGGCTGGCCGTGCTGCAAACCTGTCAACGGCGCAAGAGAAACAAAAGGCCAGGTTACGCTGGCAGCCTGTGCGCCGCCTGAGAGGACCGCCAAAGCCATCCTAGGTGCAAAAAAAACCAATGACGGTGCAGCCGCATCGTCCTGCCAGCCAGTCAGTCTTTCAAGCGGTTTCATCGGCAAGCGGCGAGACCTTGAACCATTTCACGGCACCGCCCTTGGTATGCATGACAACGAATTCAAGCCCGGCCAAGCGGTGCCGCTCACCCCGCTTCGGAACATGCCCCATCTCGTGCGCGATCAACCCGCCAATGGTGTCAAATTCGTCGTCCGGATCGCTGCTAAGCAGTTTGACGCCAAAGGCGTCCTCAACACGCTCGATGATGGTGTCACCACTGACGCGGTAAGTGCGGTCGGCCAGGCCGAAAATATCACCCTCGTCCTCGGCAATATCAAACTCATCCTCGATCTCGCCCACGATCTGTTCGAGTACGTCCTCGATCGTGATCAGACCCGCCACCCGTCCGAACTCATCGATCACAATCGCCTGGTGATTGCGGTTGCCCTGAAACTCACGCAGCAGGTCGTTCAAGCCCTTGCTCTCGGGCACGAAAACCGCTGGGCGCAACAGGGCGCGGATATTAAGTTCGGGCGCACG
>Ga0194060_10004022_pt1 | contig 10264 bp, 9 predicted proteins | sample SepL225m_MetaG_FD_163427 | JGI IMG/M metagenome (GOLD analysis project Ga0194060, IMG submission 163427) | Anoxic zone freshwater microbial communities from boreal shield lake in IISD Experimental Lakes Area, Ontario, Canada - Sep2016-L222-5m | ecosystem: Environmental > Aquatic > Freshwater >... | reverse complement strand
GCTGCCGCTCTGGCCTCTGGTCGTGCTGTAGAAGAGGCTGCCATGCGTGCGGATCCCGCATTCATTGCCTTCGCCAAACTTGCCAAAAAAAGCGGGGTGGATTTGGATCAATATGACTTAACTAAAATGAGAAGGGCCATTGAGTCAGCCCCTCTGAACCGCGAAATCGCCATGCAGTTGGATCGGGCCATGGATGGTTTCCTGGAAACTTACGGAGCCACATCCTTTGCTGAAAAACACGCTGATCTTGTGTTAGCCTTCCAAAGCGCTTGTGGCCGTGCGATGCGTCAATAGCTGACGGGTTATTCCCTGGATAGCGCGAAGGGCGGGTAAATTAAGCCTTTTTCGCAAACAATGGCCGTAATAAATTCTGCCGGCGTCACATCAAATGCCGGCGAATAGGTTTTAACACCTTCCGGCGCTGTGCGCCGGCCGAAACCCATGGTGATTTCTTCTGCAGCCCGTTCCTCAATAGGAATTTCCGCCCCGGTTTTCAGGGTGAAATCAAAGGTGGTACTGGGCGCCAGCACATAAAATGGTATGCCGTGAGCCTTGGCCAGAATTGCGAGACCATAAGTTCCGATTTTGTTGGCGGCATCCCCGTTGGCGGCAATGCGGTCGGCCCCGACCATGACCGCAGTGATGGCCTTTGTTTTCATGACATGGGCCGCCATGTTATCGCAGATTAAGGTGACATCAATGCCTGCCTGCATCAATTCCCAGGCCGTCAGTCGGGCTCCTTGGAGGAGGGGACGGGTTTCATCCGCATAGACCCGGATGTATTTTTTCTGCTCCGTGGCCACGTAGATTGGCGCGAGGGCCGTACCACACTCTGCTGTTGCCAACCCGCCTGCATTGCAATGGGTTAATACCGTGTCGCCATCCTTGAGAAGGGTGGCTCCATGTTTGCCGATGGCCCGACACATGGCGGCATCCTCATTCCGGATCTGAATTGCTTCGCGAACCAGACGTTCCCTGAAGGCCGGAGGCGACAGTGTGGCCGAAGAGCGAATGACCGCACGCATCCGGTCCAGTGCCCAGAAGAGATTGACGGCGGTGGGCCGCGAAGTGGCCAGATAATCGGCTGCCTGCAGGGCGGTCTCCATCAACTTATTGGTGGTGGCATCCGCATGGCCCTGAATGGCTGTGGCCACACCCATGGCGGCGGCAATGCCGATGGCTGGGGCCCCGCGTACCTGAAGGGTTTTGATGGCCTGCCAGATCTCCTCCACGCTCCGGGTGCGCAGAAAAACCAGTTCGCCGGGGAGGCGGGTTTGATCCACCATAATAACTGTGCCTGGCAGCAGGCCGGCTGTTGAATCAGGGTTCCAATCAATGGTGCGAAGTGACATAGTGGTGGCTCCGGTTAATGACGTATGACAAGCAGCAGCGCCAGGTTTACCCCATTGAACAGCCCGTGCATTATGATGGGCACCCACAGGGATTGTGTATAGAGATAGGCAAGGGAAAATCCGGAAGCAATGATCAGCAGGGGGATGAACGAGGCCAGATGTACGTGGATGGATGCAAAAAGCAACGAAACCAAAAAAATGCCGGTGCCCAGGCCGCATTGTCGCACGGCAAGGGGCAGCAGTATCCCCCGGAAAAGGCACTCTTCGAAAATGGGGGCGATGGCGATGGCGAAAAGAAAGATAAGGCCCCTTGCCCAGAAGGAATAATCGCCGGATAGCAGGATCGCGATGTCTTGAAGGTTCGGGGGGTAACCTTTGGCCGATAGAATTCCCTGATATACGAGGGAGCTTGTGAGAATAAACGGGATAAGTGTAATATAAAAAACAACCCCGTATTGAATGAGCTTGGGAGACAGGGTGGCGATGCCAAAGGCTTCACTCCAACGCCAACCCCGGGAATGAGCGATCCATGCAATGCCTCCCAGTCCTGCAAGATCCAGAGTAAGCCCCTGAATGATGATCAGGGTGCCTTCGCGAGGATGGACCAGCATGGCGGAAATCGCCCATCCCAAGCTGATAAGGATGCCGACGATGCCGATAACCGCCACGCACTCCTTCCACGTCCAGGGACGTGAGCGGAGCCACTCGATGCGGCCAGCCCATGGAATCGGGAACTGCCTGGTGCGGATGATCAGGAGGGCCGCCGTCAGGGTCCCGCCCAATAACAGCAGGATGTATAAAACCACCACAATGAGAACAGACAGATAACCGGTGGAGTTTAAAATAAGCTGCTCGCTGGGCATGTCCATCAGGTTTTCGGGGTGCCTTTTGGAAGCACGGTGGGCTCGATCGATTCGCGTATGACGTAGATCGGCTTTTGCTGGGCCTCATGATAGGTCCGGATCTGAAGTTCTGCCAGCAGGCCAATGGAGATAAATTGAAGGCCGAAAAAAATGAGCATGAAAGGGGTGATGACCCAGAAAGGCCGTTTAATCAGCTCGGAGCAGAATTCTGTGCCGAAAAAGTAGTACGACATGTTGGCGCCGGCCATGAAGAACAGCATCAAGAATCCGAGGGCCCCGAAAGTCATGCCCCACTTGCCGAAAATATGAATCGGCCGGGTGCTGTAGCGCATCAGGAATTTGACGGTCACAAGGTCCAGAATAACGCGGAAGGTGCGTCCGATCCCGTACTTTGTGGTGCCGAACTGGCGGGCATGGTGGTTGACCACAACTTCGGAAATCTGTCCGCCGACCCAGCTCGCCAGGGCGGGGATAAAGCGGTGAAGTTCGCCGTATAACTGAATGTTCTGCACAATTTCCCGGCGATAGGCTTTCAGGGTGCAACCGTAATCGTGAAGATGGACTCCGGTGATATGGCTTATCAGGTAATTGGCGATCATGGAGGGGAAGCGGCGGTTGATATAGGTGTCTTTACGATCACGGCGCCAGCCGCTCACAACGTCAAAGCCCTTGTCAACCTCTTCCAACAGCTTTGGAATGTCCGTGGGGTCATTCTGCAGGTCGGCGTCCATGGTGATGATGATCTCGCCGTGCGACTCACGGAAGCCGGCGCTCATGGCGGCGGTTTGACCGAAATTGCGGCGGAACTGGATGAGGTGGAGTCCGGGATATTGCCGGGACAGCTCTTTCATCTTTTTCCATGAATTGTCCTTGCTCCCGTCATCAATCAGCACAATCTCATAAGAACGGCCGGTCGCCGTCAATGCGGTATGGAGACGGGATACCAGAAGCTCGACACTCTCTTCTTCGTTATAAATTGGAACCACCACGGAAATCTCTGTCATAACGCTTCCTCATCCTTTATGAACCGTGGTTTGTACCACAGTTTGGTCTTCCTGCCACGGATAAAAGTGATCATCCCGATGGCCAGCAGGGCGGCCAGCAGGTCCGTGAGGGCGTCGGCTAAGCATGCAGTGCGACCAGGGACAAATGATTGGTGCATCTCATCGGAAATTCCCCAGAAGAACGTAATCAGGGCTGAGGTGCTGGTTATTCTCCACCAGCGCCAGGAGAAAGCATGAGCAAGCCCCCAGACCCAGAACAGGGCCAGAATGCCGTATTCAACCAGATGAACCAGCTTGATCACTCCAAATATCGGAAAATGCTTCAGTGCTTCGGGGGACGGATAGCTGGACATCCAGAAAATAAGCCCCATATAACCCAGGGCCGGTAAAAGGTATAAGCCGCGTTTCATGGCTGCAAATTGTGCGGAAACCTGCAATGAAGGGCAAGCCTCCTTTGCTGATTCATTTCAGTCTCGACACAGCAAGACTGGCATCGCAGGATGGCGGGCATGATTTCAAAAGTTAAGAAACAAGATGATGTGCGCCCCGACCGGAGGGAGGCGAAATTGGTTGAATTGGCCCGCATTCGCGGGGATAGCGCGGTGGTCGCCACGCGGGCGATCCAACTCAGCCGTCAGCTGAACATTTCCACCTGGATCGCGCTGGGGATTGCCGAGCGCCTGATCTCCATGAAAGAGGCCAGGATTCTCGATCAGGTCGGACGCTGCAAGGAACTGCAGGCGGCAATCCTTGATAAACGGCGCACGGTGGCCGAATTACGGGTAACAATGCCTTATGCCGCTCATTTTCTCGCCGTTGAGCTGGCGGATTTGATGAAAAAAAACGCGGGTGATATCCGTGTCGTCATTCGTATCCTCGAATCATTTTTGAATGCGGAACGGAAGACGGGTGAAGACGAGTTGTCCATGCGGGTACGTACCCGTCCCATTGCGGATTATGCCGTCATCGTGGGCAGGATTCTGGGCATCATGCGCCGTACCCGCTGCGAGGTGCGAATGGCCCTGGAGGTGGATGCGGGTCATGTGACCGAGCAATTTGCTGCTGATCACATCAGGCAGAGAAGGCGTTTGGCCATGGAAGAGTATCAGAATAACCGTGTTGCTGAAGCCCCGCCGGTCCGCGATCACTGGTCGAAGCCGGGGTGAGATAAAAAAGGCGGCCGGGTTTCCCCGGCCGCCTTTTCCACTTTCGGTGAAAGATCTTCAGTTGATCTTTTTCATTTCCCGGCGCTTGGTAACAATTTCCTCGGCCAGCCCGAACGGTACGGCTTCGTAATGCTCGAAGTGCATGGTGTACGAGGCGCGTCCCTGCGAAATGGTGCGGACTACGTTTGAGTACCCGAACATTTCGCTGAGCGGTACCATGGCGCGGATGACCTTGTATTCCGCCTGCTCATCCATGGAGTCAATACGACCACGGCGCTGACAAACCGAGCCCGTGGCGGCGCCCATGTAGTCTTCCGGGGTAACCACTTCCACTGACATCACCGGCTCCAGAAGGTGCGGCTTGCTTTCCAGGAAAAGCTTGTGGAAACCGGCACGGGCGGCCTCGGTAAAGGCGAACTCATTGGAATCAACCTCGTGGTATGATCCATCGTAAAGCACGACGCGCATATCCACCACGGGGAATCCGCCGACCGGTCCCTTCAGCATGGCTTTGATCACGCCTTTTTCCACAGGCGCAATAAAGTTCTGTGGAATGCGGCCACCGCGAACTTCGTTGACAAACTCGAAGCCTTCGCCGGGGGCGAGTGGCTCAAGGCGCATACAGACATGCGCGAACTGACCGCGACCACCGGACTGCTTGACGTGCTTGTATTCGCCGTCGGACAGGCAGGTTCCTGTTTCGCGATAAGCCACTTCAGGACGGCCCACCTGGCCCACAACGGCGTACTCACGTTTCATACGCTCCACGAGTACTTCCAGATGAAGTTCGCCCATACCCGCGATAATCGTTTCCTTGGTTTCGTCATCAAAGCTGACCACGAAAGTGGGATCTTCATCCGCCAGAGAATGAAGGGCATGGCTCAATTTCTCATCATCAGCCCGACTCTCAGGCTTTATGCTGATGGAGATTACCGGGGCCGGGAATTCAATGGACTCGAGGACAATCTGATCATCCTCAAAGCACAACGTGTCGCCGGTTTTGGTTTGCTGCAGGCCGACGGCGGCCACAATATCACCGCACCGGGCAATATCGATGGATTCCTGCCGGTTGGCATGCATCCGCAACAGCCGGCCGATGCGTTGCTCCTTCTTTTGAGTGCTGTTATACACCGGCTTTCCAGAGGTGATGGATCCAGAGTAAATTCGTATGAAGACAATTTTGCCCATGTGCTTATCAGCGGCGATTTTGAACGCCAATGCTGAGAAAGGTTCGTCTTCAGAATGTTTCCGGTGCACTTCACCTTCACCTACACGCCCGATCACCGGCGCGATGTCGGCAGGGGAGGGGAGGAAGTCCACCACCCCGTCCAGCAGGCGCTGCACTCCCTTGTTTTTAAAGGCGGAACCGCAATAGATGGGAATCACTTTGCGGGCAATGGTGGCTTGCCGCATGCTGGCCATGATTTCCGCTTCCGACAGATCGCCGGTCTCAAGGAATTTTTCCAGAAGGGTGTCGTTCTGTTCCGCGCATTTCTCGACGAGGAAGGCATGCCATTTCTTAGCTTCTTCCAGACGTTCGGGAGCGATGGGCACTTCGGTCCAAGTCTGGCCACGATCCTGCTCGTTGTAAATAATCTCCTTCATTTTAATCAAATCGATGATGCCGGAGAAACCTTCTTCCTTGCCAATCGGGATGACGATGGGTACGCCATTGGCTCCCAGAATATTCTGGATCTTTTCGACAACGCCGAAGAAATCAGCGCCGGTACGATCCATCTTGTTAATGAAGGCAATCTTCGGAACGCTGTATTTTTCGCTCTGACGCCAGACTTGTTCGGACTGGGGTTGAACACCACCGACGGCGCAGAAGAGGGCTACAGCCCCGTCTAATACACGCAGACTGCGTTCCACCTCGGCGGTGAAGTCCACATGCCCGGGAGTATCGATCAAGGAAATACGATGTCCGCGCCAGTGGGTGGTGGTGGCGGCGGAGGTGATGGTGATCCCGCGTTCCTGCTCCTGATCCATCCAGTCCATGGTGGCGGCGCCATCATGAACTTCCCCGATTTTGTGGGTTTTGCCGGAATAGAAAAGAATACGCTCGCTACACGTGGTTTTTCCAGCGTCAATGTGAGCCATAATTCCAATGTTTCGAATCTGCGATAAAGCAATTTTTTCGTCAGCCATAATGAGTTCCTAAAAGAATACACTACCCGCGAACTTTTCCCGGGTAAAAACGCGCGCACTATGAGGCGATAGACGTTGAGAATCAAGTAAAAACTGGTTAGTATGAACCGCATGATCAAAGAAACCAAGGAGGGGTATTTTAAGTTTGCCCCGCGTTTTGCCGGTGAGGCTGTATTTCAGCCTTCCATTCTGGATGAACTCAATCGTTGGCGGGAAAGGCTTTTTGCTCTTCAAATGATCGGGATGTACAAGGAGGGCGAACTCAAAGGGGTCGGATATGGCAACATCAGCGTCCGGACAGCCGGCGGCTTTGTAATTACTGCCACCCGGACAGGCGGCCTTGAAAAGCTTGGTCCGCAGCACTATACCGAAATTGTGGGGGTGGATCTGGCGCGTAATACCGTTGAGTTCCGTGCGGAATCACCGGGCACAACGCCCTCAGCTGAATGCATGACCCACGCCGCATTTTATCAGGCAGATCCTGCGATCGGGGCGGTGATTCATGTCCATCATCTTGATTTTTGGAAGCGACTCCTGAATCACGTTCCCACCACGGCGCCTGAGGTTGCGTATGGAACCACTGAAATGGCTCGTGAAATTATCCGGCTCTATCGTGAAACCGAACTGCCCGACCGGAAACTAACCGCCATGGCCGGCCATGAGGAAGGGGTCATCTCATTTGGCAAGGATCTTGATGAGGCGGGAAGCGTATTGTTGGATGCTTGGGAGAAGTCAGTGGGCAGGGGGCAGTAGACAGAGAGCAGTTGGCAGGGGGCAGTAGGCAGAGAGCAGTTGGCAGGGGGCAGCGACTGCCTACTGCTCACTGACCACTGACTTCTGGCGCAGGAAAAGGAGTCCGCCGGGGAGTCCCCAGACCAGCATGAAAATGTAGGGGATAAATGCGAGTAGCAGCGCTTTATCGGAGGTGACACTCAGGGCCGACCAGAGATGGATGGAGGCCGCTTCCCGGATCCCGGTGCCGCCGGGGGTGAGTGGGATGGCGCTGATCAAGCCTATTACCGGCGAAAAGGCGAGATAGTCGATAAAGGAAACCTGAATCCCCAATGCATTTCCGACGCACCAGCCTACCCCCACAAACGAGACTTGGACCACCACGGAGGTGAGGGCCAGACGCAGTAACAGGCGTGGATTGGCGCGGCACACATAAAAGGCGTTATAAACCCGCTCCACGGTTTCCAGAACTTTGCCGACGAGCCGGATATGGTTCCATCGTTTGATCCAGGGAAAAACCTCGAAAAGATGAACACTGAACGCCACCACGCCGCCGCCGATCAGAATGAGGCAGGCGGTCAGTGCCGGCCAGGCATAGACGCGGGAGATGGAGTTGGACATGAAGAAATCCCAGCGCGTCAGAATCATCACGGCGACGATCAGGGCCAGGACAAGTAAGCCGATAATCCTGTCAATGAAAATGGTGGAGACGGCTTCCGTTTTTTTATGGTTGGTTTCCCTGGCGGTGTAATATGCCTTGACCAGATCCCCGCCCGTGGGGCCGATCATGAATGAGTTGAAAAAGAGCCCGATAAAAAAGATGGAGTTTACCCGGCGCCAGCCGAGGCGCATATCCTGTGCATCAAGAATCATTTTCCAGCGGGCCATGCAGAGCAGAACCGGGGGAAGACAAAGGAGAAAGCCCCAGAGCAACCAGGGCCATTGCCCTGCCGTTGATTGCAGGGTGGTCTGTAGTTGGCCCATGTCCATCTTTCTAAAAATCAGGACCAGCACGGCAATGGCAATGCCGAGTTTCAGGAGGGTGGCAAAGGTTTGACGTGTTTTGCTCATGGCTGATTCAGGATGTCCTGTAGCGTCTGGTCCAGGGGGATGATGGGCGCCCAGCCGGTGTCGACACGGATTCGCCGGGTATCGAGGGTCGGATTTTCGTCAGCCGGTCGATAGAAGGCGGGGTCCCGGCTGATGACGGGCTTCACGCCTGCAAGCTCGCAGAGGCGGGTGAGCACATCGCCGACCCTGACTTCATGACCGGACGCGATGTTATAAGCCTGGCCGGCTTTCCCCTTTTCGACCAGAAGGCGGTAGGCCCGGACAATGTCACGCACATCGGTGAAGTCGCGTCGATTGTCAAGATTGCCGACTTTCATGGCTGGGGGGGCTCCGTTGCGGATGGCAACGACCTGCCTGGCAAATGAAGCAATTGAAAATTGAGGGGACTGGCCCGGACCGATGTGGTTGTGCGGGCGGGCGACGATTATGTTCATGCCATATTGTTTGGCGTAGAGCAGGCAAATCTGGTCGGCAGCGGCTTTGGAAATCGCGTAAAACGTGTCCGGGTCGAGCAAGGCATCTTCATGAATAGGCGCAGAGCGAGTGCGCATGCCATATACGTGTGAGGTTGAGATAAAAAGAATGCTGGCCGTGGGGCACGTTTTCCTGAATGCCTCCAGCACATGCGTGGTGCCTGCCAGATTGATGTCGAAAATTTTGGATGGGTCGGCCGTGCCCGAGGGGACAAAGGCCCACGCGGCCAGATGAATGCAGGCGTCGGGCTTTACTTTGGCCACAACCTTATCCACCTCCCCGGCATCGGTGATGTTGGCGGAAATGAACGAGGATGCGGTCAACCAGGCTGGTTGGCTGCCGATATCCAGTCCCGCTACCTGATGGCCATGGGAAGTCAACTCGTTGATCAAATGCCGGCCGACAAATCCGCCGGCCCCTGTGATTAATATTTTCATGCCATTACTCTCACAACTTCACATCTTCCGCCACAGACGGATCTCCGCTCCGCTCCGACACGTCTCCCCTCTTCCTCTCTTCACGTTTCATGTCTTCACGTTTCCTCTTCCCCTCTCACGTAACCGCCCACGCGGCTTGAATGATCCTCAACCCCGTCACGATATCCTCGGCGGCCACGGAGGGGGAAGGTTCAAGAACACGGATAATATCATCCTGGGCGACTTCTTTGAACAATTCAAATTTCGTTGTTCCCGCCGGTGGCATCAGGTGGTCGGTGGCGGGGGGGCAAACATCATGAATATGCATACCGGCGAGCCAGGGGCGTAAGCGTTTCGCCCAGCGGGCGTGGCTGATCAGGCCGAGATTTTCCCTGATCTGACCATGCCCAAGATCTAGCCAGCAACGCAGCCGTGGGGAATTAAAATGGGTGAGAAGTCGTTCCATTTCGACTTCCGTGGGGATGGCCTCCCATGTTGGCAGGATTTCGAAAGCCAGCGTACGCTGGGTTTCTTCAAGCAAGGGGAGCAGGCGCTCAATGCCGGCGTAGAGATGGGGGAGTTGAGCGATCACGGCTTTCTCCCGGGCCAGAATGAGCTGCATCCGGGCTTTCTCGTAAGCTTCATCGTATTGGCGGCCAGCCGCCGTCAATTCCACCAGATGAGGGGAAAGCATTTTCATCTCCACATTACCGGCGTGAACCACCACGACGCGGGCTCCGATTTCAGCGGCGAAGCGGATGGTGTTTTCAAGATAATGCAGGGCGTTGGCGCGGATATTGGGATCAGAGGACGCCAGGGTAAATGGTTCAGGGGAAGGATAGGGGACGGGGGGGAGCGGACAGTAGGCGTGGAGACTATCCACTTTCACCCGCCCGTCGGCGACCCGGTTGCGTACGCCCGCGACTAGATTCGGGGTGAGGTCGAATCCCAGCTCAACATGCTCGAAGCCGAGTTCGAGAATCTCGTCAAGCATCGTCTCACCGGTTTCATGCCGGCGGGCATTCCAACGAGTTGTGA
>Ga0194060_10004020_pt1 | contig 10265 bp, 7 predicted proteins | sample SepL225m_MetaG_FD_163427 | JGI IMG/M metagenome (GOLD analysis project Ga0194060, IMG submission 163427) | Anoxic zone freshwater microbial communities from boreal shield lake in IISD Experimental Lakes Area, Ontario, Canada - Sep2016-L222-5m | ecosystem: Environmental > Aquatic > Freshwater >... | reverse complement strand
AGTCGGGCGGCAAACTGAAATGTCAGATATATCCTGCGATGCAAATGGGCGGTACTCCGCCGCAGTTGTACGACCAAGCCAAGGACGGTGTAGCCGACATAGTCTGGACGCTGCCGGGCTACACCGCGGGCCGGTTTCCGCTGGTCGAAGCGTTCGAATTGCCGTTCATGATGCGCAGCTATGAGGGCACCAGCCGCGCGTTGTGGGACTGGGTGCAGGCGAACGACCAGGCCGAGTTCAGGGAAGTGCATCCGATTGCCTTCCACGTGCACGGACCGGGTGTGTTTCACATGGTCAACAAACCGATCAAGACCCTGGCTGATTTCAAGGGTTTGAAGCTGCGCGCGCCGACGCGCCAGACCAACAAGATGCTGGCCGCATTTGGTGCCACCCCGGTCGGCATGCCCGTGCCGCAGGTGCCGGAAGCTCTGTCGAAGGGCGTAATCGACGGTGCGGTCATTCCTTATGAAGTGGTTCCGTCGTTGAAAGTACAGGAATTGGTGAAGTTTCACAGCGAAGTTGATCCGTCGCAGCCAGCGGTATACACCTCGGTTTTCATTTTCGCAATGAACAAAGCGAAATACGACAGTCTTCCGCCCGAAATGAAGAAGGTGATTGATGCCAACAGCGGCGTCGAGGCTTCAGCGTTCTTCGGGAAGGCGCAGGGTGATGCCGATGCGCCAGGCAGGAAGTTGGCGGAGAAAAACGCCATCAATATCATTCCCGCCACCGAAATCGAGAACTGGAAGAAAGCGGCTCAGCCGGTGATTGACGGTTGGGTGAGCGATGTTACGGCAAAAGGCGCCAATGGCATGGCCTTGCTGGAAAGCGCTCGCAGCCTGATTGAGAAACACCGCAAGTAAAGGCGGCAACGCGCGGCGGTGTGCGCTCCGTGCGCACCACCGCGCAAGCGCCAATTGGTTGGCAACCTGTTGCTGGAGGCGTCGCGCGTGAAATCCGGAGTCATAGCCGCCGCAGTCGTTCCCCATGTGCCGACCCTGGGGCTGCCGGAAAATACGCCTGATTTCCAACTCACTTTGGTCGAGGGAGCACGCGCCATAGGCGGCGCGTTGCGCGACGCAAAACCCGACCTGTTCGTGGTCAATTCTTCGCACTGGATCTGCACCTTCGGCTGGTACGCAACTTGCCAGCCACGACACGAAGGCGTGTGCGTGGCCGATGAGGCTCCCGACCTGATTCCGGGCGTACCTTACCTGCGCGAGGGCGATGCCGAGTTTGCGCAGGCGTTGATCGATGAATGGCAGGCGCAGGGGATTCCGGGCGGCCGCAACGATACGCCGCACTACGCCTGGGATTACGGCAGCCTGGTGCCGCTCCTGTATCTCGACCCGGAAGCCGAGATTCCCGTGGTACAGATCCCTACCGTGATCATGGCCGATCACGCCGAGTGCATGAAAGTCGGCCGCGCCGTGCACGCAACGGCGAAGCGCTTTGGCAGGCGGGTTGTTTTCCTGGCTAGCTCGGCCTTTTCACATGACTTGGTGCGCGGCCGCCACCTTAGGCCCACCCCGGAGCGCGAAGCACTGGACAAACGCTTCATCGATCTGTTGAAGCGAGGAGCAGTCAATGACGCTCTGGCATGGTTTCCGGAATATAACCGCGCCGTCGTGGCCGAGATGAACGGCAGGCCGCTGGCCGTATTGCTGGGAGTTCTGAAGGCGCTGGATGAAGAAGGGGCGAAGCTAAACGGCGAGCAGTACGGCGGCTACGCCCAGTCCTCGGGCAGCGGGAATGCAAGCGTTGTGGTGTGGGGACGATGAACAGCGGAAAGCGAAAATGACGGAACAACATACGGATATTGCCGGGGATATGGCGGGCAAGTGGTTGGAAACGATCTGTCGCTGGTTTGCCGTCGTGGGCGGCGCGGTGCTGGTGGCGATGACGCTGATGTCGGTCGCCAGCATCGCCGGCCGCAGCCTGCTGGGCAAACCTGTTCCCGGCGACTTTGAGTTGATCCAGATCGGCTGCGCCATTTGCGTGGCCGCGTTCCTGCCGTGGTGCCAGATGCAGGGCGGCAATATCATCGTCGATTTTTTTACCGTGCGTGCCAGCGTAAGGACACAAGCTTGGCTGGATGTTTTCGGTGCCCTGCTTCTCGCTGCGGTGATGCTGTTGGTTGCCTGGCGCACCGGCGTCGGCGCCCTCGCGGTCAAAGCTTCCGGTGAAACTTCCATGATCATGGGCTTTCCGAGCTGGATCGGCTATGCCTTCATGGCGCCCGGCTTCGCGCTCACTGCTCTCGCGGCAGCCTACACCGCCTATCGTGCCTGGCGCGGGAGGAATGCATGAGCGGGCTCGGCGTAGGGATGACCATGTTCGGCGGCATGCTCGCATTGATGGCGCTGAGGGCGCCGATCGCCATTAGCATGTTCGTGCCCGGGGCGATCGGCTATGTCGCCTTGGCGGGCGATGCCGCGCTGCTCAACCATCTGAAGGGCATGGCCTACGCGCGTTATTCGGTCTACGACCTGTCCGTGATTCCGCTGTTCCTGCTGATGGGGGAATTCGCCACCAAGGGGGGGTTGTCGCGCGCGTTGTTTAAATGCGGCAACGCGTTGCTCGGGCATTTGCGCGGCGGCATGGCCATGGCCGCGATACTTGCCTGCGCCGCGTTCGGCGCGGTGTGCGGCTCCTCGGTTGCCACCGCCGCAACGGTGGGGCAGGTGGCCTTGCCGGAGATGAGGCGCTACAACTACTCGGGGCGGCTCGCCACCGCTACGCTGGCAGCGGGTGGGACGCTGGGGATCCTGATCCCACCATCAGTAGTGCTGGTCGTATATGCAATTCTTACCGAACAGAACATCGCCAAGCTGTTCGCCGCGGCCTTCATCCCGGGCTTCATCGCCGCGGGTCTTTATATCGCGGCGATTGCGATTTACGTGCGCTTGTACCCTGGCCACGGGCCGGCGCAGCCGCGCCACAGCAAAGCCGAGCTGCTCAACAGCTTGGTCGAAGTATGGCCGGTGGCGGCGATATTCGGCGTGGTATTCGGCGGCATCTACGGCGGTGTATTCACGCCTACCGAAGGCGCCGCGGTAGGCGCCGCGAGCACCTTTTTCACTGCGCTCGCCAAGCGGGAAATGGGCGGCACAGCGATCAAGCGCTGCTTCTACGGCACGGCGCAGACTACTGGCATGATATTTATGATTTTCCTCGGTGCCGATATGCTCAATTCCGCGCTGGCGCTGTCGCAAATGCCGGAACAGCTCGCAAGCGTGGTGTCTTCATTGTCGATGCCGCCGCTGATGGTCATCGTGTGCATTCTGCTTTTCTACGTACTGCTGGGTTGCGTCATGGACGAACTGTCAATGATCATTCTTACCATTCCGGTGTTGTTCCCGTCGGTGATGGCGCTCGATCTTTGGGGCCTCAATCCAACGGACAAAGCCGTCTGGTTCGGCATTCTCGTGCTATGCGTCGTTGAGTTCGGCCTAATTGCGCCGCCGGTGGGGTTGAATGTGTACGTGATCAACAGTCTGGCGCGCGATGTGCCCATGTCTGAAACCTACCGTGGCGTGGTGCCATTCCTGATCGCGGATGTGGTGCGCGTCACGTTGCTTCTGCTGTTTCCGAGCGTAAGCCTCTGGCTGGTTCACATCATTACCTAACGCCTATTGTGTCTGGCGGCAGTGGGTCTCGCGCACGAACATGAGCAGAATGAGCGCTGCGGCGAGCCACGCAAGCATAAGCCCGAAGCCGGCGCGGTAGGCGTCGAAATCGTAGATCCGGACGCCGTCTGCGGTCGCTCCATCCCAGCGACAGTCCAGCACCCACCCTACCATCGGCGGCATGATCATCCCGCCCAGCATATTGCCCATGTTGGTAATGCCGCCAACAGTTCCCGCCAGGCTCGCAGGGGCGGATTCCTTGGCAATGGCGAAACCCAGCATCGCGCAGGCGGATGCGCAACCGGTGAAGATCAGCAGGGCGATCATCAGCGTGAGGGGCAACTCGGGCAGAAGTAGCGCGGCGCACCACCCTGCGGTTGCGAGCATGGAGCCCAGTGCGTATAAAGGCTTGCGCCGGCGCAATCTGTCGGAGAGTGCTCCGGCGACCGGTGCGGCAAGCGCCCAGGACACGAGCAGCAAAGACGTCACTGTCGCCGCCTGCGCAGTCGTGAGTTCATAGTGTGTGGTGAGAAATGGCACGCCCCACAGGCCGCCGAAGGTAAGGGTCGGGCCGGCGACCGCGCCTGAGATCAGAAATACCAGCCAGACATTGCGAGCCGCGAGCGCGCGCCTGATGCCCGCGAAAATCGAGGCGCGCTTGAGCGGCACAGCCGCCGCATAGCTGGCGTAGCCCCATTCGCCGGGGTCATCGCGCACAGATACCCAGATCAGTACACCGAGCAGTCCGGTAAGCGCGCCGGTCACGCCGAGTACGCTGCGCCACCCGAACGCATCAACGAGCAACCGCAGGGGCACGCCGGCCGACACCGCTCCGACCATGCCGCAGGCGAGCGCAAGTCCGGAGAGCATGGCAAACCGCGCCGGCGCGAACCAGTGGCTTGCGAGTTTGAGCATGGCGACGAAGGCGACGCCCACGGAGCCGCCGATCAGCAGGCGGCCGAGGCCCGCGGCGGCGTAACCTGGGGCTAGGGCAAACAGAAGCGTGCCTGCCGCCGCGACCCCGGCGCCAGCGGTGAGGACGCGCCGCGGACCCCACAGGTCGGCAAGCACGCCCGCCGGTATCTGCATCGCGACATAACTGTAGTAGTAAAACGCCGCAAGATTTCCCAGCGCTGCTGCGCCGAGCGCAAACTCGCTCATCAGCTCGCGCGTGATAACCGCCGGTGCGACACGCTGATAAAATCCGATCAGGTAAAAAGCTGCGCCCAGCCCCCAGACGGCAAAGGCAAGGCGCAGCGGCGGATAGGCCGCCTCGCGTGAATTCACGGTTGCCGACGTGTGGGTCTATGCGGAAAAACGCAGCTGCAATGCCTGATTTGGCCCGCCGCCGAAGCGGCAGCTAGAGTGGCGGCACCGCCGATGCTCAGCATTGTTCCCAAGGCAATCCGTCGTGGCGCCAGCCGGTGATGGAATTGCGCCGGTGATGATCGTTCAGTTCGCCCTCAAACCCGTGCAGCACATTGTAGACTTGGGTGAAGCCGGCTTTCTCCAGCGCCGCGCCCGCGTCCAGCGACCGGTTGCCGCTGCGGCAGATAAGCACCAGCGGACGATCCACGCTCGCGGCCTTTTTCACGTGGCCGACGAAATGCGGGTTTATTTCCCAGTCGGGGCCGTCGTTCCAGGGAATCATGATGGCCCCCGTCGGGTGTCCGACGAACAGGAATTCCATCTCGCTGCGGCAATCGATGAATACCGCGCTAGGATTCTGGCGCAGGAATTCGAAGGCTTCCTTCGGGTTCAGGTGCTGCATGGTCCGGCTTTCACTGGAAAAGACGTTAGTATAAGGCTAGCCGCAGCCGCCGGCGCATCTGCGTCCGTCGGGTGGACAAATGGAGCGGTGGCGGGCTAGAATTCCCCACTGCGCCGATTTGACGTCAGATTGCGGGCGCCGCCGGTTCCAGCCGGACGAAAAACAAATTCTGCTAAAGCGAGGGAACCCGTACCTTGCCGGCAGGTCGGGTTTTTTTATTTGCCGGTCGTATCGTCAGAGGCTGTTTCAGAATAGCTGAAGTAGTTTCTTTATTTTTGGGGGTTTGAGGGACTGAATGAACGAGTGGTGAGCATCCCTTTCCACCTTGGTCCCCTCATTGTGTAACAGACTCTAAATGAACCAAGCAGCACAACTGGAGCGCCTGCTCGGCGAGCGCATCGTGATCCTGGATGGCGCCATGGGCACCATGATCCAGAGCTACAAGCTGGCGGAAGCGGACTATCGCGGAGAGCGGTTTGCCAGCTTCGCGCAGGACCTCAAGGGCAACAACGACCTGTTGTCACTGACCCAACCGGGCATCATCCGCGAAATTCACGACGCCTATCTCGAAGCGGGCGCCGACATTCTTTCGACCAATACCTTCAATTCCAATGCTCCATCCATGGCCGACTACGGCATGGAAGGTCTGGTGTACGAACTTAACCGCGAGGCCGCGCGCCTGGCGCGCGCGGCCGCAGACACCTGCATGCAAAAGGCGCCGGAGCGCCAGTGCTTCATCGCGGGAGTTATCGGTCCGACGACCAAGACAGCCTCGATTTCCCCCGATGTAAACGACCCCGGCTTTCGCAACATCGATTTCGACACCCTGGTAGCCGCCTACGGCGAATCGCTGCGCGGTCTGCTCGATGGCGGCGTGGACCTGATCCTGGTCGAAACCATTTTCGATACCCTCAATGCCAAGGCGGCCCTGTTCGCCATCGACTGCGCATTCGAGGCCCGCGGCAGGCGCTGGCCCATCATCATCTCGGGCACCATTACCGACGCCTCGGGGCGCACTCTCACCGGACAGACTCCAGAGGCATTCTGGAATTCGGTGCGCCACGTTCGGCCGCTGGCCGTGGGCCTTAACTGTGCCCTGGGCGCCAGGTTGATGCGGCCGTATATCGAAGAATTGTCCAATGTCGCCGACACCTACGTCAGCTGCTATCCCAACGCTGGATTGCCCAATCCGCTGGCGGAAACCGGTTACGACGAGACGCCGGACTATACTTCCGGCCTGCTCAGGGAATTCGCGCAGAGCGGCTTCTTCAACATTGTCGGCGGCTGCTGCGGTACCACGCCGGCGCACATCCGCGCGATTGCACGCTCGGTCAAGGGTGTGCAGCCGCGCCGGGTGCCGAAAATCGAAAGAAAGCTGCGCTTGTCAGGGCTGGAACCGCTAAATATCGGCGACGACTCGCTGTTCGTCAACGTAGGTGAACGCACTAACGTCACCGGTTCGAGGGCTTTCGCCCGCCTGATCCTCGCAGGCAACTATACCGAAGCGCTGGCGGTGGCGCGCCAGCAGGTGGAAAGCGGCGCGCAGATCGTGGATGTGAACATGGACGAAGCCATGCTCGACTCGGAAAAGGCGATGGTTACGTTCCTCAACCTGATCGCCTCCGAGCCGGACATCTCGCGGGTCCCACTGATGCTCGATTCCTCCAAGTGGTCGGTGATCGAGGCAGGGCTGAAGTGCGTGCAGGGCAAGGCCGTGGTGAATTCGATTTCGCTCAAGGAAGGCAAGGACGAGTTCGTACGTCAGGCAAAGCTCGCGCGCCGCTACGGCGCGGCGGTGATCGTCATGGCATTCGACGAACAGGGCCAGGCCGACAGCCTGGAGCGGCGCAAGGCCATCTGCCGCCGCTGCTATGACATTCTGACCTCCGAAGTGGGTTTTCCCGCCGAGGACATCATCTTCGACCCGAACATATTCGCGATTGCGACGGGAATTGAAGAGCATAACAACTACGGCCGCGACTACATCGAAGCGACGCGCTGGATCCGCGCCAACTTTCCCTGCACCAGGGTATCGGGCGGCGTGTCCAACGTTTCCTTTTCCTTCCGCGGCAACGATCCGGTGCGCGAGGCGATCCACACGGCTTTTCTCTACCATGCGATCCAGGCAGGGATGTCCATGGGCATCGTCAATGCCGGACAGCTGGGTGTGTACGAAGAAATACCCAAGGACCTGCTCGAGCGCGTCGAGGACATCGTTCTCAACCGCAGACCCGACGCGGCGGAGCGCATGGTTGCATTTGCCGACACCGTCAAGGGCGGCGCCAAGGTGCAGGTCGAGGACCTGGAATGGCGCAAGCAGAGTGTGGAAGGGCGCCTGTCACACGCGCTGGTCAAGGGCATCTCGGATTGGATCATCGAGGACACGGAGGAAGCGCGGCAACAGGCCGAACGAAACGGCGGTCGGCCGATCCATGTGATCGAAGGCCCGCTCATGAACGGTATGAACGTGGTCGGCGACCTTTTTGGTGCGGGCAAGATGTTCCTGCCGCAGGTCGTGAAATCGGCGCGCGTGATGAAACAGGCGGTGGCGCATCTGGTGCCCTACATCGAGGCGGAGAAGCAGAAGCTGGCGTTGGAATCGGGCGAAGCAGCCAAGCCCAAGGGCAAAATCGTGGTCGCCACTGTCAAGGGCGATGTTCACGACATCGGCAAGAACATCGTCGGTGTGGTGCTCCAGTGCAATAATTATGAGGTCATCAACCTCGGCGTGATGGTGCCTGCGAGCAAGATTCTGCAGGTGGCGCGCGACGAGAAGTGCGACGTCGTCGGTCTATCGGGACTGATCACACCCTCGCTCGAAGAGATGGCGCATGTTGCGCACGAAATGGAGCGGGAGGGGTTTACCATTCCGCTGCTGATCGGCGGCGCCACTACCTCGCGCGTACATACCGCGGTGAAAATCGCGCCCCATTACAGCGGCATGACGGTGTATGTGCCGGACGCATCGCGCTCAGTCAGCGTCTGTTCGAGTCTGTTGTCCGATGGACTGCGCGAAGACTACGCGCAGTCGGTGCGCGTGGACTACGACAAGATACGAAGCCAGCATGAATCCAAGAAAAACCGCGCGTCCCTGCTCACCATCGCACAGGCGCGCGCCAACGCGGTCAACATCGACTGGCTGGAATACGCGCCGCCGGTGCCGAAGTTCATCGGGTTGAAGGAACTTCGCGATTATGACCTGACTGCGATCGCCGGGCACATCGATTGGTCGCCATTCTTTCAGACCTGGGAGCTGTCCGGTTCCTATCCGAAAATTCTGCAGGATCCGGTGGTGGGCGAAGCGGCGCGCATCGTCCTGGCTGAAGGCCAGGCAGTGATGAAAAAAATCATCGCCGAAAAATGGCTGGTCGCAAATGCCGTCGTCGGTTTGTTTCCCGCTAACAGCGTGGGTGACGACATCGAGATTTACACCGATGAATCGCGCAGCCGGGTGGCAGCGCGCTTTCACAACCTGCGCCAGCAGGCGCAGAAACCGGCAGGTAAGCCGAATTATTGCCTGGCCGACTTTATCGCGCCCAAGGACTCCGGCGTAAAAGATTATATCGGCGCCTTTGCCGTCACCAGCGGCATCGGCATCGAGGCGCGGGTGAAGGAATTTGAAACCAGGCACGACGATTACAACGCGATCATGTTGAAGGCGTTGGCAGACCGGCTGGCCGAAGCGTTCACCGAGCACCTGCATCTGCGCGTGCGGCGCGAGTTCTGGGGCTATGCGGAGGACGAATCTCTGGACAATAATGCCATGATTCGCGAGGAGTACCGCGGCATACGGCCGGCGCCGGGTTACCCTGCCTGTCCCGATCACACCGAGAAGGGCGATTTGTTCCGCCTTCTGGATGCGCCGAAGATCGGCATCACTCTAACCGAGAGTTATGCCATGTGGCCGGCGGCGGCGGTGAGCGGGTTTTATTTTTCGCACCCGGAGTCGCAATATTTCGCCGTCGGCAAGTTAGGGCGCGACCAGGCGGAGGACTACGCAGCACGCAAGCGACTTCCACTAGCCGAAATGGAAAAGTGGCTTGCGCCGGTGCTGGCGTACGATCCGGCTCGATCCACCACCAAGCAAACATGAGGAGTCAAACATGAGCATCATCCGTCACCAGCCTGCGAAAATTCTTTCCGGCGCCGTGGAGGCAAACGGCATGGTCTATCTGGCCGGTACCGTTGCCGACAAGCGGCCGGCGTCAGTCAAGGCCCAAACCGAGGAAATACTGGCGAGAATCGATTCGCTGCTGGCGAAGGCGGGCAGCGACAAATCCAAAATCGTGTCGGCGCAGATCTGGCTCGCAGACATTCGCACGCGCGACGAGATGAACCAGGCGTGGCTCGCCTGGGTCGACGCAAACAGCCTGCCTGCGCGTGCCTGTGTCGAAGCGAAACTCGCAACCGCCGACATGCTGGTAGAGATTGCGGTGATCGCGTCGAAGTAGAACAACGCGGAAATCTCTCGCCGGCGCTTATTTGCGCCAGAATCCGGGCGTGAACACCACCAGCAGGGTGAACAATTCCAGCCGTCCCAGCAGCATCGCGATGGTGCAGATCCAGGTCTGGAAATCGTTCAACGAGGCATACGTCGTTGCCGGTCCCACCTGGTTCAAACCGGGGCCTGTATTGTTGATGCAGGCGATAACCGCTGAGAATGCGGTGATGATGTCCAGGCCGGAAGCGGCAAGCAGCATGGTCATCCCGACAAATGAGCTGACATAGATCAGAACGAAAGCGAGCACGGCGAATATGATGTTGTTCTCGACCGGAGCACCGCCCAGTTTCACCGGCACCACCGCGCGCGGATGGATAATGCGGGTCATTTCGCGCACCGCCTGGCGAGCCATCAATTCGGAGCG
>Ga0194060_10004019_pt1 | contig 10265 bp, 7 predicted proteins | sample SepL225m_MetaG_FD_163427 | JGI IMG/M metagenome (GOLD analysis project Ga0194060, IMG submission 163427) | Anoxic zone freshwater microbial communities from boreal shield lake in IISD Experimental Lakes Area, Ontario, Canada - Sep2016-L222-5m | ecosystem: Environmental > Aquatic > Freshwater >... | reverse complement strand
ATTTGAAAAGAGTATAACATCAAGAAGTGGTTCTAAACCTTTTACATTTTATGAAGGACCTCCAACGGCTAATGGCAAGCCTGGAATTCATCACGTTATGGCAAGAACGCTGAAAGACCTTATCTGCCGTTACAAGACCCTCCAGGGTTATCAGGTACATAGAAAAGCCGGATGGGATACGCACGGACTCCCTGTTGAAATTGAGGTTGAAAAAGCTCTCGGCATAAAGAATAAAAGTGAAATTAAAGACTTCGGCGTTGAGAAATATAATAAAGCCTGCCGTGATTCAGTTTTTACTTATACCGATCTCTGGGAAAAGATGACAACCCGTATGGGTTACTGGCTGAAGCTTGATAACGCTTATGTAACGTGTACTAATGATTATATCGAATCAGTATGGTGGGCGCTTAAAACATTATTTGACAAAGGACTGATTTATAAAGATTATAAAGTTGTTCCACAGGACCCAAAATCGGAAACAGTACTGTCATCCCATGAATTAGCATTGGGTTACAGGGAAACAAAGGATCCGTCTGTTTATGTATTAATGAAACTCAGGGATTCTGAACTGGCTAAGAAAGATACTGTATATTTTCTTGTCTGGACGACAACGCCGTGGACGCTTATATCGAATGTGGCTCTTGCCGTAGGCCCTGAGATTGACTATGTTAAAATAAAGCTTAAGGATGAATATCTTATTCTTGCCAAGAGTCGCCTAAATGTAATTGAAGGCGAATATGAAATTATCTCTGAATATAAGGGAAGCGATTTAGCAGGTCAGGAATATGAACAGCTCTTTAACTATGTTGCACCTGACAAAAAAGCATTCTACGTAATAGAAGCGGATTTTGTAAGTACTGAAGACGGCTCTGGTATTGTTCATATCGCTCCGGCATTTGGTGCAGATGATTATGAAATTTCAAAGAAGTATGGTCTGCCAATGCTTCAGCCTGTTACAAGAGGCGGATTGTTTACAGGGCAGGTAACTGATTTTGCAGGACAGTTTGTCAAAGATGCTGATAAAGGTATTATCATAAAGTTAAAGGAAATGGGCAGGCTCTTCAAGAAAGAGACTATTACGCACTCTTATCCGTTCAGTTGGCGCCATCAGGACGTGCCGATTATTTACTATGCCAGGGAGTCCTGGTTTATCAGGACTACTTCGATATCCGATAAAATGATACAGCTAAACAAAAAGATAAACTGGATCCCAACGGAAGTTGGTTCCGGCCGGTTTGGTAACTGGCTTGAAGATAATAAAGACTGGGCATTGTCGCGTGACAGATTCTGGGCTACCCCGCTTCCAATCTGGGTAAGTGAAGACGGTGAATCGTTTGCAGTTGGCAGTATTGAGGAATTAAAGAAGGGCTTTATTGAAAAAGAGGGTAAGAGGATAAGTGTTAGCGAACTTGATGGTATCGATCTTCATAAGCCTTTTGTAGATGAAATATTCTTCGAAAAAGATGGCAGGAAATTTCAGCGCACGCCTGAACTGATTGATGTCTGGTTTGATTCAGGCTCGATGCCTTTCGCACAGTATCATTATCCTTTTGAAAATAAGGAACTATTTGAACAGAACTTCCCTTCAGATTTTATTTGCGAAGGTATCGACCAGACGCGCGGCTGGTTTTATACGATGCATGCGATTTCAACAATGCTCTTTGAAGATATTGCGTATAAAAATGTAATTGTAAATGAGCTTATCTTGGATAAATATGGCATTAAGATGTCAAAATCCAAAGGCAATACAGTTGATCCATTTAATCTGTTTGATAAATATGGTGCCGATGCTACCCGCTGGTATCTTGTTACAACAAGTCCGCCCTGGAAGCCGACACTCTTTGATGAAGAAGGTATTCTTGAAGTGCAGAGAAAGTTTTTCGGCACTTTGATAAATTCATATTCCTTCTTTGTTATGTATGCCAATATTGACAACTTTATTTTTAGTGAAGATAATATAGCTTATGAGGAAAGACCGGAGATTGACAGATGGATTATCTCTAAACTCAGTTCTGTAGTTTCCGAATATAAAGAGCTGATGGACAGCTATGACGTAACAAAAGCAGCCAGACTTGTCTCATCATTTACGATTGATCAATTATCAAACTGGTATGTAAGGCGTTGCAGAAGAAGATTTTGGAAATCAGAGATGAATAAGAATAAGATATCTGCATATCAGACGTTATATGAATGTCTTGTAACTATCTCTAAACTTACATCGCCATTCGCTCCCTTTATTGCTGAAGAGATTTATGGAAATCTTAATTCAGTTTCGAAGAGAGAAGAGTGTGAATCTGTGCATCTTTCAGAATTTCCGACTCCCTCATATTTTGAGAAGGAACTTGAGGAGAAAATGGACATTGCTCAAAGGGTTGTAACTATAACGCGTTCGATGAGAGCGAAATCTAATCTGAAGGTCAGACAGCCATTAAAGAAAATCATGGTTGCTGTTGAAAAATCAAAGAGAGATGCTGTACTTAAAATGCGGGAAGTTATTTTAGAAGAAGTGAATATAAAAGATCTAGTTGTTCTTGAAGATGATTCGGAAATAGTTAATAAATCCGCTAAGCCAAATTTCAAGGCAATCGGTCCTAAATATGGAAAAAAGGTTAACTTGGTAGCAAACGCAATTAAAGGACTTGGAAAGCATGAGATTCAATCACTTGAACAAGGCGAAGAAGTAAAACTTAATATAAATGGCGAGGAAGTAATAATAACGCCTGGCGATGTTGAAATTATCAGTTCTGAAATTACCGGCTGGCTGGTTGAAACCGAAGATGGAGTAACTGTCGCTGTTGATACTGAATTAAGTGAAAGTTTGGTCGCTGAAGGTTTGGCAAGAGAATTTGTTAACAGAGTTCAAAATATGAGAAAAGATGCCGGGTTCGAAGTAACAGACAGAATTAATATTTATTTCTCAGGGAATGACAAACTGGCTAAAGCAGTTGGTTTATTTAAAGATTACATTGCTAATGAAACCTTGGCTGACAATGTGGAACTCGGCAATGGAGCCAACGGTTTTTCCCAGGATTGGGAGATAGCCGAATATCAATGTTCAATTAATATAATGAGAACCGATAAGTAGTTCTATTTTTATAATTAGGAGGTAAAAAAAATGGCAACAACCACCCCAAAAAAAAATGCTAAGAAAGCTGATACAGCTTCTGAAGCCGTGAAAACTGCCGCTGTAAAAAAAACAGATAAAAAAAACGCCGGCAAACCTGTTGAAGAAAAAGAAATTCCTAAGAAGAAAAATGTTCCAGTTAAAGAAAAGGAAATTATGGAAAAGGGAACAGCTAAAAAGACCGATACTAAGTCAGGTATTACTCCCGCACCTGAGTCGGGAAATAAAAAAGAAACAACTAAAGAAGCAGAAGTAATAGAGACTGAAGTTAAAGATATCGCTGTATCTGCAAAAGGGAAAAAAAATGTGCAGGAAGAAAAACAGATTGTAGCAGAGAACATTATTACTCCGGATTTACCGGAAGCTGAAACTAATCCGCAGCATGAATATCCTTTGCCGATAGTTGAAATTACTTCGCCAAAGAAAAATGTTCGTAAAGTAAAGGGTTATTCAAAGGTGGAACTGGAAAATTTCAAAAAAATTATTCTTGAGAAACGCTCTGAGATAATCGATCAGCTTCAAAACCTCAGAGACCAGATGATGGACCCGGCCACAGGGCAGTATGTAAATGAGAACTCGCCATACTCGTTGCACATGGCTGAACAGGGTACAGATGCTATGGAAAGGGAGAAGGTTTTCCTCTGGGCCCAACGAGAGAATAAATTCCTTAGTTATCTTGAAGATGCGCTTCACAGAATTGAAAATGGTACTTACGGCATCTGCATTGACTGTATTGATGAGCCTCAGAATCTTTGTCCATCCTGTCCTTTAATTTCAAAGGAAAGATTGATAGCTGTTCCGCATAGCCAGTTATGTCTGCCAGTAAAGGCAAAACAGGAAAAATGGTAGAATAGTATAAACAGCACCCGGAATTTTTATTGAGAGTATTATTTTTGGCTCTTAATAGTTCAGAGAATATTGAAAAATAAATAATCATCGGACTTATGTGTGAGAGTATTAATAATAACTTTCTTTATCGTAATAGCTGACCAGTTTACTAAACTGCTGATTAAAGGTTATAACATTCCTTTCCTTAATATTCAGCATAAGGGTTTACTATACGGCGACAGGCATGACGTGCTTGGGCAGTTCTTAAGAATAACTTATATTGAAAACCCTGGTATGGCTTTCGGTATCGATTTCGGCGTGTCGTCAAAACTGTTCTTATCGCTATTCTCAGTATTTGCAAGCTTCGGTATTGTTTACTATCTCTATAAAATTCAGAAAGAAAGCATTGCCATTCGAGTTTCGCTTGCTGTAGTGCTTGGTGGCGCGATTGGCAATCTTATCGACAGAGTATTCTACGGCATTTTCTACGGATATGCTCCGCTTTTTTACGGTAAGGTAGTGGACTTTATCGATGTTGACTTTTTCACTATTAATCTTTTCGGCTATAGCTACGACCGCTGGCCGATTTTTAATGTCGCAGATATGGCTGTTTCCATAGGTGTAATCTTGTTGTTATTCTTTACAGGTAAATCAACACCGATGCCCGTTGAGGGTGAAGCTCACTCAGTTTCAACTCAGGAAAACGAAAAGCCGTAATAAAATATATCTGAATTATGATCCATTTCATTCTGACTGCGTTATCATATAATCATACTTTTGACATTTTTACGTAACATGAGTAAATAAAATCTCTATAAACTGCTAATTAAAAACCAGGACAATACAATGACGGAACTGATCACAGAGAAAAAATATAATTTTGAAGTCCCGCCGGGTAAAAAAAAAGAAAGGATAGATGTTTTTATTACCAACCTGATTGAAAATGCTACACGATCTAAAATTCAGAAGCTTATCGAAGCCGGACTCGTTCTTGTAAATGGCAAAATTATAAAATCCAATCATAATATTTCTCCGCTTGATAACATCGATGTTTCCATACCGACTTCGCCCCGTCCTGAAAATACCGAAGCAGAAGATATCCCGCTTGATATTATTTACGAAGATGAATATTTTTTGATAGTTAACAAACCGGCCGGAATGGTAGCTCACCCGGCTTATGCAAACTATACAGGCACTCTTGTTAATGCGTTGCTTCATCATTCACAGAAGTTAAGTGATGTAAACGAACCCGGCCGTCCTGGTATTGTTCATAGGATAGATAAAGATACAAGCGGTATTCTTGTAGTTGCCAAAGACGATGTTACTCATGCCAGACTTGCAGTACAGTTTGCAAAGCACACTATTGAAAGGGAATATCAGGCTGTCTGCTGGGGTTTATTTAAGGAACCAGAGGGCGTTATTGGCAAGAACATTGCACGCTGTAAATCCGACCGCAAGAAATTCTGCGTTAGCGAGAATGAAGGTAAGACCGCGACTACATTATTTTCGGTAATCGAAGAATTTGAGTTTGCCTCTCTTGTAAAACTTAATCTTAAGACTGGCAGAACTCATCAGCTAAGAGTTCACCTGTCGAGTATTAATCATCCTATCTTTGGCGATGTAACCTACGGTGGCAATAAAATTGTTTATGGCGCAACTCTGCCCAAAATGAAAAACAGGATAGATAACCTGCTTGAAGCTATGCCGCGTCAGGCGTTGCATGCAAAGACTCTTGGCTTTTATCACCCTTATACAAAGGAATTGGTAAGGTTTGACTCGCCCCTGCCCAAAGATATGCTTGAGCTTATAGAAAAACTCAGGAATTAACTCCCCAGACTGCCATAGCTTCTTCAAACGGTTTGAGCGCTCTTGGAACTGCTCCGTGCATATATGAAATCAGTACGCCGTAATTAACAATCGGAATATCGAGCAGCTTAGCCTGATTAATTCTTACCTGCATAGCTCTTCGTGTAAGCATACAGCCTCCGCAGTGGACTATAAGCCTGTAGTCGGCAAGATTCTCCGGGAAATCTTCTCCGCCTTTAACTTCAATATCAAGGTCTTTCTTTGTATGAAGCCTAAGCCATCGCGGAATCTTTACCTTGCCGATATCATCTTCCCTGGCGTGATGCGAGCAGGATTCGGCAACCAGTACTTTATCTCCATTCTGTAACTCATCGACTCTCTTTAATCCGCGGACAAATGTTGGCAGGTCTCCTTTATAGCGCGCCATAAGAATTGAAAATGTGGTAAGCGGAATTTCATCCGGCACATCCGCGGCTACTTTCATAATTGACTGACTGTCGGTAATGACAAGCTTGGGCGGCTCCTTTAGTTTATTTAATGCCGAACGTAGTTCCTTATCTTTGGTAACTATGCATATTGTATCGGAATCAAGCGCTTCCCTGATTGTCTGAACCTGTGGCAGTATAAGCCTGCCTTTGGGAGCACCAAGGTCAATCGGTACAACCAGTACGATTACATCCCCCTGTTTTACAAGGTCCGCAATGAGTGGTGGTTCAATTTCAACCGGAATAAGCTTTGCAATTTTCTCTTTTAGTTCCTTAATCCCGGTATTATCTAGGCACGAGACTTTAAAATGTTTTACAGGTATATGCTCTGCATCGTCAAGCAGGGATTTATTTATTCCGCGGTCAGTTTTGTTCAGAGCTATTACAAACGGTACATTTAATTTATTCAGGTTCTCAAAAAGATTCCTTTCCTTATCGCTCAGATTATCTGAAGCATCGAGAACTACGACTGCAAAATCAGCCGAGGCGAGTGCCTTTATAGTTTTGCTGATCCTTTTCTCTCCGAGTTCGCCGGCATCGTCAATGCCTGCCGTATCAATTAAAACTACCGGACCGAAGGGAAGCAACTCCATTGCTTTTTTAACAGGGTCGGTCGTAGTGCCAGGAGTGTCGCTTACAATACAAAGGTCCTGTCCGATAAAAGCATTTACAAGCGAACTTTTTCCTGCGTTCCGTTTCCCGATAAATGCTATATGCGTCCTTTCGGATTTTGGTGTGCTATTCAATTTCGATACCTAATCCTTTTGAAATAATACTGGAAAATTCAGTCTTTGGAAGTAATCCGCTTGTAACTACCGCATTGATGAATGGAATTTTATGAGTTTCGGCGTATTTTACAACTTCTTCGACAGTCTCATAACCATACTCAGTAATAAACGATGCTGCCAGAGCAGTTGACTCGATAAGATTCTGTCTGCATTTGTCCGGATTTGCTTTTATACCCGCGATACATTTTTCCGCGAGCGTTAGATTTGTTTTGCCTAAGAGTTCAATCGATTTTAAGAAGATATGGCTTATCATTGGCAGAAAAGGATTCAGCTCCAGATGTCCCTGTGAAACAAGGTTTGAAATAATAACATCGTTACCTTTAATAAGCTCGCCAATCTGAACGGCATGCTCTAAAATCACAGGATTAACCTTGCCGGGCATAATTGAAGAACCCGCCTGCATCGGAGGCAACGAGATTTCTCCGATGCCCCCTTTAGGTCCGCTGGATAAAAACCTCAAATCATTTGATATTTTGATAATAGACGTAGCTCCGGCTTTTATAAGCCCATGCACCTCAACAAAAACATCCATATTCTGCGTAACATCAATCAGGTCTTCACCTTTTGCAATCGGAAGCCCTGTTATTTTCTTTAGGATATTGTTTACACTAAGAACATAATTTCCTGAAGCTGTTACCGAATTGCCGACAGCCGTACCTCCGAGATTAACCGAACGCAGGCGTTCTTCGGCGTTATAAAGCCTCCAGCGGTCGCGTGCGATTGCCTGCGCATAAGCCCCAAACTCCTGACCGAGTGTAATCGGAACTGCATCCTGATACTCCGTGCGTCCAAGTTTCAGTATCGACTTAAATTCTGTCTCCTTTGCCTGAAGTGTACTCTGAAGCTTCGCGAATGAATCTGCCAGTTCTCTTAAAAGAAAAATTGAAGCAATCTTCAGAGCCGTAGGATATGTATCGTTTGTGGACTGCGACATATTTACTGTATCGAGCGGATGAACGGATGAATATTCGCCGTAATTTTTACCGAGGATTTTAAGCGCCGTATTCGCGATTATCTCATTAACATTCATATTAAGCGAAGTGCCTGCTCCGCCCTGATACGGGTCAACAATAATTTTGGAATAAATTGAGTCCGATTCATGTTTAAGAGCAAGCTCCGTCTCATCAAAAAGCTGATCTATTGCACCCTCGATTGCGTCATACTTTCCCTTAGACAGAAGTCCGCATTTTAAATTAGTCTCAGCCGCTGCCAGCTTCACCATCAGATACGCTTTTATAAGGTAAGGATTTATTTTTTCATTAGAAGAGGGAAAGTTAACTTTGCTCCGGTAAGCGTGAATGCCGTATAGGGCTTCATCCGGTAGCGAAACTTCTCCCAAAGAGTCTTTTTCTGTTCGCATCTTTATATAATTTCATAAAATACGAGAAATATTTTATTGAAATATACAAAAAAAAACCGCGCGAATTGTAGAATTCGGCATTATTAACATATTATAGCTAATTCATTATTCCATCTAAGCATCAGCAATTTTACAGAACAGACTAACATATATTTTGCTTTTGTGTAGCATTTTGATTTGATTCTTAATCCTGCCGGAAAATGCCTGAAAAGACTATTATAACCTCCTGCCGTAAAAGTTCCCTTTTTGGATTGTACATGTTGTTACCGTGGTACAAACTTCTCATAAGCTTTCCGGTAATCCGGGCATACTATCCCTTTCGAGTACTTCATGATTTTCGCCCGGAGCTTTTTGCCTGTTTCGGTGTACCTGGTACCAGCTTCGAAGCTGATGAACCTGTGCCCATTCCTGTCAACAGCAATCCGGATCCGGCAGAAGTTTTTTTTGACTATATATGTATGCATTTCATCCGGTTTCTCTCCAAAGGACTTTATCCGGTTATATACAGCAACATGGCTGACATTTGAGATCCTTCCTGTGGAACGAAACCCGATGCCTTCCGGATATAATATCAATGCCTCTTTTTTCATCCTGACCGGTTTGCCGGTCTGTTCAACAGTAAAGTGAAGGGCACAGTCTTTACAATAATATCTTTGTTTTGATCTGACAATACCGTCCTTGCGGAAGTTTTTACTTAACTCCATTTTTGTTCCGCAACATAGATGGACTATCAGGAATTAACAATGTCAAAAAATGGATGCCCGTCAGGAATTGGGCGTATGTTTTTTCTAAATATCTCTGACTTTTGATTTTTTTCATTTATACAAAAATATTTACACTCTCCGTTTATCTCAATTAATGGTTCGTTCAACTTGCCAGAAGCTTCGTTCATTTCAAATAATGCTTCGTTCAATTCGCCAGAAGCTTCGTTCAACTCGAATAATGGTTCGTTCATCTTGATAGAAGCTTCGCTCGACTCGATAGAAGCTTCGTTCATTTCAAATAATAGTTTGCTCGACTCGATAGAAGCTTCGTTCAACTCAAATAATGCTTCGTTCATTTCGATAGAAGCTTCGTTCAACTCGAATAATGCTTCGCTCGACTTGATAGAAGCTTCATTCAACTCGAATAATGCTTCGCTCGACTCGATAGAAGCTTCGTTCAACTCGAATAATGCTTCGCCCGACTTGATAGAAGCTTCGTTCATCTCGAATAATGGTTCGTTCGACTTGCCAGAAGCTTCGCTCAACTTGCCAGAAGCCTCATTTTTGTCTGTTATTAAATAGGGAATGCTGTTTATTGCGAAAAATCAAACAATTAGTGGTATCAGCTCAATAATATATGACAATGCAAGCCATTAACTACCTTCCTCTAATCTGTGAAATCCGTTTAATCCGTGATTAGGATTATATGATAACGCAATCAGCATGAAATGAATCATAGTTAATTATCCAGTCATAAGAATCATAGTTCTGATATTTTTACATAACATAAGATAGTTATTTGACTTTATCAATGAAAGTCTTTAGTTTTGACCAGTATTATCAGTCATAACAATGCTTCCTACTGAAAAAGTTCTTCCATTTGCTAAAGCGGTAAATGAATTTAAAATACGATTTTGAATAAAACAGGAAAATATCTGCTGAATGCAGAGTACGGCAGAACTGCCTGACTGCCACATAATAATTATATCTGGATTTTTGACTTATGATTAAAAAACTGCTCCTTCTGTTTTTAATGGTTCTGCCGGTTAACAGTCATGCCCGGGAACTTTCAAAACTGCGGATTTCCGGTAAAGCCGAACGAATGCCGGGCGAACTGATTGACAGGGATGTCAGGGATATCAACGGAGAAGTCTGCGCAGGGATTATTGG
>Ga0194060_10004018_pt1 | contig 10268 bp, 14 predicted proteins | sample SepL225m_MetaG_FD_163427 | JGI IMG/M metagenome (GOLD analysis project Ga0194060, IMG submission 163427) | Anoxic zone freshwater microbial communities from boreal shield lake in IISD Experimental Lakes Area, Ontario, Canada - Sep2016-L222-5m | ecosystem: Environmental > Aquatic > Freshwater >... | reverse complement strand
GCTTTAATCACTTTATCCAATGGAGGCTAATGGCTCTCCATCTCATATCTCGACCAAAATCCAGCTCTTTATCCTCGATTATTTAGATCGCGCTCAGTTCATCAAAAGTTCAACCCTGGTTTCATCCAATTGCCGAACGATAACCGGACTCTGGAGCCCCTCAACCGTAAGGTTCCCTTTGACGCCCATTTGTTCTCTGGTCTTTCGTACATCCTGAGCGATGAGTTGAAGCAAGGCGGGACGGTATTGCTCTGGATCTGCCACAGCCAGTTGGATTTGCCCAAGGTTGCATTGTGTCTTCTCCCCGAACTTGATTGCGTTGACAAAGCGGGTGATTTCACGTGCTGCTGAAAAAACATCTGGTGATTGAGGGGCAAGAGGCAGCATGATGTTAATGCTCGCGGTTGAGGGTGCTTCGTAAGAGGAATAGGATGCCAGGAAGTTCATTTTGGATGTGGGGCGTGCCGACAGGGAAAGGGGGCCATCCTTTATCACGATCTTTTTATTCTCATTGGCTTTTCCCCGAATCAAGTTCTTTGCTGTTCTGATGTCATCGAAACGCTGTAAAGGTTCTTTTTGTTCGCTTGTGATTGTGACAGGAACCGCCACAAAGTCGGCTTGTTTTACGAGGGATACTGAGACTGGCTTCACATCATGAATGGCCAGCACATATATTGGACTGATCTCAGATCCTGCAAATACACTTGATGCAATGCCTATTATCAAGATGTTGGTGGCCCATTTCATTTATTTTTATCTCCGTGGTGAAAGTTATTCATTTAAACCGTGGTAATTGAGATCAATTCTCCTCCTCCACAGGGGATTGTCAAGGCGATGGGCATTTTACAATCATGAATGGAATTGGACAGGATCATTTCACGACGTTGAACGGAAAATAGGAGGTTTTAGATATCCAAATCAGTATTTATTTCAGTGGGGTAAAATTGAAGGAGCCTGCAACATCATTGTCTTCATCAAAATGGGCGATAAGATCAACTTTGTAGCCCGTAACCTCAGGCGATATTTTCAGGAACCCATCGGATGAGATAAGTTTTTCTCCAGATAACTGAATGAAAGTTACTCGGATGTCAGATGACAACGCATATTCTCCTGGTTTATGGCGAGAAGCTGCATGATGGGTCAGACCTTGTTTTTTATGATGGGGTCTTTGCTAGAGCGGGTGCTTTTCGCGGTACAATGATTGGGGGGATGGTTCAGTTTTCTGTCCTCTTTCCAATGTCGCCAAGAGTCGAATCACAAAGATGGTGCCACGAAATCATGATGGCGTGCCGCTTACCCCTTATGATTGGTTGTGGATCCTGCCCAGATTGAACCAGTTGCCCCGCTCTGGAAGTATTCCCATCTGAGCCAATAATGAGCCAGAGAATGATGAAAAGAGGGGCCAAGGCTAACTTCCACTTGATCCCCATGAGCGATTGGTGAAGCACGCAGATGAAAAGGACACTTAAAAAGTAGATCAATCCCGCAAAGAGAAACATATTACGGAAGTCGTTTGGGGTAACCCTTGCATCATATTCAAAATTCGCAGTACCCCCGACAATGAATAAGAGAATATGGAACTTGAGAACCCAAAATGCACGACCAAGTGTTCGAAGGAAAGAAGTCCTGATCTTGGATTCATTCAGTTTCAGGGTTAGGTACCAGGCTGCCGTAAATCCAAATACCACGTATAGAGCAATGGTACCGGCAAACAAGCATCCTCCACCCCAGTCCGTGTTCCCTTGCAGGAAGATGTGTCGCTCAAGATGCCTGTGTATCTCCGGAGGTTCATAGATGCCCAGTCCAACTGCAGTGGCAATGATCAGCCCTTGAGGGATAATCATGAGTGGGCCAGTGAGCATTCTGGCCGCTCCTTGACGTTCCATATGTGTGCCAAGCCACATACAGCAAGGGTAAAGGAAAAGCACGACGATGATGTTCAGTCCAATCCACCACCATGTTCCTGACTCAGTCGGTTTTCCCTCAGGTAATGAATAGGTGACGGTTGTTGAGGGAATGAAATTAAGAATTATTAGAAAAAGTGCGATGAAGAGTAAAATGCCTCTCAGATTTGGCTTTATCCACGTGGTGTTCATGATTCTTCTTTGGCTGAGTACTTTATTAACTTTCCAGTCCTATACATGCAATCCCCTCAAACACAAACCAGATACACGAGAATATAGGCCACTGCGAGGGTAAACGGGGGGACGGAGGTCAAATATCGCCTCTCCCTGTTACCCATCAGCATTGATCTGACCCATGCGACAACCCCGCCTAATGCCAATAGGAGTCCTGCAACATTGAAGCAGTTCCCTATCATTCCTACGGTGTCAGATTCATGTCTTGCCGCTTCATAAGCAGTTGATCCCTGACTTACAGCTTTCGCTTGTATGCACATCCCATTGGAGTAGTAATGCTTGCCGCCAATGTCCGATGCAATGGCCAGAAACAACATTATGCATGCCGCTATGTAGTAACGTTTCATGAATTTCCAATGCCCTATTCAGGATTTTGCAAACAGGCTGTATCGGGCTTTTTTCTTCTTGATACGGAACTCTGCCTTGATGACCTCAATATCCTGCATCAATTGTGCCTTGCGATCTGGGTCATGGGTTTCCTTCATCTCCTTTTTCAGGGGGGTGATCAGGGCTTTCTCCTGTTTGGCCAGGTCGTCATTGAAGATCGAGAACCCTTGAGTCCAGAATGCTGTTGGATTGTTCTTTTTCATCATTAGCTCTTCCTCAGCCATCCGCTTTAAATCAGCTCAGTCCTTCTCCTCCTCCAGACAACCACAGCACCGATCACCACCCCTATGCCTGCCACAATGCCTCCAGCCCGCCACCATAGGGAAACAATCGTAGGTTGGTTGCTGATTATGCTTCCATCAGGCTTCATCGCTGCGACTACAGGCTTTCCATTAACAAGGCGGTATAGAAAGAATTCACCCCATGGTGTGCGAGGCATTCGCTCCAGATAAGGGATTTTTCCGTTTTTTAGTGGAGAGTTTGTAAGGGCAGCCAACCCCTGTACTTCCGTAGGATAAGCCCTTGTATCTTTGGCATATTGGTCGAGAGCAACACTTATGGCGGAAATAGATGTTCGTGCAGCGGCAATGTTTGCATTACGAGAACGCCCCATCCGTTGAGCAAGGACGCAGCCCAAAAGGGTGAAGATGAACATAATGATTACACTTGCGTTCAGCCAGGGTGTCCATCGAAGAGCAGGAGGTGCAATTTTGACAGCCCTTTTGATGAGGTTGCCGGTGTAATTTGCATAATAGGACAATATGATGCAGAACAAGGCGATCAGGCGAAACCCTAAGTCCACGAATTCTGGATATAAATGATAGGGAAATTTAACCGCAACGAGGGTGACAATCATTCCGGCAATGGCAGAGACAAACGAAGTCATTAAATAATTTATGGAGGTTCTGTACCTGCTCTCCTCGGGAATCATCGCGATCCACTGTTCACACTTTTGCCCAACCCACCAATCGAACCATCTCATCAAATAAACGATGGCGACCAGAACGGCCACAACCATCAGAATTATTCCAATGATCCCGAGGAGTGAGATTGTGTTGTTAGTGTCCATAGTCTGAATTCCCTGCAAAACGCCTCATTGGTTCCATGACTGAATAATCTTAGCCACCATGTCATTCCATGATGGGCGATTGAGGCTTAGGATAACGTTGGTTCCGGGAAGCAGCCGCATAGGGCCATCGGGAGGGAAATTACCTCCCGAGCCATCAAAGGATGGGGCTAAATCCTGAGAATACTCTGGTCGCACAATCGGCCCTGAACCGATTAGATGCATCCTTGAACTAATACGTTCATCTATGGCAAATGCACGGCACTCCAATTCTTCAGGCCAGGGAGGGGTGATGACTATCTCCATGGGGTAACAGCGACACCGGAGGTTTTCAACAGTAACGAGCATCTTGATGCAATCCCTTAACGTGATATATGAAAAGTCACAGCGAATGCGGCGATTTTCCAGGGTGGCTAGACTCCACTCCTGCGTCGGATAATGCTGACGATATTCCTCGACAAGCTTATCAGCCGCAGGAACTAACTCGATCCCCACATTTCGTTTGGTGAACCTGGTAGGGGTGCAGTTAAGCCGTATGGAGGGTGGAGGCTGGTTCGTGCAGGATCTACGTAATTCCTGATTAAAAAAGGCAACGACATTGGACAGGGGTGCGGCTTCAAAGTTAGGGCTGATGACATTTGTACTCCAATTTGGCCATGGAGAATGCTCTGAAATGACTGCTTGCCCGCCTTCTCCATGTGATGTCGCCATCTTTGCCCAAATCATTGCTCCGCCAACGGTAATACCCACAGATAATATGAAGTAGGTGATGGCTGAGGGGTAATGTCTTGTAATAACATTTTTGACGGCGAAGGCAAAAAAGAGCAACGCGAACAGAGTGATCGGGTTGAAAAGGATAAACACTAGGCCCGGCATCTCATCTCCTTCCCTTCTTTGAATTCATTGTTGCCACCAGCCCATCCCATAGAACCGATGGTCATATCATTATATTTCTTCGTCAAACCCACAACCACAACAGGGGCAATGCTGCCAATTCTTTGCTGGAGTCCCTATCCTCTTCTGGCATCTTGGGCACCTGAGCGTGAGGAATGGAATTATCATTGCCCCATTCCAGCCAAAAAAGCCAACAACCCACCCGAGTCTAACCGCCCATGCATACCAAGAGGGTTCTATGTCGATCTTCTGGATGATCAGATATTGCCAGATCAATATGCCTGCTCCAATAAATGAAACGATAGCAAGAACCCCGAAAATGTATGCGGCGATTCTGTAAGGGTGTCTCTGTTGTTTTATGTGGTCACCAATGGTCATTCAGCTCTCCTGACAGCTTTAGCATCTTTCATCCCAAACTCCACGATCACCGGGTAATGATCTGATCCTATTGACTTGCCCACCCGCTTGGATTTGATCGCAATATTGGCCGTATGAAGGCAATGGTCGATGGGTATGAGGAACAGCGGGGAGAATGTCGGCCATGTCGGGTGGATTGCCCTTCCCTGAGAGCTGTTGATCAGTCGGCTTTGCTCAATGAAATCCCGATAATGAGGAGACCAGGGGGATACGTTGAGATCCCCGAGGATGATCAGTGGATTCTGGTTTGTCTGGTTTGTACGGACATAGGCTGCAACGAGCTCAAGCTGTTCATTCCGGCAGAAAGAGTATTCCTGTCCTCCGGGTGGCAATGGGTGAGTGGCAACAAGCGTGAATGGGTGTCCGTCCAGTTTCATCACAGCAATAATCGACGGCACCTCAGATGAGCCAAAGAAAACTACTTGTGTTGAGGTGGTTTCCACTCTGGATATCAGTCCAATGCCGAAGTTATCGTCTCTGCTCTCTATAACCTGGAATGGATATCCCTTTAGGGCAGGGGACAGGCGTTTCATCCAGTCATCATTGATTTCCTCCAGAATGACGACATCCGGATTCTCCCGTTGTAATAATTGGATAACCTCATCTGGCTTGCCGTGCTCTGTATCAACGTTCATCAGCACAACCTTCAAGGATGAGCCTGTAATGGTGTCATAGCCCCTTGTTGGGAGAAGATAGGCGGCAACTGGAATGGCATTGATGATGCAGGCTATCAGGCATGCAAGAGCCCATGGGCGTTTCTTCCCCATGAGATAGCAGAGGGCAAGCAGGGCAAACAGAATGGTATACTGGATACGGAAGTGGGATCCTATGTCCAGCCACCAGGCATATTGACCCAGAAAGCCGGCTACAGTTCCAATAATGCCCAGAAAGCCAGCAGCAGTCAGAATTCCCCATAGCCTGAACTGCAATTTGAAGAAGTCATTCATGGCGACACACCCCATTGCTGGATGAGTCTGGCTCCACAGAATACCCCGTAAAACCATAAAGAATATCCAAGGGTGTATTTGATGGAGTGCAACATTGATAATCTGGGATTCCCCCTGCAGTTACGCCCACGCAGGATGATTGACCGTAACACCCGCCGATAAAAATAGAAAAGCGGAAGGCATACGGCAATGATGACAGCCAGAATCCCGTTTAAACCCAGCCAGAAAAGCAGGGATATCAGGAAAACCAGAACAATGCTTACGAGCACATCCAGAATGAAACCGATGATCATTCCGGGGATGCCAGCCTCTGAACCCATGTCAGTGAATACTCCGGAAATGTCGTCTGGGATAAGAGAAGTGGCATCCATGAGGGAGTTCAGATTGCCTTGTGGCCACTCGATGACGAACCGTTCTTTCTTATCAAAGCGGACTCCCAGATAGAGCACCATGGACAGATAGCAGAAGATGATGACTGAGATGATTCCTGTCACTATTTCCAGCTCTGTCCATATCGACTTCTTGACCGTGAGGATGATAAGCGGGGTGATGAGGGTGACGATTCCTAAGGCGGTGATGAAGGAGGACTTCAGGCTCCAGCGGGGTCTAATAGGTCTCAATTTTCCAAAGTTCATGATTATTGACTTTCAGTCCGCTGTTTTACTGCACCACATTGACCCTGTCGCCACTCCGCCTTTGCTGTTTCTCAAGCCGCCTGATGACAATCTCCTGAATGTCTGATGGCAACGAGCCACTTACAGTTTTAAACCGTCTGCTGATCTCCGCCACGTCAAAGGAGCCGTCCGCCACAAGAATGGGGGTGGCCTTATATGATAGGAGTCGGTTGTCCCCATCATCAATGCCGTTATGTATCGCCCCTTTTGAGTTTGTCCATGTGTAGGAGCGGGGATGTCGGTTACGGTCATAGCAGAGCTGAAAACCTGTAATCGTCCCTTCCTCATACCAGACGATCAAATCAAAGTAGTCATCCGCAAACCAGCGTCGTTGCCCTTCCCCGGGGATCTGGCTGACATTTGGAAACTCAGTCATCATCTTGATGTCACTTTCAATCGTCCAGGCTTTTCGGTACCCCTTTAACCCTGTAAACCCTCGTTTGTCATCAGCTACCCAGCGGTTGAACATTAATTGCTGATATCATCCTTCGTGAAAAATACCCGATCCGCTCCTGCAGACCGCAACTCGTACATATCACCTTTTACTTGATAGCGGAACTGATTCGTCCAAGGATCGAGAAATGAATTGGTGGATCTGACGTAGGGACCATTCCAGTTTGTTTCTGAACCCCTGAACCATAGAGCATTAAGTGAAGGCGGGAAATGTCCATTGTCTACTTCATACATATCAATCGCGGTCATTAACGCTGGCACTATTACTTTCGTCTGAGTCGGAAAATAGTAGCTGGTGCTGAGGGAGGTTTTGGCACGTAACAACATGATCAAAAACAAAAAAACCACAAGAATGAACAATATGCCTATCCACAGCAGGGCTTTCTTGAATCTTTTATTGCGAGCCCTTGGCAGCGGTGGTGGATTGATATTCATAGTTTTATTTCAACTTTTTACGGCACCACATTGGCCTGGAAAGGTGGTGGTTCCTATCTTTGCCAGCCTTCAATTTTGAAAATCTTCTCAATAAGTTTTCGTTGGGGTTTACCCGAATCTGGCACAAACCAAAGCTCGAAGCGTGCGGGATAGTATATACCCCAGTCACCTTCATATACGGTGATTTCGCTGCTGTAGAAGAATTGCTCATTTGTTTTATCTGACCACCCAAGAAACTCAGTCGACCGTTCGGGCATTCTACTCGCTGATAATGGGGTGTTCTTTGTCGCTTCGAATGCCTTCAGGTATGCATAGCCTGGCTCCCTAGGGTTGACGTGAGCATAGACAAAGTAAATGCCTCCCTGCATGCCATTCTCTATATGGATATCTGGTTCACCTTCCTTGATGGACTCGGGGGGCATCAGGGAAGGATCGAATCCACGTTGTTGTGTTATTGGTGAAGCAAGAACGGACTGAAGCTCGCTGTTTATCTGCTGAAGAGCAAGGGGAGTGAAGGGACGGGCAGGATTTTGTGACTGCTCAAAAATCTCCAGTGCCGCCCCTTTTGATTTTAAAATCAGATATGATTCAACTCCTTGGCTGAATCTTTTGTCCTCGTCGGCTAATAGGCGGATAGTATGATTCGTAATATCGGCTTCGGTTGCCTTGGCTTTCCATGGATGGCTCATCACGGGGCCATCCGGGCCGATGATAATTCTGAATTGGAATCTTTCGCCCCAAGTGTCAAACGTGCTTGCGGAATAGAAGCCATTTAAGCTGTTTTGCCATTGGCCTTTTACCACGCACCTCCGATAGGCATAGACTTTACCGCGTTCCTTAGTCACGAACCATTTGGCACTTGATGCGAGATGTCGGAATAGTATGTTTCGTCCCTGTCCTGCAAACTCGTTAAGGACGGGTAAATCTATGTTGATTTCCCTATTCCTTTGGATGGTATTGTTTGTGGAGAAAGAGGTCATCAACGCCATACCCTCTGTGTCGTTGGCAGGACTATTCGTCATTGCCAATGAATCAAGCGGCATCTCAACCTTCATGTCGCTTGGAATGACAATATCCTTTCCAAATCCATCTTCACTGGGGCCAAACATTAGCATGAAAGTCCCGCTGATAGTGACGAATCCGCAAGCCGGCAGAGCCAAAAGATTGATGATCCCCTTGACCCATCTTTTCTTGATAAAATTCCATATGGATGCTGAGAGAATTCCCAAGAAAGAAAGGATGAGTACTATGGCTAGAAAACCTGAGAGAGCGGCAAAAGGGTTCCAGCGGGGGATCGACGTAATGATAAAGGCGGCAAGGGTAGCCAAGGTTGTAACAGTCGGGATATACCAACTATTTAAGTAGCGAGGGACTAACTGTTTAAGCTGGATTGTCATGTTTTGCCTTGGAATTATTTTGTGTCACAACTCACTTACATACGGAGTCTCTGTAAAGATGGTCGACCAACAGGTTCAATTCTTACGCTTCCAAAGTGCTTTTGTCTATCAGCAGAAACCTGATTCTTCATCCCTTCACAATTCCATTTGAACTCCTGCCCCATAAGCGTATTTTAGGAGCAAATATCAAAGGAGCCCCAAATGAACATCGCCCAAGTCCTGAAAGCTGAAATATCCCGTATATCCAAACATGAAGCCAAAGTCCTGACCTCCACAACCCGTTCCACCGCCATCCAACTCAAGACAACAGTTGCCAGCCTGAAACAACGCCTTGCCACCCTTGAGAAAGCCAATAAGGAACTTCAGAAGCAGGTGGCGACCCTCATAGCCAATCAACCCGCCCCCCAAGTTGAGCCTGAGGGAAGGGCATGGATAACTGGCAAAGGGATCAAGACTCTCCGTGGGAAGCTGGGGCTGTCACAGAAGGAATTCGGAAAAATGACAGGGGTATCCAAGGGTTGCGTGGTTCAATGGGAGAGTAAATCGGGGATGTTGAAGTTCAGGGGAGCCACCAAGAAGGCTGTCATGGCCATCAGGGGAATTGGCAAAGTTGAGGCACGGAAACGGCTGGATGAGATGGTGGTGGTGAAGGTTGCCAAGAAGAAGGTCGTTAAAAAGGTGAAGAAGGCGGGATTGAAGGGGCGGAAATAGGATATTCATCAAGGTACACAGATTATGATTCGTCACACCGTTGTATTTAAACTGAAACATGCCAGAGGCTCACAGGCTGAATTAGATTTTCTTCAATCCATTAGGAAACTCTCTGAAATTTCCACAGTAAAGAACTTTGAGTGTCTTCGCCAAATCAGCAAAAAGATCAAGTTTGAATTTGGTGTCTCAATGGAATTCTCGGATTTGCAGGACTATGAAACTTACAATACCCATCCCGCCCATGTTCATTTCGTCAAAACTCGCTGGATTACCGAAGTACAAGATTATATGGAAATAGATTACGAGCCGCTTGCCACTTGATCAGGAATGCTCATGAAAAAAGTGACCATGCGAATATTGATGCTCTTGGCGATTATCGGGACTGCTGTCTTCATTACGGGATGTGCCTCTGATTTCGGCAAGGCATGTACTCGGTTTTTTGAACCATAAAGGAAACTGATAGATGGTGCCTGTAAAATCCCAGAAACAGAAATACCGATGGCGAAGGGGGACGGTCAACTCAACCTCGGAACATATTGAATTGACCTGTGGTGACAAGAATATAGCCGTTGCCAGAGTTGCCCCTCCCATTGATCAGACCTTTACCGTTGAAATCCTGATCAATGAGGAGCCAGCTGCGTATTCTGGTCAATTCGGCCACCTGTTCTGAATCTATCCGGACACTGATTCTGATCATTTCGGACACTTCATCGGAGCGTAGCGACGCTGGACTTTTTGACTTGTAGCAT
>Ga0194060_10004017_pt1 | contig 10270 bp, 2 predicted proteins | sample SepL225m_MetaG_FD_163427 | JGI IMG/M metagenome (GOLD analysis project Ga0194060, IMG submission 163427) | Anoxic zone freshwater microbial communities from boreal shield lake in IISD Experimental Lakes Area, Ontario, Canada - Sep2016-L222-5m | ecosystem: Environmental > Aquatic > Freshwater >... | reverse complement strand
GAAGTTTGGCGAGTTATTGATGGTCAGGCGGGATTCCTCCACGAACTCGAGAAAACGTGTTGCGGTGTTTTCCAGGTCGTCCAGCGGCGTATAGCCGACGCCGCTGCCGATGCAGCGGGATTCCCGGGTGACCTCGAGTTCCACGGTGTAGAGGGCGGTGTCCCCTGGCGGAATGATGCCACTGCCAGCCGTCCCGGATGTTTGATAGATCTGCATGACCGACATGTCGCAACCGGCGATGCGGGCGTTCGGGTCGAGAGAGCCCGCGCGCAGCATGGCCAGATCAGACGATGTTAGATTGGCTTCTCCGAGGGTGTCGAGGCAGATGGCGGCCCAATGCTTTTCCCAGTCATCGGGGATGCCGTTGCCATTGAGGTCGTTGCTAGGGCTGACCTGGACGATGATTTGTCGGCCGTAGGAGTCGGTGGTGGTGAGGGTGATGCGGCCGTCCGAGGTGATATGGCGCGGGTAGATGCCATTGGTGAAAAGGCTGGCAAGCGATTGTTCCGGAGCGCTGGAGGAGTTGCGGATGCGCAGGGAATCCATGGATACGCAGGTGCCTCCGGGGGTGACCATGAAGGGTTTGTTGCCATAGCCGACCATGCGGCCGTTGCGTGGCGACATGGCTTGGATCGACTCATAATACGCACCCTGAGTGGACACGCGGGTGAAGGCCTGGCTGGATAGATTGAGGAGGTGGAATTCGTAGGAGTAACTTCCATCCGGGTTGCGCAAGCTGCGTTGGATGAGTGCCAGGCCGTCCTCGGAGAAAGCTTGGATATAGATAAAGTTGGACGCTGCGTTCCAATCGGACGGAACGGGAATGGTGGTCACGGTGGTGCCATTCCAATATTGGATTGCGTATTTGGCATAAGCGGGCAAGCCGTTTGCCGCCGGCATCCAAGTGCTTTGGGTCGCCACCGCATGGCCCTGGGAATTGAGCCATTGCCAGTAATACCGGCCGCTGGCAGCGGAGGACGCCGGGGGTGCCCACCCGATCCGGTTGCCTGATGGATCGAGGAGGTGGTAACTGCCGGCGCTGTCTTGATAGAGGCTGCGGCTGCCATCTGGCGAGCTTGCCAGCGGGTAATTGTTCAAAGTTCCGGCAGTGCCGGTGAGTTGGGCTTTGACCGCGTCCCATGAGATCCAGGTGGCCGGGTCGGCGGCAGCCGGTGCCATGGCATCCGGGATGAAACTCCGCGCCTCGCTGGTTTGATAGGTCCGCCCGTCATAGGCATAGCGGTATTGAGTCACCTGACAATGCACCGCTCCGGAAGCGGCATCAAGCTTGAACGCCGGGCTCAGCAAGACGGATTTGTATTGGCTCCCATTCGGGCTGTATTCGCTAGAGTAGCCTGAGGCGACCGGCAGTTGCGCGATGAGCTGGGCGGAGTTCGGGTTGAGCAGGCTGCTGGTGGTGGTTGAGGTTGATGACTGCCAGCCATTGGCCAGCACTTTCGAGGCGTATTGGTATTGGCTGACGAGGACGCGCCCGGAGTCGTCAAAGGCACACGGGTAAGGATATGCGTTAGAGTAGTCGGTATACAGGACCTGGGTGCGGAACACGCCCACCGGATTGGTGCCGAGCTGGGCTTCGCGCAAGTTGGAGACATGATCGCCATCGGCATCGGCGGCGGCATCGGTGGGGTCGAGCGGATTGAATCCCCATTGGATTTCCCAGGCGTCGTTCATGCCGTCGCCATCGCTGTCCGGGCGGCGGGGGTCGGTACCGTGGCGGTATTCCAGCAGATCGCTGAGGCCGTCGTTATCGGTATCGGTGGTGGCGGGCTGGGCGCGGTAAGGGTTGAAATGGTTGAGGTTTTCGTAGGCATCCGGGAGGCCGTCGCCATCGGAATCGGCGTCGGGGGTGAGCAGCAGGCGTGCCTGATAGTTGCCACGCCACGCGCTGACAAGGAGGGAGCCGTTAGGGTTGAGGCCGAGGATAGAGATGAGGGAGAAGCCGGATGTGGCGGGAAGGATGGAGTCAAGCGGGTAAGCGCGACCGAGGCGCCAGAGGGTGGGTGCGGCAGGTTGCCGATAGACTGGAACGCAACTGCCGAGGAGCTCTCCCGCGTCGGTTAGAAGAGTGTGGGTCACGGAAGCGGTGGCGGCGCCTTGCGGAAAGAGCTTCCACAAACTGGAGGATCCTGGCGGGGCCGGTTTGGCAATGAACGATTTGTAACCGTAGCTAATGCCATCCCACACCCTGGAAAATCCCGCCACCAGGCCGGAGGGGGAAACGACCGTGACGCAGGAGTCGTTGCCGGATTCAAGCGTGCCGAGGTCGATGGGCATGCCGGAGTTATTCCACACGGTGGCGCGGCGTTGGCCGTTGGCAAGGGTGGCGCTGCCAGCCACCACCGGGTTAGACGTGTTAGATAAACCGCTCACGCTCGACCATGCGCCGCCGGAGTGGGGAGGCAGGATACTCGGCGACGGTTGGCCGTTCCCGCTGAGCTTCCACAACACGGCGCGGTTATAGCCGCCCTGCATGGCGGTGGCGGCGACGGTGCCCGCATCATTGACTTGCAGAGGCACGCCACTCGACAGGGTGAGACCGGCGGGCACGGTGAGTGGCATGGGCATGAAGATTTGGTTGGCCGCCGGCATTTTCCACAGCACCGGCTGCATGACTCCGCTGCTATGCAACGTGCGCCAGCCGGCAAGCCAGGTGCCGGATGGTGAAAGTCTGGCGGACGAGAGTGAGCGGACGTCGGCGGCAGTGGCGTTGCCCACGGTGGGGACGGCCCCGGATATGCTCACCGGATTGGCGGACGGCGATGCCCAATACACCAAGGTCACCGGGCTGGAGGAATGGCTGGCGAGTGCCGCGCCGGTATCGGCCATGGCCACCGGACTCAGGAATTGGCTGCCATGGGATGGATAGAGTGAAAAGCCCCCCTGGTTTTGCGTGCGCTGGATCGACCACGCGGCGGGCCGGCAATTGCCCTGGGTGGCGGTGTTGGATGGCGTGGCATAGAAATAGGCGGACTCGGTGACGTCACCTGTGGCAAGTGTGAGCGGTGCGCCGCCGCCTTGGCCGCGGCCCAGAATGGTGGTGGATAGGTTCACATAGGAGGTGTCCGGGAACGGTCCGATTTCGCGGATGCGGAAATACGGTGCGCCGCGCGGATCGGTGCTGAGCTGGTATTCCTGGAAGTTGGTGAAGCCGTCCCGGTCGGAATCCAGCGCGGCATCGTTAGGGTTGTCGAAATCCAGGCCGTTGGCCCATTCCCATGTGTTAGGCATGCCATCGCCGTCGCTGTCGATGCCGGGGCGGGTGTCCATGAGTTGGCCACTGGCCCCGCGGGGGTTGAAGACATTCGGATCCGAGCGCAGCATGAACTCGCCGAGGTTGTCGATGCCGTCGTTGTCGGGGTCGGCGAAGGCATCGGACGGGTCGTTGGGGTTGAGGTTATGGAAAAGTTCCCAATCATCGGACATGCCGTCGCCATCGGCGTCTTGGTCGGGAGAGATGAGGAGGATTTTGCCGGTGGTCTGGTCGGTGGCCAGGATCATGCCCGCGTCGTTGATTTTTGCGGAATAGCAAGGGCCGATACCCAGTGGCAACTGATGCAGAAACATCCCGACGCCATCGTGGAAGATAAAGCCGCCGTAGTCCGCAGGGTAACTGCTGGCGTAACCGACGATGGTGCTGGCGGAATTGAGGTCTTCCGGATAGATAGAACTCAGGGTCTGCGCGTTCAAGCGCAAGGGTGTGAAGCTGCCGTCAAAATGATACCCCAGATACTCCCATTGATTGCCGATCGAGCCGCCGCCGCTGCCGGTGAACTCGCCCTGTGAGTTCATGGCGGATGCCCATGACCAGACGTTGGTGAAATCATCGAACATCGGCTGCGATCCGGTGAATCCCGTGTCATAGCGCCATGAGCCATAGGCAAGAAACGTTTGGGATTTGCCAGTGAAGGGATTGCAATAACTGCCCATCGCCTCGCCCGCATCATTGAGATCGGTCAACCAGCTATAGGGCCACCAATCCTGGGACGCCACTTGATTCTGGCCACCCACCACCCAGGCTTGTTTGTATTCCCCGGTTGCCGGCTCAATGATCGAGCCCATCCAATCGCCGTGATTGTTGACCTTATAGGCCATGGCTTTTTTCCCCTGATACTGGAGGGTTTTAAAGCCTCCGGCAGGATCCCAGATGAAGGACTCCCAGGAGCTCCAATCATTGGCATATCTTTGACCCACCACTTGTTGTTGGTCATTGAGGTCGCTGCCATACGAATTCCACGCAGGCTTGTCGCTGGACACTAATTGCGTCCATGTGCCATCGTGGGTGACGAGCAACGCGAGACAGCGATAGGGGTTGCCCCCGGACGCCTGGACAAGCACGTCGCCAGCATGGTTGATGGCGACCGGATAGAACCAGTATCCGCTGAATTCGGCGGGTGGCTCAAGAGATTTCACGCTCCACTGGCCGAGCGGGTTGCCGGCGGCACCGGCGGTGCGGGTGTAAAGTTGATACTCCTGCAGCGCGCTGAGACCGTCGTTGTCGAAATCAGCCGCGACGTCCGCCGGGTCGTTAGGGTTGTGATGGAACTGGATTTCCCATGCGTTAGGCATGCCATCGCCGTCGCTGTCGTCGGGTGTGGGCATGCCAGCCGGGGTGCCGGCAACCGGAGTTGGACTGGAGACCGGGGCGCTTTGGCCCAGGCATTCCTCCGCATAGTGAACCCACAGGGTGAGCGCGGTGCCTACCAGCAACCCAAACAACGATGCATGAGAAAGGCGGAGCGGAAATACGATACGAACGGACGCCTTGGCAAGTGGACGCGTTTTCATGGCCGTAAAATTCGATTAGAATATGAATGAATCCCCCAAATACTTCCAGATGGCAAGAAGTAATTTCGCAAGAGGCCGATAGATGGGTGCTCGACCCGCCGCAAATAGCGCAATGGCTTGGAAGTCAGAGCGTTTATTTTTTTTGCCAGATCCGGGGTAATTATTCAGGATACTGTAACAATTCCCCGGGGAAGCCGGCCATGGGTGGCGATCTAACCAATCTCAGAACCTGAAGGTGGACGACAGGCAGAAGTTGGTCTGGGGGTCGGCATTGGAGCGGAACTCCTCGCGACCGCCAAGTGCCACACTGATCGAATCGTTGACCTTGTAAGTGACACCCAGACCGAGGACCAAGGAATTGTTAGATAAGCCATCGGCCACGGTTTGGAATGGGCGGCTGCCCTTGGCGAAGCGGGCGGTGAGGGCGTGCGGATCGTCGTTAATCCCTGCACTCAATCCGAGCAATCCCCACACGGTGAGTTGGTGGGTGACATCGGCCTCGGCACGCAGGTTGAGCTCGGCGAGCACCGAGGCATAGTGGTCACGGTTCACCACGAGGGCAATCGGAGAACCTGGCGCGGAGCCGGTGGTCTCGGTGAACCCATCCATCGTCCCGGTGGCGGCGTGCAGCCCGAACGCCGGAATCAGGCGGAAGCCCTCATGCTGATAGAGCAGGCCGTCCACCCCGACATACAGTTCCAACGCATCGGAGGCGACGTCCGAGAAGCCGGCCGGGGCGGCAGACCAACCGCCGGCAGAGGCGGCCACACTGCTGCGGGTGCCATCAAACGCATAGCGGCCATAGGAAATCCCGGCGCTGAGGCAGGTGCGGGATTTTTCATCGAGCATGGCCTCGCCGAGCAGGCCGAGCGACCAGCCTGCGCCGTCGGCATTGATCAGATGGCCGCTGATGTCGCCGGCATCCGCGGCAAGATAGGCCGCCAGACGGAGCTGATCCGTCAGGTGGGTGCGTGCGCCACCGAGGACGCTGAAGCCGCTCAGTTCAGAGTCGGCCTGGTTGTGGGACTGGCTGGATTGCACATGGAAATAGTCGGTGGCGGCGAAAAACTCCCACGGGGACGTAGTCGTGTTAGGGACCGCGTCCTTGCAGCCGCCCTTGCAGCCGCCCTTGCAGCCGCCCTTGCAGCCAGCTTTACTGCCGGCCTTGCTGTCAGATGGCGTGGCGGGTGCCAGTGCCGGTGCGGAGAAAGCGCTGCGCTGGTGGGTGCGGGTGGCTTGGATCGCGTAGTCGGAGAGTCTGACATAGACTTCCGGCGAGAGGTGGTTGAGCAGGCTTGGGTTGAGGCCGGCGGGAGTGAAGCTGGCGGCCAGCGCCCACAGCAAGTCTGGGTTGTTGGCATTCCCGAAGCCGCTGGTGATTGTATATTCCGGATTGCTGCCGGGCACATGGGTGATGTTGGTGACGCCCGGATCAATCCCGTCGTCGTAGAGCGCGACCCAAGTGGAGGTTTGGTTAGCCGTGGCACCGAACAAGGTGTTGCCACCCGATGCCGGACTGGCCAGGCGCATGGCGTCGCCATTGCCCGGATTGAACCACACCGCGCCATCAAGATTTTCAACCAGCGTGGAAAAATTGCCGGCATAGCGGGCGGCGGCCACCACGTTGATCGGGACAAAGGGGGCCATTTCGGTGGCACCGACCTTGCTGAGTACAAGGGATCCTCCAAAGTTGGCAGTTCCGCTTACGACTAACAAATCGTGGGCTGTTGTTGCGAGGTCAAGCTTGAGGGTTCCGCTCGGAGAGTTGGTGAAATTGCCGCTGTTCACTTGCAGTGTGCCGATGCCGCCGATGCCACCCGGCGCGACGACGGTGATGTTGGTTAGATCGCCCTGCCAGGTGCCGGTGCCGGCACCCGAGGTGGTGAGCAAGGCCTGGCTTTGGGAGCCGCCGGCGACCAAGGTGGCGCCCGTCGCGATGTCCAGACGGGTGGTGGCGGTGAGCGTGCCAGTATTTGTTAGAACGCCGCTGGCAATGTTAACGGTGCCGGCCGTGACGGTGCCGGTGAGTGCCACCACGCCAGCACTGGTCAGGGTGGTGGTGCCGAGCAGATGGCCGGACACCGTGCCACCGTTGAGCGTCGCCAGGCCGCTGACGGTCAGGGCCGCGCCACCGGTCAGTTCGCCGCCGATGTTCTGATTGTAGGTTGTCACCAAGTCCGGAGCGTCGACCTTGAGCGTGCCCGCATTGGTCACCGCCGTGGCGGGATTGAGGCCGCCATTGGAATCCGTTAGGGTGGCGCCGGCGGCAATGTCCAGCCCGGTGCTGGCGAGGCTGCCGCCGAGAATGAGGGTGCCGGCCTCGAGCGAGGTGGTTCCCGTGTAGGTGTTGGCGACGCTTAGGGCGAGGTTGCCGTCGCCGGTCTTGATCAGGCCGTGGCTGCCGGCAAGGATCGAGTTGAGGGTGAGGGTGCCGGTTTGCACGTGGATGAAGGGATCGGCCGCGGCGTTGTCTTGCACCAGCGTGACGGTTTCCGCGTCGATCGTGTAGTAGGCCACTTGCTGGCGGATGCCGGCGGCAAGCACCGGAGTGAACACCGTGACCGTGCCGCCCAGGGCATCCTGAAACACTGCCACCTCGTTGCCGGTGTCCGGCCACACGGTGTTACCGGTTGCAGCGCCGGCGGTCGTGTTCCAATTTTTGTCACCCGGGCTGGTGCCCCAGATGCCGTCGCCGCCGCTGCCGCCCGGGTTCCAATAGCGGAGGCTCGCGGCCAAGGCGTGGCCGGAAACGCTGACAACTGCGACACTCGCGGTGACAACCCACAGCGGTAACAGACGACGGGAAAATCGGGCTTTCATGAGGGCAAGGGTGTGAGGCTTTGTTCTACCGGTTAGATACCAGTTGCGGCATGCATAGCCGTCACCACCTACCAAGGTCAATGCCAATCGCACGCGGCGGGCGAATTTGTGCCGTTGCGTCTTGTGCCACTCATCGAGCGTTCTATCAATGCCGCTACAGCGCGATCCCATTCTCCGCGGATCCCGCCATAAGCTAGGCATATCCTGCCGTGCCGGCTAATAATTGTCAGCTGGAGGGTTTTTCGATTGATGGTCTGGATGAAAACCGCCACTTTCCAAATGTGGCGGGTGGAGAAAATCATCCGGCATAACTGCGTGGGTGGCGGATGCGGCATGCGACCTGCCAACAACCCTCCGGAATAGCGAACAGCCACCGATTGCAGATCAAAATGAAAAAGCACACAGGCGTTACGAGTCTCAAGGATATTATCCGGATTGCCGTGTTAGGGTGGGCATTGGCGGGCATTCCGGTGCAAGCTGGCTTGGTTGTCAGCGAAGGTTTTGGCGGCAGCGATGGCACCGGTCTGGACGGCCGCACGCCGGATGGGATCAATCTACCAGGGCGCACCTGGCAACGCAACGGCGGCGCTTCCGGCAGATCGGACATTCAGGGCGCCATGATGAATGTCCGATGCATGGACGGGCTGGCCTATCCCATTGCCTCCAGCGGCACCTATATCAAGTCCCCGGTGATGACCCTGCAGGTTGACTTGCGGGTGGGCACCCTCAATCGCATGGGAGTGGGTGTGGGATTCACGGCGTCCCCCGGCACGGCGAACTCGACGTTGGCATTTATCGGGCTAACAGTGGATCAAAACGGCACGCTCAAGGAATGGAACGGAGTGCCGGGCGATCCGCAAACGCCGATCGGCCAAGTCGCATGGGCAGGCAGCGGCGGGGCGGCTTTCACGGCCGACAGCTGGCACACCCTCACGTACACGGTCAACCTCCTGACCGGCATGCTTTCCAACATCAGCCTCTCCGGCAGCACCGCCGACTACACCCCGCTGCAAGTGATCGTCAATGCCGGACTCACAGACGCCGCCACCGGATATCTGGCGGTGGCGGCTGACTCCCTAACCGGTGTCGGCAACGGCAACATTGACAACCTGCAGCTAGCCGCGGAGCCCACCCCGCTGCCGGATGTGACGCTGAGTGTGGCCGGCAGTCCGATGGCGGAAGCCGGTGGCGTGGCGGCCATCATCGCCACGCTATCGACACCCTATACCGATGCGGTGACGGTGAACCTGGCATTTTCCGGGACTGCCACGGTGGATAGTGACTACACCCGCACCGGCACGAGCATTGTGATACCAGCGGGAAACCTCAGCAATGGTGTCGTCTTAAGGGCGATACCGGATACCGTTTACAAGAGGAAGGATGAGACCATTGTGGTGGACATTGTCTCGGTGATCCATGCCACGGCGAACCTTGCACAACGGCTGATGGCCACCATCACCGAAGATGACCCGGTGCCGCCATTTCCGGTGACCGCCGGCCAACGCGGGACGGTGACCTGTTTGGATTATCCGGCGATCACTTATGATATCTATCTGCCAGCCGGATATTCGGCGCAGGGCACGCCGCTGCCGATTCTTTACACCTTCAACCCATCCGGTGGCGGCATGGTGGGCGACTTCCGCAACGTCTGCAGCACCCTCAAAATCATCGTGGTGGGCGTCACCGGTGTCGCCAATGGCGTGGGTTGGGACCCGATTTGCCGGGAAATGTACGCCGTCACGCGGGATGTCCGGCAACGGGTGGTGTTCGATCCGACCGCAGAGATGGCCAGTGGCGTTTCCGGCGGCGGGTGGGCCAGTTACTATTTCAGCCGGTTCCGTCCGCAGCATGTGGCAGGTGTGTATGCCATGGGCAGTTGGATGGGGGTGCTCAGCCCCGGTTCCTACAGCATCCTCGATTGGGTGCCCTGCAACATGTTGGTCGCGCGGTCCACCGGCACCACCGATACCAATGCCAAGGCCTACCTAACCGCAGACAAAAACTTCCTGCTGTCCTGCGGCGCGCCGGTCACCGATTGGGATTTCACGGGTGGGCATGTCGTCTCCCCCGATGCCCAGAAGACGTCCGCCCTCACCTGGATCCTGAACACCCGCACCCTGGCGGGAACGAATGACCGTGCCACGGCCGAGACGCAAGCCGCCAATTGGCGCGGGCGCATCCAGGCCGGCACCCGCCAGGACGTCCTGCGCGAGGCCGTCGATACCCTGGCCAGCCACCCCCGGAGTTGGTTTGCCTATCAAGCACAAGCCATCCTGGACGAATTGATGAATGACCCGAAATTTCTAACGCAGGATGTGACCGATCTCGGGCTGGGTGACATGCTGAACAATTTTTTCTATTTCACTGCGCGCGGGGCGGCGCTCACCGGTGACATGCAGACCTATCAGTCGGCCATGCGGGCGCTCACCGGCATCTCCGGCGTCTATGGCGATCGCTCCGGCGGCTATTACGCGTTGTTGAGCCAATTCGGCTTTGCCCCTCCGGTTGGCAACCTATCTGTTACGGGCCGAATTGATACCGTATGAGATTTCCGAATTGAGGTCGTAGGTTTTTGGCGGGATTTCCACACTGTGGTCGAGTTTTAGTTCCAAGTTCGTCGTAGCTTTATGGAAGGTCTTGCACG
>Ga0194060_10004014_pt1 | contig 10271 bp, 5 predicted proteins | sample SepL225m_MetaG_FD_163427 | JGI IMG/M metagenome (GOLD analysis project Ga0194060, IMG submission 163427) | Anoxic zone freshwater microbial communities from boreal shield lake in IISD Experimental Lakes Area, Ontario, Canada - Sep2016-L222-5m | ecosystem: Environmental > Aquatic > Freshwater >... | reverse complement strand
TACGGCCTCACCCTGGCGGTAGACGCTCCCCTACGCCGCGTGAAGCGGCGCAGGGCTGTGATACAATTGTACGTGTAGGGGATCGTCCCTATCGTGCAGAAGGCACGAAGCCGGTTCTCCGGTGGATACTGTTTTACGCACGTGAGCACCTGAACCGTGCAGGTTCCGCCGGGGAAGCCTCCGGCGGGTAATAAGGGTGAAGGTCGTAGGCGTTGGCCGATGCACCCGCTGCCGGGTTCGCCCGGCAGGGCACCCGTAAACGTGCCGTACTGCTCGGATGCCGACTCGTCGGTAGCGCCAGAGCAAAGCCCCCGCCTTTAGGCGGGTGGTGGTTTACCGCATGCTCCGCAGTTCTAAACGCAATACTATTCGAATAAGCGGTCTGCCGCCGCGCAGCCCTCACCCCCCAGCCCCCTCTCCCGCTCAGGGAGAGGGGGCTGGGGGGTGAGGGGGCACGGTCGGCTTAAAAGTATTGGGGTTAAACCCCATCCATGTCCATCCTCGTTCGGATCGGATTCGCTATGCTATACTGACACGAAATACAAAGCCCGCTCTGCCTGGAAGCGAGAAGCGGGCTTATGCCAGATTCTTCTGGACTTGCACGGTTGCATTCTACCACGCGTCTTAGGACGCTACAACCCCCGCGCCGTGCGGTTCGTAGTTGCCTCACATCGCACTATGCCGCACTGGAATATGTGTCCCCTTCCGCCGCGTTGCTCGCACGCGCCCGTGGAATCCTGCGCCCTAGCGCCCCGTGAATCTGGCATGGCCCCCAATCTGCGGGGGTGGACATGATCACCTTCTCCTCGACGGCCCTACCGTCGGCAAGCCCCCTGTTTCGTGGCCGCCAGGCCGAACTCGCCCGCCTGAAGCAGATCTGCCAGGATGATGTCACTGCCTACCGGGTGATCTACGGCGGACACCAGAATGGCAAGACCAGCCTGCTGCTTCAGCTTGAGGCTGATCTCAGAGTGTCGGTGCATGTCTGTACGATCAACTTCCAGCGCATCCCTGGGGCCACGCCGAGTCAGGTCTACGCCCATATCGGGCAGGGTATCGCCAACGTCCTACCGATGGGAGTGTCCGCCGCGCAGATTGTGGATGCCCCCGATCTGACCGCGTTTCTTACCCAGGTACTCCAGCGCCGTGAGATCCGGCGACTGGTGCTGTTGCTTGATGAATTGGGCGCATTGCCCACGGCGACCCGTGCGGCGCTTGGCTCCGCGCTGCGGGCGCTGTTCCAGGATCGGCTCAATATCCCGGCCCTGGCTAAGCTCCAGATTATCTTCAGCGGCGGGATTGAGCTATACAACTTGGTGGTGACCGAGGCTTCCTCGCTGCATAACGTCTGTGAGGCGACCTACCTTGAGGATCTGACACGGGATGAGGCGGTTGGGCTGATTGCCGATGGGCTGCTCGCCGCTGGCGCAGATCATGCTCTCGCGATTGGTGAGATGGTCTACGAGCGGGTGAACGGCCACCCATACCTCACCCAGCGGATCGGTGGGCTGCTCGTCGAGTACACCCGGCGCGGCGAGGCCATTGGCCCCGAGCAGGTAGCGCACGTGGAGCGTGAGATCGGCCAGTACGGCGACCCGCTGTTGCGTCAGATCCAGAATGACATGCACGAACACCAGCTTGAGTCGGCTGTTCGCCTCCTGCTGACCACCCCGCCGCGCTTTACCCGCCTGGACGATGCGATGACTCGGCTGGAGTTGATCGGTCTGGCCAAGCGTGACGGCGAGCGCTGGGCACCGCGCAACCCGCTGCTTGCCGATGTTTTTCGCGAGGTGTTGGATGTGCCCGTGCCGATGCCGGAGCCTACGTCGGCGATACCGCAGGCGCACGGTGAGTCGGATTCGGCTCCGCCTGTATCGGATGTCCAATCAGTTGTTACGGCCAAGAAGCGCCGTCTCGCGGCCCTCGAACTCCAGGCGGCACGCTATGGGATCGACTGTCCACCGCACATATCCGTCGAAATCGACGAACTGCGCCAAGAGATTGCGCAGTTTGCACCGCGCACCGCCACGGTGCGCCCCGTGCGCCCCGTTGCTCCAGCGGCCACGCCAGTCACCCCAACGGTCACGCAGCCCCCTCCTACATCTGTCGCCAGTGTGACACCGAGTTCCCCCGCTCCCGCTCCTGCTCCCGCCGCCGTGGGGATGTGGGCGAAACGCTACGGTTGGGTCGTGATCCCGTTCCTCGTGATCATTGCGGTCATCGCTATTCCACAGATGAGATCGACGCTGACTGGCGGTATACGCCAGTCAACGGTTGTGTCGCCTAATTCCACTATTGTCCTGCCCATCCCGCCAACACCGCTGACTGGCGGTATACGCCAGTCAACGGTTGTGTCGCCTAATTCCACTATTGTCCTGCCCATCCCGCCAACACCTGAGCCGACACCCCTGCCCGCCTGGGTACCCACGCTGGTGAAGGTCGCCGCTGGCTCGTTCCTGATGGGCAGCACTGATGCTGATCCGCTGGCAAGTAGAGATGAGAAGACCCGGCACAGTCTGGAACTGCCCGATTACTGGATCGGCAAGACCGAGGTGACGAATGCCCAGTTCCGGCCCTTTGTTGAGGGCGATGGCTACACCAACAAGGACTACTGGACGAAAGCCGGATGGGATTGGCGCACCCAAAACAACATCGTCAAACCTGGATATTGGGACGACTCGCAGTGGAATGGCGATACCCTGCCGGTGGTGGGTGTGAGTTGGTTTGAGGCGGTGGCCTACTGCCACTGGCTGAGTGCGCAAACCGGCCACGAGTTCCGCTTGCCCAGCGAGGCGGAGTGGGAAAAGGCAGCACGCGGAACCGACGGGCGGATCTGGCCCTGGGGCAACACATGGGAGGCGAACCGGGCGAATAGCAGCGAGGCTGGGATTGGGAAAACGACGCCGGTGGGTCAGTACCCGGAAGGGGCCAGCCCCTACGGTGCGCTGGATATGGCTGGAAATGCCTACGAGTGGGTGGCGACGAAGTGGCAAAAGCCATACCCCTACCAGCTTGAGGATGAGTGGACAGGAGCCTATCTGGAGGGGGATGTGTCACGAACTTGGCGTGGTGGTTCGTGGTATTCCGAGCAAAAATACGTGCGCGGGGCGTACCGCTTCAACAACCTCTACGCGCGCGACCGCTTCTACTTTAGGGGGTTGCGGGTCGCCAGTCGTTCTCCCATGCCCGGTTCTGGTTCCTGAATCCTGTCTTCTGTGTGCGGAATCGCGTTTTTTTTGTTGGACATGGTTTCAGGTGCAAGGTTTCAGCGAGACAGTTCGTAGTGGGCGCTTCAGCGCCTGTGCGGCTGAAGCCGCCACTACGAACGTCGTGAACTGTGGGTTGAATCAGGTGTACTGCAATGGGCCGTAAAGAAGAGACCTACATCCTGCTCAGCCTGATCATCGCCGCCCTGAGTTGCGTGGCGGGCTGGCTGGCCCTGCCGCAGATTCAGCCATGGGTGGACGCGCAGGTGAAGAACCCGTTGTTCCTGCCATTGGTTGGGATTGCGGTTGTCGCTCTGCTGCTTCTGACGCTTATCGTCTTCCTGCTGCGCGACTGGATCATCGCCCATCTGCGTGCCCTGCTGCCACGCAATCGCCTGGAGATGCGCTACCTGCACGCGGTTGAGCAGACCTTCGGCAAGACGCCCGCCTTGCTCGCTGGCAGCGAGGCCGCGTCCTACAGCGACCTGGCGCTGCTGGAGGCGTTTAGCCCGCTGACCCTGCGCCCCGACCGTGACGATGGCCTATCAGACGCGGAGGGCATGGCGGGCGATACAGATGAGTTTGGTGAGAGGCCACGGGGGCAGAAGGTTCGGCTGCCCGATGGTAGGCGTGTCGCTGCGCCCCGTGCGATGAGTCAGACTCAGTCACGTCGCGGGTTGGGGGCGCAGATACTCTACTGGGCGCTCTGGGGGATCGCGCAGGCGCTACCGCTCGCCGTCACGGTTGCCGTCATTATCTGGCTGCTCTGGTCATCCACAGCGGGTTGGCAGTTCGACTGGTGGCGGATTGCGCTGGCATTGCTCGTTGGCGGGCTGTGGCTTTTCGGGGCATTCCGCCTTCACGTCTGGCTGGTGACAGATAAAGATGTCCTCGCCGATCTGCTCCAGTGGTGGCAGCAGCGCCGGGAATGTGTCGCCGAGCCTGGCACGCCCGGCGCGGAAATCTGGGCGCACCCGCGCCTGCTCATCCGTGGGCACCCTGGCAGCGGCAAGACGACCCTGATGCGGCACCTGGCGGTGATCTGTGCCCGTGAACGAAATAAGACGACGCGCCGATCACGCGAGGTCAGCATACGCAGACTGTACGGCTGGCCAGACTGCCCTATCCCGATCTACATTCCGCTGCGTGCGCTCGATTTCACCACGCGCCACGAGGATGTGCTTACCGCCTATAGCCAGAAGCTGGGTTTGCTACTGAACCGTGACCTCAGCGAATGTACGAGGGCCTTCTTCGCCAACCGGCTCACACGTGGCGGTTGTCTGGTGCTGCTGGATGCCTTTGACGAGCTACGCGATGAGAATACGCGCACGCTGGTCGCCCGGTTGATCGCCGCGCTGCCGCCCGGCCCGTCGCGCCGTCCAAACCGTTTTGTCGTCACCTCGCGGATCGTCGGCTATGAGGGCCAACTGAACGGCGAAGGCTTTGTGCGCCGCCGGGTGGAGGATCTGGACGATGATCAGGCGGCACGCTTTATCCGTGCCCGCTACGCGGCGATTGCATCTAGCGAGCGGCGGGCGCTGGACCAGGAGATCCGCTGGAACCCCGAGCGTCAGGCGGAGAGCCTGATCCGCCGTTTGCCGAACAACCCCGGCCTGCGGCGGCTGAGTCGCAACCCGCTGCTACTCTCGCTCACCGTGGCACTGCACTATGATCATCGTGGGAAGGGTCTCCAGCTTCCCGAAGAACGCTACCGGCTCTACGAGGAGGCGCTGCGCCTGTTGGTGCGCGACTGGGAGCGCCGTAAGGATGCCGATGTCAACCTGGAGCCAACCGACGACCGCAGCGATCTGACCCTCGATGAGCGGCTGCACCTGCTGCGCGAGTTGGCCTGGATGATGTTCGAGCAGAGCGCCGACGGTGCGGATGCCCGTGCCCATGCGGTGGTGCGCGGGGATCACGCCAGCGCGAAGTTGGCGGAACTGCTGGCCTTGCTCCCTGGCTTCGCCCCCGATAAGGCGGGCGCGGCCCGCCGTTCCTACGCCCATTCCGAAGCCGAGCGCTGGAGGCAAAACATTAGCCAGCGGGGCGGCGTCCTTCAGGAGTTGGGCAACGTGCCCGGCAGCAGCGAGGTGGAGATTCAGTTCGCCCACCTGACCTTTCAGGAATATCTGGCGGCCCGCGCCGCCGCCACGGAAGATAGCGAGCGCCGCCTGACGCGCATCCTTGAGCGCTGGGATCGCCCGGCCTGGCGCGAGGTGCTGCTGCTCTACGCGGCCAGCCACGATGCGACGCCGGTGATTCGCCACCTGCTGGCCCAACCGGGCATCCCTCGCATCCTCCAGGCCGGGACCGTCTTGCTGGAGCGACCAACAAAGTTGACCCCCGACCTCCAGGATGGGTTGCTGGAACGGCTACGCGATCTGGCCTTTGTATCGGCTGAGGCCAGCGAAGAGCAGGCCACCGAGGCGCTGCGACAGCTAGAGGAACGCACGGCCCTGCCTGAGCAGGCAAAGTTGCTCCACGCATTCCAGCACGCTCCCTATGGCTCCATCCGCGCCCGCGCCCTGGAATTGGCCCTCGGTCGCCCGATCATCGTCCCGCAGCGTGATCAACAAGGTGTGCCGTCGCCGCCGCCTGACGCGGATCTGGTGCCGCTCCTGCTGCATGCGTTTGAACACGACCCGCACCACCTCCCGCGTATTACCGCTGGATATGCGCTTGCCCCCGTTGACCCACGCTTCGTGGGTGAAGGCTGGATACCGCAGATGGTGCATATTCCTGCTGGCCCCTTTCTCATGGGGAGCAGTGACGCCGATCCAATGGCCAACAGCGATGAGAAGCCACAACACCGCTTGGAGTTACCCGACTACTGGATTGGCACGTACCCGGTGACGGTGGCCCAGTGGCGGCGCTTTGTGGAAGGCGATGGCTACACCACCCGCGATTATTGGACAGAGGCGGGCTGGCGATTCATTTACCGCTTTGATACGAGACCCTGGTACCAGCGTTTTTTGCCAGCTATGCGCAGCGGCAAGGCGAGTAAGCCAGATATGTGGCAAGGCCCAGAAACCGGCGATGACAATTTGCCGGTCGTCAATGTGAGTTGGTTTGAGTCGGTAGCCTACTGCCGCTGGCTCACGGCCCAGACAGGGCATGCATTCTACCTGCCCAGCGAGGCCGAGTGGGAGAAGGCCGCACGTGGTAGTAATGGGAGGATCTACCCGTGGGGCACTACCTGGGAGCTAGGGCGCTGTAACAGTAAGGAACTCAGTCTTGGCCGTCCCTCGCCGGTAGGTAGCTTCCCCGAGGGCGTAAGCCCGTATGGCGTTCACGATATGGCGGGCAATGTCTGGGAGTGGTGCGCGACGAAGTATGGTAAAGGCTATCCCTACCAGCTTGAGGATGAGTGGACGGAAGCCTATCTGGAGCAAGATGTGTCACGCATTTGGCGTGGTGGTTCGTGGTATTTCGAGCAAAAACTCGTGCGCGGGGCGTACCGCAACAACTACTTCGGCACCGCGCGCTCCCGCCTCTACGATAGGGGGTTGCGGGTCGCCAGTCGTTCTCCTCTGCCCGGTTCTGTGTCCTGAATCCTGAATCCTGTGTTCGGACTTCTGTGTTCGGAATCGCGATTTTTTTGCGGGGGTAGGGGCGAGGATTGCGACATCGGCAATCTGAAATCTGAAATCTGAAATCTTGCGTGAGGTGCGAATGCCCAAGAGCTTCAACAACCTGTTCCCGCAGATCGCCAGCTTCGAGAATCTGCACGCCGCGTGGGAAGCGGCGCGGCGCGGCAAGCGACGGCGTTCGGATGTGGCCGCCTTCGAGCGCCACCTGGAGTCCAACCTGCTGAGCCTAGAGCGGCAACTCCGCGAGGGGAGCTACCGACCGGGGCGCTACCGCTCCTTTTACATCCGCGAGCCGAAGCGCCGCAAGATCAGCGCGGCCCCCTTCCGCGACCGGGTCGTTCATCACGCTCTGGTACGGGTGATCGAACCAATCTTCGATGCCCGTTTCTCGAACGCATCCTACGCCTGCCGGGTCGGCAAAGGCACCCACGCCGCCGCCGATCACGCCCAGGCATTGCTGCGTCAGCACTCGTATGTGCTCAAGGCAGACGTAGCCCAGTTTTTTCCGTCCATTGACCACGGGGTGCTTGATGGCATGCTCTCCCGCCATATCGCCTGTCGGCGCACACTCGACCTGTGCCGACGCATTATGGCCAGCGGCGACGGTATTCTGTCCAGCGAGTACACGCTGAAACTCTTCCCCGGCGATGATCTCTTCGCCGCGCTGCGCCCGCGTGGCCTGCCCATCGGCAACCTGACCAGCCAGTTCTGGGCGAATGTCTATCTGAACAGCGTAGACACGCTCATCCAGCGCGAACTACGCCTGCCCCACGTGCGTTACTGCGACGACCTTCTGATCTTCGCGGACGCCACGCCAACCCTCCATACAGCCCTGGCAGCGCTCCACGAACGCGCTGCTCAGCTTCGGCTGACCCTGCATCCCAGGAAGACACGGATCTACGCTGCCGACGAGGGCGTGGAGTTTGTCGGCTACCGGCTGTTCCGCGATCACCGCCGCCTCCGGCGCGGCAATGTGCGTCTATTTGTACAGCGGCTGCGGCGGCAACAGCGGGACTATCGCACGGGTCTGCTCCCAGCGGATCGGCTGCGGGCATCCATCCGCAGTTGGATCGCCCACGCCAAGCACGCCGACACCTACCGCCTGCGCTCGCGGCTGCTGCGCGCACACCCGTTCACCGTGGAGCACGCCCGATGAGCAGCGAGTCTCCCATCTTCAGCCAGACCTATGATTTCGTGCGCTGGCTGCTTCCGCTGGCCGCAAAGATGCCACGTGAGCATCGCGGCGGACTGGCCCGGCGTATCCCAGAGGCGGCCTTCGCGTTTCAGAACGCCCTGATTGCGGCCGCCAAATCACCTGAGGAGACCGTCCACATTCTACGCCAGGCCGATGTCGCCCTGGCCGAACTGCGCCTGCTGCTGCGGCTTGCCCGCGATCTTCAGGCGCTTTCCTTTAAACAGTACGAAGAGGGCGCACGGCGCAGTGTCGAGATCGGTCGCCTGCTTGGCGGCTGGCTGCGCGCCCGTGAGTGAGCTATCCCCGGCCTCCGGGCCGTAGGTATAGAGGGACCGGCCGACCCACCACATCGGTGGCGCGGCGGGAGGGTCTTCCGCCGTGGAACGTGCGCGGGGCGTACCGCAACAACAACAACAACGCGCGCAACCGCAACAACAATAGGGGGTTGCGGGTCGCCAATCATTCGACGGGTCGCCGGGGCCAAGAGGATCCGCTCGCTCACGGGCGGCGGTGCGGCCCCAGCGGGAGAATGACAGGCCGGTTCCTGGCTCCATCGCCGTGTGCGGTGGAGCCGAAGACAAACCGCCCCTCTCCCCGCCAGTAGGCCGCATGGGCCGAACGTCGGGATGGGGCTAGTGAGCCAGGGCGGCGCACGGTGAGAACCGTCGTCGCCCTGGCTGATCTCTCGGTGAGGTAGGGCATGTGCAAAGTCGTGTGATCGCCCGGCAGCCCTCACCCCCCAGCCCCCTCTCCCTGAACGGGAGAGGGGGAGTCGGGGGCATCCTGCTGCGGAATCTCCCCTCTCCCCGTGAGGGAGAGGGGCAGGGGGTGAGGGCCGGAGGGTGACTTTGCACATGCCCTGCTCGGTGAGGTATAAACGCCTCATTTGTGATCGACAATCTGCTATACTGGCGCACAATACAATCCCCGCATCGCCGATACCATGCGGCCTAGATCTACCACCAATTACGCTATGCTTCCCTGGAACATCTGCGCTTCCAACCCCGGCCACATGCTGGCTGCCCCGCAGCGGGGGCGGCGATGACGACATTTTCTTCCACATTCCTCGGCCCAGGCAGCCCGCTGTTTCGCGGTCGCCAAAAAGAGATCGCGGACTTGCGGCAGATCTGCCAGGAGGATGTCCGTGCCTACTGGGTGATCTATGGCGGGCATCAGAACGGCAAAACCAGCCTGCTCAACCAGCTTGAGGATGGCATGAGGAGTTTGGTGCATGTCTGCACGATCAACTTCCAGCGCATCCCCAACGCACCGCTACCAGATGTGTACGCGCATATCGGGCAGCGTATCAGCAATGTTCTGCCGATGGGAGTCCCGGCTAAGCATATTGCTGATGCGCCCACTCTGACGGAGTTTCTCGCACGAGAGCTTCAGCGCAGCGAGGTAAAGCGGCTGGTCTTGTTGCTCGACGAGTTGGGTGTCCTCTCGGTGCCAACACGCGCAGCGCTCGCGTATAGTCTGCGTGCGCTCTTCGAGGATCGGATTACTACCCCGGCTCTGTCTAAGCTCCAGATTATTTTCAGCGGTGGAATCGAACTGTATGACCTCGTGGTGACCGAGGCGTCCTCGCTACACAGTATCTGCGAGGAGATCTACCTTGAAGATCTGACACGGGACGAGGCGGTTGGGCTGATCGCCGATGGGCTGATCGCCGCTGGCGCGAACCATGCGACCATAGTTGGCAAGATGGTCTACGCACGGGTGAGCGGCCACCCCTACCTGACCCAGCGGATGGGCGGGATGCTCGCCGGGTATGTGCGACGCGGCTCCCCCATCGGCCCCGAGCAGGTGGAAGATGTGGAGCGACAGATCAGACAGGGCGGTAGCCCGCTGCTGCGTCAGATCCAGAACGATCTGCGCGAGCATCGGTTGGAGGATGCTGCGCGACGACTGCTGACCGACCCGCCGCGCTTCAATCGCCTGAATACCGACATGGTGCGGCTGGAGCTGATCGGTCTGGCCAAGCGTGACGGCGCGCGCTGGGCACCGCGTAACCCGCTGCTCGCCGAGGTCTTCCGGGAGGAGCTGGATGTGCCCGCGCCCGCGCCGGAGCCTGCCAACGTACCAACGCCAGTGAGCGCTGAGCCTGCTACGGATGCGGTCATTACCGCAAAGAAGCGTCGTCTCGCGGCCCTCGAACTCACAGCGGCGCGCTACGGGATCGACTGTCCTCCCCACATCACCATCGAGATCGAGGATTTGCGGCGGGAGATGGGGCAATTCGAGCGCCGCGCTGCCCCCGCCCCCGCATCGCCAGTGACC
>Ga0194060_10004011_pt1 | contig 10273 bp, 23 predicted proteins | sample SepL225m_MetaG_FD_163427 | JGI IMG/M metagenome (GOLD analysis project Ga0194060, IMG submission 163427) | Anoxic zone freshwater microbial communities from boreal shield lake in IISD Experimental Lakes Area, Ontario, Canada - Sep2016-L222-5m | ecosystem: Environmental > Aquatic > Freshwater >... | reverse complement strand
GCAGTGATGTCGTCCGTAGTGGCTGTGAAAGACGAAGATGCCCCGCCTGCTTTGGTGTTGACATTGGCGACTGCCGTAACACCTGCGGAAGCGGCGTTAATTGCTGCAGCCTTTGCAATGGAACTCGCTGCGTTGCTCGCTGACGATTTCGTGTCCATGGCGGCAGTAGATGCCCCGACTGCTATCCCGTTGATTTTCAGGTCCGTGCCCCCAAGTGCAGTAGTATTGGGAGCAGTGGAAGTTACGGTTGCGACATAACTTGCGCCTAGCGCTGTAGTGCGAGCGCTGCTGATCGACGTTATAGTGATTTTGTCATTTGCGGTAGCGTTAGCGCCGACTTGGAACACTTTCCCGCTGAAAGTGCCGTCTAGCAGGCTTACACCGTTGAACGAAGAGTTCGCAGCGATACGGTCTGTTTCCGCCACAAGCTGCGTAACCTCAGCCTGCATTGTCACACGATCGCTCGCGCTGTTGGTCGCGTTGGCCGACTGCACCGCCAGTTCGCGTATCCGCTGCAGGTTGTTGGTAATCTGCACCAGGTCGCCTTCAGCGGTTTGCGCCAGCGAAACGCCGTCGTTGGCGTTGCGCGCCGCTTGGTTCATGCCCCTGATCTGGGCGGTCATGCGCTCGCTGATGGCGAGGCCGGCGGTGTCGTCCTTGGCGCTATTGATGCGCAGACCCGAGGACAGGCGCTGCAAGGAGGTAGCCAGCGCCGATTGGGAAGTATTGAGGTTGCGTTGCGCGTTAAGGGAAGCAACGTTGGTGTTGATTACTTGGGGCATGATCGATCTCCTTACCAGTTATACAGAAATTCCGGTTTGAGGCCGGGCACTTTGGTTCGCTCCGTTGCCGAAGCATTTAAACCTCCGTTGCCTGCTTATCGGATAGATTCAGTGAAAGGTTTAGGATTCATTGAGTTAGGCATGCGCGGGACGCAGCTTTCCGTATCTAGGTTGTGCTCTGTTTACGGCGGGGTCGGGGAAAAGTTTAGGAATCTTTTCTGTGTGGCAAAAGGGTCTTACGGAAAGTGATTTTCGACAGGCGGAAATTTTCCGCAATGAGCGCCCTTGCTGATCTGTATCCAAAGATATACTATTAAGGGCGTGAACACGTTCTTCAAGTCCGATGAATTCAACGACTGGCTGGCAGGGCTGAAGGATCAAGTCGGTAAAGCCATTATTGCAAAACGCATTCGCGCGGCGGAGTCCGGTCGCTTTGGCGATTGCGAACCTGTTGGCGAAGGGGTTTCGGAGATGCGCATTCACTACGGTCCTGGCTATCGTGCATATTTCATCCGCCGTGCGGAGGTGTTCTATCTGTTGTTACTGGGCGGCAATAAGTCGACCCAGAAGCGCGACATCAAACGTGCCAAAGAGATGGCGCGTGCCTTGCCCAAGGAGTGAACCATGACCCGTTTTACACCATTCGACGCCGCAGACTATCTCGATAGCGATGAAAGTATCGCGGCTTACCTTTCTGCAGCGCTTGAAGATGATGACCCTGATTTGTTCCTGACTGCAGTCAAGGATGTCGCGCGCGCTCGCGGCATGACGCAGCTGGCGAAGGATACGGGCCTCGGCCGGGAGAGCCTTTACAAAGCGCTCGCGCCTGGCGCCAAACCGCGTTATGACACGATTCTGAAGGTGGTGAAGGCACTGGGGGTGACGCTGCATGCATTGCCCACGCATACGTAAGAGCGCGCATGTTGCTTGCGTGGAACTGACTGACTGCGGCAGCACGCTATCGCGCGGTGGTTCAGGAGCGGGGGCGAAAATGAAGATCGATACAAAATCGCGGCACATTACTCCGGCGGGCGGCAATGTCTTCGCCGATCTCGGTTTCAAACCGGAGCAGGCCGCGGCTCTGCAGGCCGAATCGAAGCGGATCATCTCGGAGAAACTCGCGATCAAGAAGCGACTCATGGGCGAGATCTCCGGCTGGATCGAGGAGAATGCGCTGACGCAGGCCGACGCCGCACGGATACTGGGAGTGACGCGTCCGCGCGTGTCCGACGTGGTACATGCGAAATCGGTCAAGTTCACGATTGACGCGCTGGTAGATATGCTCGCGCGCGCAGGCAGGCAGGTGACGGTTTCGGTGCGCTGATCGTTCGCGCGACGAGGTCGCATGATGTCATGGCTGTTTTCCCCAGTCCGGACATTCAGCTCTCACCTGCTCAACGAGCGGGCCGGCATTTCTGTCGACCTGGCGCGGCGCATCGAGGCATGGCTCGGGCCCGAGAACGGCGGCAGCGCTGAAACGTGGCTGAGGATGCAGATCGATTACGACCTATGGCAGATCAATCAGTCACGCCCGCTGCCGAAGGTCAAGCGGGTGGTGCTGGAAGCTGCGTAGGTTGTTGCCCAAGGAGTGGGCAATGACCCGTTTTGGGTGAATGGTGGGACAGACCCCGGTTTCTATTGGAATCGCCCACTCGGTCTCGGTTGCCGCGGGCGACCTCCTGCTGGCGCATCTTGGGCTAACCGTGTAATGCTTCGATCGCTTCCGGATTGGAGGCGACAATTTTAAGCAACGCTCTGGCCGGGCCAGTTGGCTGGGTGCGCTGTTGCTCCCAGTTTTGCAGCGTGCGAAGGTTGACGCCAATCAGCTTTGCAAATTTGCTCTGGCTGACTTTGGCGGCTTCGCGAATGGTGCGCACGTCGGGCGTGGGTAACTCGGTTACCTTCGCGCCGCGCACGGTTTTGCCGGCCATGTGGCGCTTCATTTCGCGAACACCTTTGACCAGTTGGTCAAAATGAGTCTTATCCATTTTCAGCATCCTTCATCAGTTGTGCCAGCGTTCCGGTCTGTTCTCGCGTCAGATTGTCTTGCTTGCTCTTTGCATAGGCGTAAATGAGGTAGATCTGTTGTTCCGGAACGTGCCGGTAGTAGTAGATCACCCTTGCGCCACCTCGTTTGCCACGGCCTTGAACAGACCAGCGCAGCTTGCGTAACCCCGATGTGCCGGGAATCACGTCGCCGGCGTCCGGGGATGCCAGAAGAAAGTTCTGTAATTGACGCAAATCTTCATCTTTCCAATGCCGGGACCGAAAAGCAATGAACGGTGTGAGTTCGATGAAGATCATGGATAGATTATACGCTTAGCGCGTATAGTCTGTAATCCTGGCTGGTCTCTTGGTAGATATGCTCGCGCGCGCAGGCAGGCAGGTGACGGCTTCGGTGCGCTGATCGTTCGCGCACGATGGTCAAATTCGATCGCGCACTGACACACGTGCGCTTACCCGCGCGGAATCAAGCCCCCCCGTTGGACAAGGCGTGTTATTGACGTTGTCAATACAGGCCGTATAATGATTTCACAATGGACATCCAGTACGAACTTCGGGGCATTCGGTTCCGTTGGAACGCGGAAAAGGCCAAACGCAACATTGCGAAACACGGCGTTTCGTTCGAGCAGGGCGCAGAAGTGTTTTTGATCCGTTTCTTCGATATGCGGAAGCGTCACGAAAGGGAGAGCATCGAGACGCGGCGATTGGTAGCGATTTCGACTTTCACGTACTCTACGTGGTTCATTTAATGCTCGAGGAAGGTGACCACATTCGCATTATCTCGGTGCGCAAGGCCGATACAAATGAAAGGAAGCGCTATGAAGATGCAGACGATTAAGAAACGATTGGCGAAAGATCGGCCCATGGTGCCGGTAACCTTGCGCATGCCCGAGGACGTAGTCGCCGACATGAAACGGGTGGCGCCATTGCGAGGTTTTTCCGGTTATCAGGCCTTGATGCGCGCCTATGTCGGTGCTGGGTTGCGCGACGATCTGGAGCGTATCGAAGGTTCGGCACTTGGGAAGTTAATCGAAAAACTGCGCGAGAGCGGTGTGCCGGAGGAGACGCTTAGCAAGGCGGCGGCAGCGGCGGGGGCGGGGTAGCGCCAGGAGACTGAATCCATGAAGAACCCACCGATTATTCTGGCGGCCCGCATAGTCGGAGCGCTGACCGTAGAAGCAGACTGGAGTACTGGCGAAACGCTGCGCGTGAATCTGTCTGCGCATGCGTCACCGCCCTTCGATCCTTTGCGGCAGCCGAAGTTTTTTGCCCGCATGAAGCGCGACAAGTGGGGGCATGGACTGGATTGGCCGGGCGGCCTTGATATGGGCGCAGACCGGCTGTACGAACTGTCCCGGGAACAAGCAGGGCTGCCGACGGCCAGCGAGTTCGACCGCTGGATGCAGCGCAATGGTCTGTCTCTGGCGAAGGCCGCCGAGACGTTGGGCATGACCCGGCGCATGATTGCGCACTATCGAACCGGGAGCCGCTCGATTCCAAAGGTGGTCGGCCTGGCTTGCAAAGGTTGGGAAGCTGAGCACGGCCGTCAAGCCTGAGGCCCTTACCTTCGCCTAAACGATCGGACCTGCGACTGCGGACGCGCTATGAGGGACGGCCGGGGCCGTCTGCTTCCGAATTGATGATACCGTCTGCTTTAAGCAACACACTCGATTGTGTACTGGTGGATGATTACCAGCTTGTGGGATGCAATCAGTTCAGTGGCTTGCGGCCATACTCGGGCGATAAATCCATGCAATTCACGCATCTTCATATTGCCGACGCGAATATGAATGACCCGAGGCGGTGGTTCGGCAAGGATGATGCGATCAGAAAAGTCCGCATCCTTCGAAACGATGACGAAGTCTTTCTCGCGGGCATGGCTCCATATCTCGCTGTCGGTCCAAGTGTCGTCAAGATCGAAGACGTGGGTGAACGCAGGGCCGCGCCAGAGATCGAAACGGTACGGCAGATTTGCATCGATCAGAAACTGCATCACACTTGGCGTTGACCGAGTTCAGGCTACTTTCGCCAGATCGTAGCGCTTGTCCATCAACATTGCGGCAAATTGCAGGCAGGCCTTAATATCGTCTGGATCAAGACTTGGGTACTGCTTGAGGATCTCTTCCGCGGTTTCGCCAGCTCCAAGGAACTCGAGAACGGTCTGCGCAGCAATACGCTTGCCACGAATAGTGGGTTTACCGTTGCAGATTTCTGGATCGATAGTGATGCGGCCGTCGAGAAATATTGTGGGTACGCTGACCATACCTGTTTCCTTCTGTTGCGTCGTTAGAGCATATTACGCTAAATTGCGCGCCTGGTCGGCACCGATGATAGGGTCTCAGGCTTGCTTGCAGACTGGGAATTGGCGGTCAATGGCGAAACGCCTTTTCCCATAGAACCGTTGCGTTAGGAGTCAGACCATGGAATCGGTGACTTTTGTGCATCCGCGTAATGATTTTCACCTGGAGTTGAAATTCAGCACCGGGAAGCGCGTCTTTTCGACATGAGGCCCTATCTCGACAAAGGCGTGTTTCGGCGCCTGCAAGATCTGGCACTGTTCAAACAGGCGTATGTGGCATACGACACCGTCTGCTGGCCGGGAAATCTGGATATTGCACCGGAGACGCTCTACGACCGGTCTATTGTGATGGACAACCTGTCCGAGGCTGGCGAAATCGGCGCGGTCGGGTAACAGATGAATTGTGTGACAAGCTTCCGGGCACCCGCTATCCTTACGCACATGGGATCCATTGCTGACATCGACGAGAATACCGCGTTTGCGACGCGCGCCTTCATCGAAAAGGTAGCGAGCCGTTATGATTTGGCAGGAGCCATTCTCTTCGGCAGCCGGGCACGAAGGTCCTTCCAATCGGATAGCGATGCCGATGTGGCCGTGCTTTTGCATGGTCGACCAGGAAAATTCGTGGCAACAAAACTGGCTATGGCGGACCTTGCGTACGAAGTCCTGCTCGATACTGGGATTCGCATCCAGCCGCTCCCGATCTGGGAAGAGGAATGGGAACACCCGGACACTTATTCGAATCCAGGTTTGTTGCGCAACATCGATCGTGATGGGATCCGGTTTTGAAGGCGCAGGAATTGCTCATGCCAAAGGGTTCATAGCCAAGTACTGGTTGTGGCAAAATCGCGATAATTCGGAGGCTCCAAGTCATGTCCATAGTCAAGGAAGAACTCTCGCGTCTGATCCAGGGTCAGCCAGAAGACAGTTCGCGCGAAGAAATCGTGCGTGAACTCGCTTTCCATGTCATGGTCGAGCGCGGGATTTCCGATTCGAACGCGATGCGTACCATTTCGAATGAGGAGATGGGGCACCGCATCCGCGCATGGCAACAATAGCCTGGACCGATGAAGCCCAGCGATGGGTTGACGACATCTTCGAGTACATCGGCGCTGATAACCCCTCTGCCGCCGGCCGCACTGTTCAAGGAATTTATGAACGGGCGCAAGTTCTCGCGGCGTTTCCAGAAATCGGATATCGATACGTGGCTTCTGCGCGAAACGTGCGTATTCTCCTCTACGGGCATTACCGAATCGCATACCTCGTGAAAGATGATGGGAACATCGACATCCTGGGCGTCTTTCATGGAGCCCTTGATATTGCGCGATATCAACTTTGAATGGCACAACCGGCCAAAGCCAAGGTGCCGGGGCGGGAGAATTGGGGGAGGTAAATTGGGGGTGGCAGACCACGGTTTCTCCCCACTCGGTGTTGCTTGCGCGGAGCCGATTGACCAGGCTGCGCGATTGGAGTGATCAGGGGAGCGACTCTTCAATCCCTTGCCTCGGCGAGAAGTTTAGCTGGCAATGGGTGGTCAGCACAATTCGCGCACGGCGGTCAAATTTGTTAGCGCACCAACAGGTGGTGAAGGCACTGGGGGTGACGCTGCACGCATCGCCCACTCATACGTAAGAGTGCATAAATGCAGGCTGTCATGTCGCGCTTGCGAAAAATACAATAATTTGTATAATAGAGTTCATGAAAGAAGTTCGCTTTCGTGGAAGTTCGCTCAGCGATCTGCGCAAATTCCCGCGACTCGCTATGCGCGAAGCCGGCTACCAGTTGGACAAGGTGCAAAACGGTGACGACCCGACCGACTGGAAGCCGATGCCGTCAATCGGCGGGGGCGTGAATGAGATGCGGATATGGGACGAAGCCGGCGCATTCCGGGTGGTCTACCTGGCAAAACTGGCCGATGCGGTGTATGTATTGCACTGTTTTCAGAAGAAAACGCAGGAAACCAGCGAGAAAGACATCAAACTGGCTCGGAAGCGATTCAACGATCTGATGAAGGAGCGGCCGTGAGCAAGGAACATCGATTCGCCAGTGTATGGGACGCGATTGAAGATACGCCGCTGCAGGCCGCTAGCATGCGCGCCCGGTCGGCACTGATGATGGAACTGGAGAGAGTAATCAAGAGGAGCGGGATGAACCAGGCGGAAGCTGCCACTCTGTTCGGTGTCACTCAACCCCGCGTCAGCGATTTGATGCGCGGCAAGATCAACCTTTTTTCTCTGGATTGCCTGATGGACATGGCAACCGCCGCCGGTCTGGACCCTCAGGTCACCGTCAAAAAACCGAAGGCGCAGCGCTAGCGGCGCGACGAGGAAAAGGCGGCGGCCTGAGCGCCGCATTTCCACGAAGTTCGTGCGATAGATGAGCGACCGACAACAGCCAGGATGCAGGCTGATCCTTGAGGCCTTTACTATGGCCATTCTGATTGCGCATACTGATTGCGCCTGACTGCACTATTCGCTATCATAATGGCATGAAAAACAAGCACGCCAAGACGCTGCGCGCTATTTTCACTAAGCCGACGCTGGCATCGATAGTGTTTTCCGACATAGAGTCGCTAATCGTCGCTTTGGGCGGAGAAGCGCGCGAAGGCGAAGGATCGCGGGTTTCATTGCAGTTGGGCGATTTCCTCAAGAACGCCCACCGGCCGCATCCTGGAAAAGAGGCCAGGAAATACCAGGTCGAAGAAATCCGCGCCTGGCTTGAACAACAAGGAGTCAAACCATGATGAACGCCATGACTTATCGCGGATATTCCGCCCGGGTCGAGTTCGATCCGCGCGACAACATCTTCTGGGGCAAGGTGCTGGGGATTAAGGACAGCATTACCTTCGAGGGAGGGACGGTTGCGGATTTGACGCTGGATTTTCACAACGCCATCGACTCGTACCTCAAGGATAGCGCCGCCACCGGAAGACCTGCGCAAAAGCCTGCCAGCGGCAAAATGATGCTGCGCGTTCCACCGGAGGTGCATGGTTCTGCATTAATCGCGGCGCAGGCGGCGGGGAAGAGCCTCAACCAATGGGCGGCTGAGGTGCTGAAGGAGGCTGCGCGAGTCTGAAGGTAAATGGGAAATAGACCTCGGTTGTCGTGTGATACCGCGCGCGTGGTCGAAGACAAAGGCGAAGAGCCGTTTCGCGTCGCACCACTTCAGTGAAGTTTTCCATGTTGCATGATGTTATTTCTGTAGCAGAGGCAAATTGCCGCGCTTTTCGGGAAGACGGCGCCGACCATCGATTCGCACAAAAAGTATCTTCAAAGGCGGGCCGCACCTGCAGTTAGATTCCGATGATCTCATTGAGGCCCTCGACGACAAGCGCAAGCTCCTCAGGGGTAGTGCGACCGAGCTTCGCGCCGATGCGCTCAACGGACAAAGTTCGAATCTGGCTGATCTTGACCCACGAACGTTTCGCCAGTTTCGGAGACTTTAATTCGTGTGTAAGAGGAAATCCCGCACGCTGAGGTTGGCTGGTCAACGCAACAGCAATGACTGTACCGGAGCGTTCGTTGAACACGTCGTGGCTGAGGACCAGCACCGGACGCAAGCCAGCCTGTTCGCGGCCGCGTATGGGGTTAAGATCGGCCCAGCGAATTTCGCCTCTCAGTATTCGGGCCACGACTCAAGCTCCTGACCCAAGCCTTCCTCGGCCAGCGCTTTTTCAAACTGTGGATCGAGCTTGGCGCATTCCGAAGCAAGGCGGCCGCGCTCCATACGCGCGAGTTTCTCGCTCACAGCCGCCTGAATCGCGCGGCTGCGATTGGGGAAAATGCTCTTTGAAACCAAACCATCCACGCGTGCCAGCGTATTCTGGTCCAGAGTAATGGCTACCTTTACGCTGCTCATATCCTACCTCCGCAGTATGACAATTGATCATACCACGGCCCGCGACGCAAGGAATCCAACGACAAGCTCGGCGGTCCCGAAGCCCTGGCCGGCGTGGCCTGCAACGGTTGGGAGGCTGGCCGGGGCGCTTACCCTCACCCCGAGAAGAGATTCCAGCGTTCCCTTTATTCGAGCGAGATCGAACAGGGTGGTTTCCGGGGTAGGATCGATCAACAAATCCAGATCGCTACCTTCCTGGTCCGTGCCATGCAAAACAGATCCGAAAACTCTGGGGTTGTGGGCTCGGTGTGCGGCTATTACGGATCGAATTTCGATGCGATATTTATTGAGTGCTTCGGAAGATCTCATGTTTGTGCTTTCGACCATCACAGTGCTGATGCGCTATTGCAGGGCTGCCGCGATCGCAATGCCAGCGCTCGATCCTTTCTGACGTGGCGCAATCCCTCGCCCATTATGCCCGAACAAAAGTCTGTACTGTTGCTTGCGCGGAGCCGATTGACGGGGCTGCGCGATTGGAGTGATCAGGGGAGAGAATCTTCAATCCCTTGCCTCGGCAAGAACTTTGGCCGGCAGTGGAGGGCAGTACAATTCGCGCACGATGGTCAAATTTAATTGCGCACCCAACCCCGCTTTTTTGCGGGCCCGCGATAGCGCTAGCGGCGGGAAGCAAGTGAATTGACGGGCTTTTTCCCCCGTGTTGGGCCCTTAGGATCGTCCGGCGCTCCGCTAGGCTACGTCCATTACCTTCGAGGACTCCGCCATGACCGCCGTCGCACCGACGCAATCCGAGCTTTCCCAGAACTTGGGCCAGGCCTATCGGCAGGCGCTGCATTTGACGCTGCAACAGGCGGTGGGGTTCCACCACGCCGGCCAGTTGCAGGAGGCCGAGCAGCTTTACCGGTCGGTGCTGCAGGCCGACTCCGAGCATCCCGAGGCCAACCATAATCTGGGCGTGTTGCTGCTGCAAGCGCAAAAGCGGGACGCGAGCCTGCCGCATTTCGAAGCGGCGCTGGTGGCCGGGCCGGAATCGGGGCGCTACTGGCTGAGTTACCTCAATGCGTTGCTGCTGGCCGGCCGTGCCGAGCTTGCGCTGACGACGCTTTCGTTCGCCCGGGAACACGGGCTGGAGGGGGATGCGGTGGAGGAGATCGCGCGCAGGATCGACGCCGGCGAGGCGGAGCATGCCGCTGGCGCGGCACAGGCGATCAGCCCCTAGGCAAAACCGGCGAGCCAGGGTCGAGCGATTCAGTCTTCCGCCTTCCCTCAGACTTCGTGGCGACAATACAGAACTCGCGCATTTCCAAGCTGAAAGCGCTGCTCATCGACGACA
>Ga0194060_10004010_pt1 | contig 10274 bp, 7 predicted proteins | sample SepL225m_MetaG_FD_163427 | JGI IMG/M metagenome (GOLD analysis project Ga0194060, IMG submission 163427) | Anoxic zone freshwater microbial communities from boreal shield lake in IISD Experimental Lakes Area, Ontario, Canada - Sep2016-L222-5m | ecosystem: Environmental > Aquatic > Freshwater >... | reverse complement strand
GGGTCCATACCCATGCAGTTCGATCTCGGGACGCCGTCGGCGCATTCCTGCCTGGGATTCGCCCAGTGCAGAGTCTGGTCGACCGTAAGCAGGTGGGGCAGGTAATTGCCGTTGCCATCGACGAGGTCGTTGATCCAGCGTACCTTTACCTGGGTGTCGGCCCTGGTCTCCAGGGTATAGGCGGGATAGTTGAACTGCGAGTTGGCAGCCGGCGCGATGCCGGCACCGCCGCCCAAGGCCTGCGAGTCGGGCAGCGGGTCCGAGTTTGGCCCGTAACTCCAGACGGTCGTTGCCGGGAAGGCATCGCTGCGCCCGTTAATGCTGTTCCATATCCCTCCGGGCAGAATCTGCTGCTTGAACTGGCGGACGGCGATGGCATAGTTGTTGGCTGTGCCGCTATTCTTCATCACGGGAGGAATAACCAGCGGCGTCACATACTTGGGAATGGAGAGCGGATCGATCGTCCCTCCGGGCAGAGGGAGGGTGTTGTCCACGATGGTGTTGGGTGTTACCGTGATCACAACGGTTTTGTTCGTTGACAGGGGGCCGTTGCTTACCGTAACCTTCAGTGTGTGGCTACCGATCTCATCAAAGGTCGGCGTCCAGGATATCGCACCCGTCGCGGCATTGATTGCGAGGCCCGGCGGGGTCCCGCTTAGGCTATAGGTCAGGGCAACGCCTGGGTCGGGATTCGTTCCGAGGGCAGTAAATGTTAGGGGCTGCCCCTGCACAACGACCTGGGCAGCCGGCACTGTGAGGCTGGGGGGCTGGGGCTGATTGTCTCCGCTTTTGCTGCAACCGGACAGTCCGAGCGCGGACACCGTCAGAATTACAGGCAAGAAGGCGTACAAAAGAAACTTCATTATTCTTTTTCTCATTATGATAGCTCCTTTAAACAAAAAGTCTTTAGAGATTTAACATTTCTGATCAAGCTAAACACCGTTCCTGTGCATGTCAATATGCATTAAATAAGTGGATAGTAGTAGGTATTCCCTATGATAAGGACTGCCTATTTCGTGTCAGGAGTATTGTGGGACTATTTTTGCTTGTCAAAGGATATTTTGGTAAATGAATACGGATAGAAAGCGCAGATCTCTGTCAGAATTGCCAGACGCTTGACTTCAGGAAGGAGCCCTTGGCCCCAGTCATCCCTCCAAAATGCCATATTTCATCCGGTACTCGTTAATACACCCGGTAAATAATAAAGCAAGTTTGCTCTCATGCATCGCGCCTCCTGCTTGCGCTCCTGGTGTTTATATCGGGGGAAGGCGGCCAGGATAACCGCTTTTCGCGCCGTCGCGCTATCCCCGATAATTCTACAGAAATACCTTATACCCGATGTTCAAAGCCTTCCCATTTCCTTGCCGATGGGCCGCTTGCCGTTTCCATCATGGAGATATGGCGCTGAGGTATGCCGATAAGTTCAGAAAGCTGCTTCTGGGTAATGTCTTCCCGATAAGCCTCGCGCCAGGGGACAGAATCGGACTTATTATGATTGCCTGTCTGCGTCATATACCCTTTACTTGAACAAGTCGGCATGTGTTCCAGTCCGTTCAAAGATGATCATGTCCCCGTCAAGCCGGTAAACCAAAAGCCAGTCCGGTTCAATATGGCATTCCCGACGATCTTTGAAATTGCCAACCAAGAGATGGTCCCGGTGTTTTCGCTCCAAGGGTATTTCGTCAATGAGCTTACGAATGACAGCCTTGATGATTGCTGGATCAGAGCCGCGCTTGATCATCAGCTTCAAATCTTTTTCAAAGCGGTTTGTATAGACGGGCGTCCGCATCAGACACCCAACCTCGCAAACATATCATCAGCATCTTTGCATTCCACTAGGCCCTTACCCACTTCGCTGTCATGGAATGCATGCAGTGTTTCCTCGTTGGGGATCTCGACAGGGAATGGCAAACCGCGGCGCAACTTTACTTGTCGGAAAAAGATGTTGATCGCCTCTGTGGTTGACATCCCCAAGCTTTTCAGGATGCCTTCAACCTCGTTTTTTAGTTCTCGCTCGGTGCGGGCATTGATCATCGCTGTACGTGCCATATTGCTAACCTCGATTTATTTTTCACCATTGTATGACAGATGCTTTACGTTATCAAGCATCTATTTCGTGAAGTTCACAACCTACTCGGCTTGATCCTCTGTCCGTGGCTTCAATGCCGTGCTTAAAGCCTTTGCCGCGTCCCTCAGCCTGCTTTCGCTCATGTGGGCATACCTCTGGGTCATGACGTTTGTCTTGTGCCCCAGCAGCTTCTGGACGGTGAACAAGTCGGCACCTTGCTCAATCATCCATGATGCATAGCTGTGCCGGCAGGTGTGGAAGTAAACCCTTAACCGGGTGTCTGTGATGTCCTCGTTTAATTTTAGTTCTTCTACGGTATCGTGGTAGGTCTTGGAAATCCTGTCTAAGAGTACCTTGCGCCCCTGGAAAACATAATCGGACGGCTTGCCTTGTGTCCTGCTTTTTAGCATTTCCGCCGCCTGCTCGGTCAAGAAAGCATAGCGTGAACCGGCTTTTGCATCCCGTATGGTCAAGGTGCCTCTTTCGAGGTCAACGTCCTGCCAGGTCAAGGAAGCGATTTCTCCAAATCTTAAACCACAGTTGAGGCTAAGTAAGGTCATGTCGTGAACGTCCGTGCTCTTGCCTCGCAGGGCGTCAAGCAGCGTGCTGGCTTCGTCCCGAGTAAGAAATCTCATTCGGCCATTGTCCGGCTTCGGAAACTTAACCTGTGCCGTTGGGTTTTCACCTGCAAACGACCCCAGCCGCTTCGCCGTGTTGAATATTTGTCGCACGACTGAAAGGGCATATTCAATGGATCGCGGTGACTGCTTCCCGTCGGCCATGGTTTTTTTTAGCTTTTCGAGGTGAAACGGTGCAATATCCTTCATGGGCAAGTGGGCCAGGGCAGGGGAAATCCAAACTTTATAAAGTCCCTCTTCACGGGTGACGGTTCGTTCTTTCTTGTCGGCTTTCGCTTGTGGTAAATATGTGTCAGTGAAGAACGCCCCGAAAGTGACTGCCTCTCTTGTAAGTCGATCCGCTTCCGATTGCTCCGCCACCTTCCTTGTATCCTCAATAGTCCGTTTCTCTGCCAAGGTTTGCGGCCCTTCCCCTGCCTTCCTGTTTTCCTTCAATTCCTTCGCGCGGTCGTAAGCCTTCGCCGCCGACCAATCCTCAGAGGCCCAGCCAAGTCCCTCTTCTTTGTCCCTGCCGTGGAGTTTGTACCTGATGGTAAAGTATTGATCCCTTTTAACGCCATGTTTTCGGGTTTCATGCTCACGGTAACGTACTCCTGGGAAGTTTGTCTTGATCCATTTTGTCATGATTGATTTACCTCCTCATTACAGGATGTTGCGTTGTAACCGCGGGACAAATTTTTTCGAGATGCCCCGGAGGTTGTCCCGTTTTCTTTCAATATCCGTGCATCAGATCCAGTCCCGCTCCAGTCCCGCTTTTTTCTCTGAAGCAAGGTGTTTCATAATGTTTCATTGTGAAGAGCGTTAGCACGTAACTTATCACTATGTCAATGATTATTATGTTTTAGATGAAAGATTGTGCGGGTTTGTGAAGCTTGATAAAGATCAAAAAAACGGACTCTTACTCCGTGAATGGGGGTTCGAGCCCCTCTCCCCCAGCCAAGTAAGAACAAGGGGTTAAGCAGATTGCTTGACCCCTTGTTCTTTTCTTTGCTACCCTATTGCTACCCTGAACAAGCATTTTTTGTGATCTCTGAAGAGCTTTACCGTCATTGAATGCTCCCAAACAAAGTAGGCTGAAATTAATTAATTGATGGATCGCAAGCCTCTAATAAGGCATATGCTAACGGGGAAAGTTTAACCGTGCTACTTTGCGAACTATTTAGACTTAGGCCTATGGCTGTTGCGGGTGGTGTGCCCCCTCCCCAAGTCACTTCTCCGTGGGCAATGAGTAACCCCAACCGAGATAAGTTATGGATTGCAAGCTGAAAATCTTTATCAGTTATTTCATCTTTGATTGAAGAAACGCTGTCGGCGAGTAGCTTAAGCAATTTTAAGCCGTCTTTGTTGTTTGGAAGCGATAATAATTTGATAAGCACAACTTCCAATGGTTCAATTTCAGAAAGAATATCGATGTAAATTTTGTTGACTTTAAAGCGTTTTTTGGGATCGGTTGCATTTGCAATGAGGCCAGACCATAGATCCTGTATAGATCCTGTATAGATTCATTATCTTCAAGGGATGCCATTTCGATGATGGGAATAGCATATTTTGGAGGGATAGGAATTGTCTTTTCTTCCGATGCCCTTATATCTTTGATTTCATTAACCTTGTCTCTTATTTTCAACAATTGAGTATACCTATAATAGCTGCACCAGTCTTTAAAAGACTGCCCCAGTTGGTAAAAGCCATCACCAAGTATTTTCGAAAAAAAACCACCTAATTCTCATGTTGCATCAATCGCCTTCCCATTTGTTTTAGCAATCTCTTCAATTGCCTTGGTTTCTTCGTTAGACATAACAAGGTCTCCTAAAGCGTGGGTCACGTTCACTCAAAACTAATACCGCTGCCCTACTAAGACCACGTGGCAATTTCATCTGCTGCAGCATCCAGAACGCTGATATAATCCGCAATCGTTGGTTTCTCGCGTCGGCCATTTTCCTGAAAAAGATCAAAAATATCGTATTTATTCGTATTTATTCATATTCGTATTTATTCATTGACAAGTGAATTGCCATTACGTAAGTTACTACAACAATTATAAAATATCATAAAAAATACTTCTGTGGATTATTCATGCCAAGAGTATATGCCTACCATAACAATGCAGAACAGTTGATTGCAATCGGGCGGATTATAGTAACCATCTTTGTCATCTTCTCCATCTGGCATGATCTTGGCGCATACCACACAGATGCCGCAATTGTCATTTACTTCTTAACGGGGTACTTAGGTTATGCCATTGTCCTTTTATTGGCAATGCGGCGTTTGAAGATGACCTTTACTAACCAACCAATGGTTATCTACACCCCCGATTTGATATTTTTTGGTTTTTTTGTTTTGTTTACCGGTGGACCCACCGGCACCTTTTATCTTTATGCCACTTTTTTAATGATCTCCGCATCGTTGCGCTGGCAATTGCGCGGGACGATGTTATCCGTGATCATAATTCTGGTGATCCTTGTGGCCTGTACCGTCTATCCGATGAATTTACTGTACGATCCAGCATACAACAAAACTCATTTCGTTATCCGCGAAGCCTCTCTCGCAATCATCGGAGCAATGATTGGCATCGTCAGCTATTATGAGCAGAAGCGACGCTGCACACTGGCGGAATTGGCAGCATGGCCACGGAGTATGAGTGAAGACGTATCGGCAATGATGAAAGAGATCCTCAAACAAACAGCTGTCATTCTTAAAGTCCCAAGTATACTTGCAATTTGGGATGAGGATGAGGAACCTTGGCTCCATGTCGCTTCGTGGTCCAAGAATGAATTCCGCTATACCCGGGAATCATCCGATGTGTTCGGTGAACCGGTTGCCGAACCACTGACCGGCAAAAATTTTTTCTGCAGTAATCTGCTCGCTCCGAAGACGATTATCCCGGAGAGTTCAACATCACTACCAACCCATTTTCTTCATTGGGATGGGGCGCCACTCAGCCCGCAGCTGCGAGAGAAATTCCCCCTGCCAGCCGTCCTTTCTCTCGTCCTGTATGGCAAGAGCGTGGAGGGTCGCCTGTTTGCTTTTGGCCGGCAGCGGATGCCCGATGATGGCTTTATCTTAGGCCAAGTCGTCGCCCGCGAAATATCCAACAGTCTGGATCAGTTTTACTTGCTTCAACAGCTAAAACTTATGGCTGTCGTTGAAGAGCGCAGTCGCTTGGCACGTGATCTCCACGATGGGCTGCTTCAGAATCTGGCCGGAGTGAATCTGCAATTGGAACGGGTGAGCAACTTACTAACCGGAGAGGCTCAGAAAGAGCAACAATACCTGGACCAAAGCCGTGATCTTATTGCCGCAACAATGCAGGCTATCCGTTCCCATATCCACCAATTGAGGCCAATCCATTTTAGCCTGCCTGATTCGGGCAAAGATATAGCCGATCTTTTAAAGGAAATGGCAGAGCGAATCAAGCATCAGTGGGGCCTACACGTGGAGCTAAGCGTGAAAGTACAAGCAAGCAAACTTCCCGAGGTTCTGGTGCATGGGCTCTATAATATTGTCCATGAAGCTATTGTTAATGCAGCGCGCCATGCGAAAGCGTCATCCATAACGGCGGAAATCACCACTACTGACGATCAGGTGTTCATCACTGTTACCGACAATGGATGCGGTTTCCCCTTTCGCGGCCGTTATGATCTTGAAGCATTAAAAATGATGCATCAGGGACCGGTCACGTTGATGGAAAGGGTTGCCTTTATGGGGGGAGGTCTGATTATCGAGTCAGTGCCCACAGGGACAAGACTGGAATTTATTTTGCCAATCATAACAAGACTTCTCCACTAAAATTTGTCGATAATTTAATCGATTGAATGATTATGTCTATCAAAATGATGTAAGAAAGTCAGATGCACCACTGCTGATATCTACGCCTACCCCGTCAGTAAAAATCAATCTTGACGAAAATGCCTGATGTCAATCGGCAGTATTGAAATGTACCACTTTGCAATATCGCTTGACATGATTTCTTTTTAAGATTAAAAACTTGCCACTAATTATAACTAGCGTTAGTTATTGCGAACATAGAAGGTAGGGAGCCAAAAGTGGCCATTCGTTTATTATCAATTGATGATCATCCCGTCATACTGGTTGGTTTGGAGGGTCTTTTTCAACAGCAACCGGATTTTGAGCTGGTGGCTCATTGCACCGAAGCTAAAAAAGCTCTGGAACTGGTGCGACTGCATCAGCCGGATATCGTTATCCTTGATATTAAAATGCCTGGAACAGATGGTTTGACGTTGGCCCGGGAGATGTTGACCGAAAAGCAAGCTCCCCGAATAGTGGTTTATACGGCGGAAATGGACGAAAACCAGATGCTGGAGGCGATCCGTATTGGAGTCCATGGGATTGTCCTGAAAGAGATGGCGCCGCAACTCCTGGTGCAATGTATCCGTACGGTATATGGTGGTGAGAAATGGTTTGAGCGGCACTCGGCCCGGTTGACTTTGGAGAATATACTGCGCCGGGAAACGGGAGCGCGTGAGATTGCAGCTCTGATAACCAAACGGGAAAGCGCCATCCTGCGGATGGTGGCTAATGGATCCCGTAACAAGGAAATTGCCAACACGCTCTACATTAGCGAGGGCACCGTGAAGGTTCACCTGCACAACATGTATGAGAAGCTTGGAGTGGATAGCAGGCTTGCCCTGCTACGTTACGCCCAGGATAAGAAACTGTTTTGATCAAGCACCTCAGAAGGATTGATCATGAGCGGATTAGACCAGCGAGAGGCACCACGTTTTCCGGGTGCGGTTCCCGTGATAACTGAAAGTGGTAAAGGGATCACCCGCGATTTGAGCGGTTCCGGGATATTCTTTGAGACGGACGGTTCTTTTTCTCCCGGCCAGACCATAGAATTTTCGCTCGTTTTGGAGCACCTTTACCCGGACCGTCCCGTTTGCCTGAAATGTAAGGGGGCAATCGTCAGGATCGAGAATAGCGGTCAAAAAATCGGCGTTGCCACCACCATTGATTCTTATTCCATCGAAGATCCCGTCTAAAAAAACATGATTGGTTTTCCCTTCTATAAAGCTAGATATGATCAATAGTATATCTAACAATATAGAAAAATGTACCTTACGGTTTATGGTATCTCAATGCTGATTAAGGTTATAGGTACGCCCATGAAGCTGAAAGGATAGAGCTTATAACACCGAGCAATGTGCTGCATCCCGCGATTTGTAAGATCATGGGAGATGAACGGCGCTGTAATCCAGAGGGCGGAGCTGTATCAAAGACACCGCCCTTCTTATTAGCCCCTTAAAAAATGCCCCCATCGAATTCCCCTCAAGAAGTTGTCCTGGTAACCGGAGGAGCCGGCTATATCGGCAGCCATACGGTTGTTGCGCTCAGTGCCGCTGGCTACTCACCCGTCATCGTGGATAACCTCGTCAACAGCAAAGCCGCCGTCTTGGAGCGACTCACTGCCATTACGGGGCTTCAGTTTCCCTTCCATCAATTCGATCTGCGCGATCGTTCCTTGCTTGACGCTGTTTTTCAGAGATACCCAATTACCGCTGTTATTCACTTCGCCGGCCTGAAGGCCGTGGGCGAGTCTGTTGTCGAACCGCTTCTTTACTATGACAACAACATCCAGAGCACCCTTTCCCTGTGTACAGTCATGCAGGCCCGCGGTGTGAGGCGGCTCATCTTCAGTTCCTCCGCCACGGTCTATGGAGAGCCGGACACCGTACCCATCGGGGAGGATTTTCCGCTGGCCCCCGCCAGTCCCTATGGTCGCACCAAGCTTATGATTGAACAGATCCTTCAGGACCTGCACCGGGCAGATACCGCTTGGCAGATTGCCTTGCTGCGCTACTTCAATCCCGTAGGCGCTCACGAAAGCGGCTTGATTGGTGAAGACCCGCAGGGCACCCCGAATAACCTCATGCCCTATATCAGCCAGGTGGCTGTGGGACGGCGCGAGCGGCTGAACGTGTTCGGCAACGACTATCCGACGCACGATGGCACAGGTGTCCGCGACTACATTCACGTCATGGATCTGGCGGAAGGCCACGTGGCGGCCCTCCGGCGCCTCGAAAGTCGGACGGACAAGAGTGCTCCCCTCATTGCCAATCTGGGTACGGGACGTGGCTACAGTGTCTTGGATCTGGTGCATGCCTTCGCCGCGGCATCAGGCAAAACAATTACCTATACAACCACGGAACGTCGCCCCGGTGATATTGCCACCTGTTATGCCGATCCCGCTCGCGCCCAAAATTTGCTGGGCTGGACAGCACGGCGCGGCCTTGAAGACATGTGCGCCGATACCTGGCGTTGGCAATCCATGAATCCCCAAGGCTACCCCTAAGGAGAACCATGCCCCTAAACACCAACATCCTCTGCATCGGCGCCGGCTACGTGGGCGGGCCGACCATGGCCGTCATCGCCCGGCACTGCCCGGAATATCGAGTGACCGTCGTTGATATCAACCGCGACCGCATCGCCGCCTGGAACTCCGACAAGCTACCTGTTTACGAGCCGGGCCTGGACGAAATCATCCGGGAGTGCCGGGGCAGGAATCTCTTCTTCAGCACCGATATTGAAGCAGCTATCAGGGAGAACGACATCATCTTCGTCGGCGTCAATACGCCCACCAAAACTTACGGCGTCGGCGCAGGCATGGCGGCTGATCTGCAATTCTGGGAAAAAACAGCCCGCCAGATCCTCGACCACGCCCAATCTTCCAAGGTGGTCATCGAAAAATGCACCCTGCCCGTCCGGACGGCGCTGGCCATGGAGCGCATCCTCCAAAGCCGCGATAAGGGGATTATCTTCGACGTCCTCTCCAATCCAGAATTTATGGCAGAAGGCTCGGCGATGGACGATCTGGAAAAGCCCGATCGCGTGCTGATCGGCTCGCCAGAGACAGAATCGGGCCGCCGAGCACGGGATATCCTGGTCAATATTTATACCCACTGGGTGCCGCGGGAAAAGATCATCACCTCCAACGTCTGGAGCAGTGAATTATCCAAACTGGTGGCGAACGCCTTTCTGGCCCAGCGCATCTCGTCCATCAACGCCATCTCCGCCCTCTGCGAGAAAACGGAAGCCGATGTTGCCGAAGTGGCCCGCGCCGTCGGGCTGGACAGCCGCATCGGCCCCAAGTTCCTCAATGCCAGCGTCGGCTTTGGCGGCTCCTGCTTCAAAAAGGATATTCTGAACCTGGTTTACCTCTGCCAGACCTATGGCCTGAACGAGGCGGCGGATTACTGGGAAAGTGTCGTCAAAATCAATGACTACCAGAAAGACCGCTTTGTCCAGACGATGCTTTCCGCCCTGTTCAACACCCTGGCCGGCAAGCGCATAGCCCTCTTCGGCCTGGCATTCAAGGCCGATACAGGCGACACCCGAGAAAGCCCGGCAATTGATATCGCCCGCCATCTCATAGGCGAAATGGCCGAGGTAGCCATCACAGACCCCCAAGCCCTCGACAATGCCCCCGCAGCGCTGGGCGATTTGTTGGACACCGGCCGCATCCATCTGCTTCCCGATCCCTACGAAGCCGCCAAAGACTGCCACGCCCTGGCCATCATGACGGAATGGCAGCTTTATAAAACACTTGATTA
>Ga0194060_10004009_pt1 | contig 10276 bp, 10 predicted proteins | sample SepL225m_MetaG_FD_163427 | JGI IMG/M metagenome (GOLD analysis project Ga0194060, IMG submission 163427) | Anoxic zone freshwater microbial communities from boreal shield lake in IISD Experimental Lakes Area, Ontario, Canada - Sep2016-L222-5m | ecosystem: Environmental > Aquatic > Freshwater >... | reverse complement strand
GTGGCGTATGGACGCGCTTTGATGGTTTCACTCGTCCAGAAACCCTAGCTGCAAAAATCGATGAATTATTACTTGCCCGCCGTGAAAAATCCTAACGGTAAGATGCTGCTGATCGGCTTGACCCTGATAGCAAACAGTCTATCAGCCGCACCATTAACTGAGTCGGAAACACGCGGCAAGCAACTTTATATGACAGGTGCAAGTCCTTCTGGCAACGTTATTACCGCCCACATAGGCTTGGAATCGACCGAACTACCTAGCACACAAGTTCCTTGTGTTTCCTGTCATGGTGAAGATGGACGAGGGCGACCCGAAGGCAATATCGTACCAACCAACATCACCTTTGAATATCTTGCGCTGTCTTATGGTCATCAGCATGACAATGGCAGAAAACATCCCGCGTTTACGCCCGATACATTTGTTAGAGCAATCACCAGCGGCATTGATTCAGCGAGTAATCGGCTAGATGCTGCCATGCCCCGATATACACTGCCTGATAGTGACAGTGCCGATCTAATCGCCTACTTAAAACGTTTATCCAGTGATGCGGATGCGGGTTTGACTGACACCACGATTCGTCTTGCTACATTACTACCAATGCAAGGTTCATTAGCCGATATGGGATTGGCTATGAAAAACATATTATTAGCTTATTTTAATGAAATTAACGCACAGGGCGGTATTTATAATCGTAAAATACAATTAGACGTTATCGAATACACAAGCGATAGCGAGTCAACGCTAAAAAATGTTCGCCGTTTGCTGGAAACAGAATCCGTTTTTGCCATGATAGCCCCGTTCTCTAGTAACATAGAGCAAGACATTTTGTTACTGACTGAGCGATTAGGCGTTCCTCAGTTTGCTCCTTATACGCTGTTTCCTGAAGATAAATCGAGTCGTAGCCAATCCACTTTTTATCTGTTGCCAGGGCTTAACAATGAATCCCGCGCTATGGTTGATTATGCAGCGAATGAATTGCACTTGAAAAACAGTCAGTCTCTGGTCATTAGTCCTGAAAACAGTTATATTCGCAAGGTAGCTAAAACCATCAAAAAACAAAGTCAAATGCGTGGCTTAGGCGCGGTTACTCATTTCGTTTATTCACCCACCACATTTCAGCCTCAAGCACTGACTGCCAAATTAATTAAGCAAATGCCCGATGTTATTTATTTTTTTGGCACGAGTGATGAATTGAGTGTTTTATTGAAAAGTATCGAAACATTGAAGACAAAACCTTATGTGTTTATCTCCAGTTCTTTGACTAATGCCAAGGGTGTTAATGAACAGTTTCACGATAAAATTTTTCTGTCTTCCCCAGCAGCATCTCAGAATCAAAGCAACGCAGAAGATTTTTTTCGGCTAATAAAACAAAATAATCTCAGCATACACCATTTAACAGCACAAGCAGTTACTTATAGCGCGGCTAAATTATTAGTGGAAGGATTACAAAAGACGGGACGAGAATTAAGCAGAAAGAAACTTGTTCAGAGCATAGAGCATATTTATCAATTCGATACTGGATTATTGCCAGCATTATCTTATGGTGCAAATCGACATATCGGGTCAGTTGATGTTTCTATTGTTCCAGCACTACAGTCAAACTAATACAAGAGGAGTCAAAAAACATTTTTTTGATTCCTTAACATCGTTCGTTTAAGGATACTTATGGTAAACATGAGCTAAAATATAATTGATCTTCAACATTTATTTCCAAAGGACGTTATGAACAAACGATTATTATGTACTGTGTTGCTGTGTCTGCCTGTGGTAACACACGCCACGGCAAGCAAAGTTTCTGAGCGCATTTTAAAAAATGGCTTAAAAGTGTTGGTTAAAGAAGACCATCGCTCGCCTGTGTTAGTATCTCAAGTGTGGTACAAAGTGGGTTCTAGTTATGAGCCTAACGGTATCACAGGGATTTCACACATGCTGGAACACATGATGTTTAAAGGCACGGACAAACATCCAGCGGGGGAATTTTCTAAAATTATTGCTGAAAATGGTGGCGATGAAAATGCTTTTACCGCACAGGACTATACCGCTTATTTTCAAACTATGGCAGCATCCAAGTTAGAAGTTAGTTTTGAATTGGAGGCTGATAGAATGCGATATTTGCATCTTCTGCCCGAAGAATTAAAAAAAGAACTGGAAGTAGTGACAGAAGAACGCCGTATGCGTACTGATGATAATCCACAAGCGAAACTAGGCGAATATTTTTCAGCAGTTGCTTATACCAATAGCCCTTATAAAAATCCTATTATTGGTTGGCCATCTGATATTGCCAATTATCAAGTAGAGGATTTGCAAGCGTGGTATTCACGTTGGTACGCGCCAAATAATGCCATCTTGGTGGTGGTGGGTGATGTGCAAACTCAAGCAGTATTTGATTTAGCGGAAAAACAGTTTGCTGAGCTAAAAACTAGCGAGATTAAACCCTTAAAACCGCAGTCTGAAATTGAACAATTAGGCGCACGGAGACTGACTGTAAAAGCACCTGCTAAATTGCCTGTGCTAGTGCTAGGCTATAAAGTACCCAGTTTAAAAACGACCACTGATGAAAGTGAAGCTTACGCGCTGGAAGTATTAGCGGGTGTGTTAGATGGGGGTAATAGTGCGCGATTATCAGCTAATTTAGTACGCGGCAAGCAACTAGCAGTCTCCGCCAGTGCCAGTTATAGCTTAACATCCAGATTGGACAGTTTATTTGAATTGGAAGCGACACCCGTCGAAGGTAAAACGTTACCCGACTTAGAAAAAGCCTTAAAAGCCGAAGTGAGCGTGTTACAGCAAACCTTAATCAGTACAGAAGAGCTACAGCGTATTAAGGCGCAAGTATTAGCCAGTGCAGTGTATGAAAAAGACTCCAATTTTTATCAAGCCATGCAGTTAGGTGCGTTGGAATCAGTAGGCTTACCGTGGCAAAAAGCCGATGAATATGTCGATAAAATCAATCAAGTTACTGCCGAACAAGTGCAGAATGTGGCAAAAAAATATTTGCTCGAAGACCATTTAACCGTTGGCTATCTTGAACCACAAGCGATTCAACAATCAATTACTAACCGTGAACCGCAATCGACTCAACAATCAACTACTAACGCCAAGGGAGTAAAATAATGACTATTCGTTTAGTAGGTTTACTGTTATTACTGTGCAGTTCTATCAGTTTTGCGGCGGCAAAAATTGATAACTGGCAAACACCACAAGGTAGTCGGGTGTTTTATGTGCGTACCGAAGGTTTGCCGATGGCAGATATTGCAATCATTTTTGATGCGGGCAGTGCTAGAGACGGACAACAATTTGGTGTTGCGGCTCTTACGGCAGGCGTGCTTGATACAGGTGCGGGTAAATGGAATGCCGATGATATTGCCCAACGATTTGAAAGTGTTGGTGCAGTGTTTGGCGCGTCTACCTCAGCGGATATGGCGACTCTGACATTACGCACATTGACTGATAAAGCTCTATTTGATAAGTCACTGGAAACCGTACAAACTATTTTGACTCAGCCACGGTTTAATGAAGCCGATTTTAAACGGGAAAAAAATAGAACGTTAGCAGGTTTAAAACAGCAACAAGAATTGCCTGCTGCTGTCGCTGGTATTGCCTTTAGTAAAGCGTTATATGGTACACACCCTTACGCTCATCAAGATGCAGGCGATATCAAAACCGTTACTGCGCTTAAAGTTGCTGACTTACGCAATTTTTATAAAAACTACTATGTAGCAGCAAATGCCACTGTCGTTATTGTCGGTGATTTATCTAAAGAGCAAGCCGAGCAAACCGCAATCACCTTATTAAAAGACTTACCTACTGGAAAAAAACCAGAAGCTATACCCGATGTTGCCGCACTGACAAAATCTAGCCAACAACACATTGAATTTCCTTCTACACAAACTCATGTATTGGTTGGTTTGACGGGTACTTATCGTAAAGACCCTGATTATTTTAATCTCTATGTTGGTAATCATATTCTTGGTGGTAGCGGTCTGGTGTCTAAACTGTTTGATGAAGTACGAGAAAAACGCGGCTTGGCATACAGTGCCAGCAGTGGCTTTGCACCGATGTTAAAACAAGGTCCTTTTACTGTGTCACTACAAACGCGCAACGATCAAACCCAACAAGCCTTAGAAGTGCTAAACAAAACCCTGAGTGATTATGTCAATCAAGGTCCTAGCGAAGCTGAATTAAGTGCAGCCAAGAAAAATATTATCGGTGGTTTTGCCACCCGTTTTGATACTAATAAAAAATTGGCAAACTACGTTGGTATGATAGGTTTTTATGAGTTGCCATTGGATTATTTGGATACTTTTCAGCAAAAAGTTGAAGAGCTTACGGCTGCTTCCATTACCGATACCTTTAAACGCCGTGTTGATTTAAATCTATTACAAACGGTTACTGTCGGTAAAACGGCAGAAAAAAGTGCAAAATAAACTGAACATCATTGGTGGCAACTGGCGTAGTCGCAAGATTAGTTTTGAAGACGCGGATGGTTTACGACCAACACCTGCCAGAGTACGCGAGACTTTATTTAACTGGTTGCAATACGACATACTCGGTAGCCGCTGTCTGGATTTATACGCAGGCAGTGGCGCGTTAAGTTTTGAAGCCGCCTCGCGGGGTGCGAAATCGGTGATTCAAGTTGAAAATAATCCTATCGCCTGTCGAAGTCTAAAAACCAACGCGCTTAGTTTAGGTGCGGAGCAAGTAAAAATCGTCCAATCGGATGTGTTTCGTTATTTAGCGAGTGATGCACAAGCCTTTGACATCGTGTTTATTGACCCGCCGTTTAACCTAGACTTAGCGGCGCAAACGTGCCAATGGTTAGAAGATAAAGGCTGGTTAGCCTCTTATGCGAAAATTTATGTTGAAACCGAAAGAACGAATATTGACACACAAGGTGTTTTTCAACTTCAAGAGATACCCGAAAACTGGCGATTGTTAAAACAAAAAACTGCGGGTGAAGTGATGTATCACTTATTCGAGCGTGTCGCTAGAGCTAACACACAATAAAATGATAGCGTTCGTGGTGAGTCCCTCGATACCTCAGGAGAGTATTGTCGAATTACAGAGGTTTGACTAATTATAAAACGATAGCTGGCGCGAATTCATTCGCGCCCAGCTCTGACAATGATTTATTTCTGCACCCAATTACCCGCTGATTGATACTACCACCCACCTTGTGCATTGCCTAGCCATACTAATAGTGAAGGAAACCACAAGGGATGATCTACAATCTAGCCAATACCTCGGCTACTGTAGCTCCCATCGCCGCAGGCGTTGGGCAAATCGTTACTCCCATCTCACGCAATAACGCTACTTTTTCCGCAGCACTTTCACCCGCAGAGGAAATAATCGCTCCTGCATGACCCATGCGCCGACCTTCGGGTGCGGTTAGCCCTGCGATATAGGCAATGACTGGTTTAGTCATGTGGGCTTGTGCAAATAAACCTGCTTCCACTTCTTGCGGACCGCCGATTTCACCGATCATTAACACCACTTTGGTTTCTGGGTCGTTTTCAAACATTTCCAAAATATCGCGATGGGAGCTACCATTAATAGGATCCCCACCAATACCGACCGAAGTAGAAATACCAATACCTAAGCGTTTCATTTGATCCGCTGCTTCATAACCTAACGTGCCTGAACGTCCGACAATTCCAACATTGCCGCGCATATAAATATGCCCTGGCATAATACCCAACATGGCACGTTCTGGGCTAATCGTTCCCGCGCAATTTGGACCTGTGAGGATCATGCGTTTTTCGACAGGAAAACGCCGTAAAAAATTTTTTACCGTCATCATATCTTGGGTGGGAATACCATCAGTAATAGAAACACAGTATTTAATACCTGCATCGGCGGCTTCCATGATGGAATCTGCGGCAAACGCTGGCGGAACAAAAATAATACTGGCTTCTGCACCCACTTGTTTGACCGCTGCTTTGACGGTGTTGAATACAGGTAAACCTAAATGGGTTTGTCCTCCCTTACCAGGAGTCACGCCGCCTACGACATTAGAGCCGTAGTTAATCATGTCTTGGGCATGAAAAGAGCCGATTTTTCCTGTAAAGCCTTGGACAATGATGCGAGTGGTTTCGTTAATTAATATAGCCATGTTTTATGCTCCTGCGGCTTCTTTAGCGACAACTTCATTACGCGCTTTCACAGCTTTTTCAGCGGCTTCAGCTAAAGTGTCGGCGGTAATAATGGGCAAGCCACTTTCGGCAATAATTCTGCGCCCTTCTTCGACATTAGTGCCTGATAATCTGACGATTAACGGTATTTTCATATCGATTTTTCTAACTGCGTGTACCACGCCTTCGGCAATCCAATCACAGCGATTAATACCTGCAAAAATATTCACTAGCATAGCTTTAACATTTTTATCGGCTAACACTAAACGAAAGGCTTTTTCGGTGCGTTCTGCTGACGCGCCGCCGCCTACGTCCAAAAAGTTGGCAGGTTCGCCGCCAGCCAGTTTAATCATGTCCATAGTCGCCATAGCGAGACCTGCACCATTAATCATACAGCCTATGTCACCGTCTAATCCGACATAACTTAAACCACGATCTGCCGCTGCCATTTCGCGGGGGTCTTCCTGAGATTTATCGCGTAATTCAGAAATTTTTAGTTGACGAAACAGCGCGTTATCATCAAAACCCATTTTGGCATCCAAAGCAATCAGTTCGCCACTTTTGGTCACCACTAAAGGATTTATTTCCAGCATACTGACATCCAAGGCGCGTAATGCGTTGTAACAACCTTTAATGGTTTTAACTGCGTGACTAATCACTTCGGCATTCAAGCCTAATTTAAACGCCATTTTCCGCGCTTGAAAATCTTGCAAACCTACCGCTGGATCGATGTAAATTTTAATGATTGCGTCAGGATTGGTTACAGCAAGCTCTTCAATATCCATGCCGCCTTGTGCTGAACCGACCATGACAATGCGTTCAGAACTACGGTCTACCAATAGGCAAAAATACAATTCTTGAGCGATTTCAGTCCCTGCTTCGATGTACAATCTGCCGCACACTTTACCCGCCGATCCTGTTTGATGGGTGACTAAGCGTCTACCGAGTAAATAATCAGCAGCGGCCTCTACTTCGTCGTGGGTTTTACAGATTTTAATGCCGCCCGCTTTACCACGCGCCCCTGAATGAATTTGGGCTTTCACCGCCCATATATGTCCACCGATTTCTCTGGCACGTTGCACTGCATCTTCTGGGCTATACGCCAAACCGCCCTCCGCGATTTTTATACCGTAACCGCTTAAAATTTCTTTTGCTTGATATTCATGAATATCCATAAATTTTCCTATCGTGTTGAAATCATAACCACTAAAAACAGCCGCGTATTATATGCTTTTTAAAAAGCTGTCGTCATTGATAGTGTCATATCAATGTCATAATTGAGCGATTTATACAAAAAACCAGCTATATTTTTGTAATCTGTCTGGTTTTGATCTGCTCAACTTGCGTAGAAACTTTTAAAATGGTATTTATTGGTAACACTGACATTTGGAGATTGATATGACAATTGAAATATTGAGTGCAGTTTTAGGATGGTCAACCATCATTAATATGAGCATTTTGACCCTGTGGTTTTTTCTGCTTATGTTTGCTCATGATTGGCTATATCAGCTACATAGCAAATGGTTTAAGTTGCCCGCAGAAAATTTTGACACAATACACTATGCAGGCATGGCTTTTTACAAGATTAGCATTTTTCTGTTTAATCTAGTCCCTTTTTTGGCATTACATATTGTAGTTTAAATCCGCTGTAACTGGCTTACATCAAGGTTATAAACATATACCCAAGCAATGACTTGGCTGTGGTCTGGCAGTGTAACGGTTAGTGGTTTACGAATATACTCATGAGGCTCATGGAATTGTTCAGTGCATTCTTCGTATTCATCCAGCAAGGGTAGCAGAGTTTCGCTATCAAGGATTTTATACAACTCGCCAGCTACTTTATCGTTGGGATTAGTCGATTCGATAACACAGGGATAGGCATCAACTTCATATAATACTGCTCGTATACTAGCGTCATCGACATACACGCTGTAATCAGCAAGCACACGAGACATAGCCGTTCCTGACGCTTTGCGTAATGTACCGTAGACGAATATAAACTCACCGTTCACACTTAACGCCAGTTGCCTTGCTCACTGAATAATACCTTATTGCCTTTTTTAACAACTTCCAATATACCTCCTTCTGAAACCGTATAGGTCACATCACCGTTTTTAAATTTATAACCCAAAAAACGACAGGGAGTGACACCATCAGCACAGAGCGTATGCCAAGTAGAGCCTTTCAGGATTATAGATTTTCCTGATTTTTTGTTGATCCCTGTGTAAGACACATCATCACAAGATACTTCGCCTTCTGCACAATTAGATTGTATGGTAACGTTATAACTGGGCGTTTCAAGCTCTTCAGCGAGTACAGAAACACTGGTAATGAGTAATAATAAAGCGAATAATTTTTTCATTGGTGAATGCGGTTGTATGGTGAATAAAGAATTAAAATTGGTGGACAAAGATACCAGATTGCCGTATTAAATAAAGCATTAGGCAAATAATCAGTCAATCATTTTTTGAGGCGGTAATCATGAAACATTCAATTGGAATCGTACTGGTCGCCGCTTTTATACTTATTGGAGCAAGAAATACGATGGCAACCGAAGAAGCAAAATATACTGTGGTAAAAAAAGATGATAGCTTCGAGATACGCGATTATGCACCTCATATTCTCGCTGAAATTATTGTCGAAGGTGAGCTTGAAAATGCGGGAAGCAAAGCATTCAATAGTCTTTTTCGCTATATTTCTGGTGATAACCATACACGCAATAAAGTGGCAATGACTGCCCCAGTTTCCCAACAACCAGTGAGTCAAAAAATTAATATGACTGCTCCCGTTGGGCAGCAGCGTGTAAATAATAAATGGGCAGTAAGTTTTATGATGCCTGATTCGTACACGCTGGAAATGCTTCCAGTGCCAGACAATTCTAATATTACCTTACGGCAAGTTCCCGCTCGCCAAATTGCCGCAGTGCGTTATTCAGGTTTTTGGAGTGAGAAAAATTACCTTGAAAACAAATCGCAACTTGAAACGTGGATTAACAAAAATAAGCTGCTCATCGTGGGTGATGCAGTATGGGCTAGATACGATGCACCGTTTACGCCGTGGTTCTTGCGACGAAATGAGATTCTGATTCCAGTGGCTAAAAGTACTGACTAAAATCTCAATAATACTTAACGATTTTTTCGGCAGTCGTTTTAATTGATATTTAATCCCTAATGCGTTACACGATTTCTGTGCAGTAGTAGGCTAACACACCGTATAATGCACCGTTATTTTACTGACTTGTTTAGGTGTGGTTTATGCAAATTATTCAGGAAGCACTAACGTTTGATGACGTGTTGTTAGTGCCAGCGCATTCGACCGTGCTACCGCGCGATGTAGATATGACAACGCAATTGACGCGGACTATTTCGCTTAATATTCCATTAGTCGCAGCGGCTATGGATACAGTGACAGAAGCACGATTAGCGATTGCAATGGCGCAAGAAGGTGGTATTGGCATTATTCATAAGAATATGACCATCGAGCAGCAAGCGCGTGAAGTCCGTCATGTTAAGAAACATGAGAGCGGCGTGATTAAAGACCCCATTACTGTTTCGCCTGATGCCACTGTGCGTGATGTCATTCAATTAACCCGCGCTAAAAATATTTCTGGTGTGCCTGTGGTCAATGGTGATGAGCTAGTTGGCATTGTTACCAGTCGTGATTTACGCTTTGAAACCCGTCTCGACGAGCCAGTTTCTAAAGTGATGACACCTAAAGAACGGCTAGTAACCATTAATGAAAATGCAGATCGCAAAGAGGCGATTGCCTTACTGCATAAATATCGTATTGAAAAAGTGTTAGTCGTTGATGATGCCTTTAATTTACGCGGCATGATTACCGTTAAAGATATTCAAAAAGCCAAAGATTACCCATTAGCGTGTAAAGATGAACAAGAACGTTTGCGCGTTGGTGCCGCAGTTGGTACAGGCGCGGGAACAGAAGAACGAGTTGCCGCTTTAGTTGCCGCAGGTGTAGACGTGATTATTGTCGATACTGCACACGGACATTCGCAAGGCGTATTGGACAGAGTACGTTGGGTCAAACAAACTTATCCGCAAGTTCAAGTCATCGGCGGTAATATCGCCACCGCAGCGGCGGCATTGGCATTGGTTGAAGCGGGCGCGGATGGCGTGAAAGTCGGCATA
>Ga0194060_10004008_pt1 | contig 10276 bp, 10 predicted proteins | sample SepL225m_MetaG_FD_163427 | JGI IMG/M metagenome (GOLD analysis project Ga0194060, IMG submission 163427) | Anoxic zone freshwater microbial communities from boreal shield lake in IISD Experimental Lakes Area, Ontario, Canada - Sep2016-L222-5m | ecosystem: Environmental > Aquatic > Freshwater >... | reverse complement strand
ACTGGAGCTGCTGCAGTTTTGACTCTTCTTCCACAATTCATAAATGCAAATATCTTTATTATAATCAGTTGGAGTTATTGAAAAAGTGTTGGCACCACCATGGTGTGTTTTTTATTTATGCATTTAGCTCCTATTTATACGGCAAGAATGCATCGCCGCATTACATACATGTAGAGCTTGAAAAACCTTGCCGCAAGTTCCAAAACTGGCGCGACTAAGAGCAAGCTTTCCTCCGCGTTCCTCAATGGTTACCTCCTGGACTGACTTTGAGATAACGAGAATACCCTTTATTACCGACTAATCATTTTGTATCACACCTTAACTACCCAAATCAATACCGCAATCATAGGTTTGAACTTGCTGATGGCTTTTATTGAGTTTCCGCACTCAGACATTGCCCTGCAGGCAAAGCAGCTCCTTTTGTGCCAGACCGAAACGTAGCCCCTGAATGCTGACGCGGATCTCTCCGACACCAAGAAGACGCATGAACTGGTGCAGAATCAGGGCTCCCATGGTGATGAGATCGGTGCGCCCGTCAGGGATACCCAATTCTATGATCTCCTCAAGGGTGCTCACCTTAAGCTTTTCGAGAAAGGCGTGCACATCCTGATACTGGAGCGGATAGTTGTGCACCTTCAAGGCATCGAAGTGTTTCAACCCCTGGCTCACCTGCGCAAGAGTGGTAACAGTTCCGGCAACACCATAGACCCGTTCACGTCCAGCAAAAAAGGGGATAATATTCGAGGTAAAGAGCTGGTCGATGTGCGCTTTGGCCGCAGCAAACCCCTCTTGCGATGGCGGAAGTGTTGAAAAGAATCGTTCCGTCAGCCTCACCGAGCCGATGTCGATACTGACGCTCTCTTCTCTAGCTTCAAGCGATCCCATGGAAATTTCGGTACTGCCTCCTCCAATATCGATAACGGTGAAAAGCTCCGGCAGATCGTTCATTCCTGCAACGGCACCGCAAAAGGTGAGTTCAGCCTCCTCATGACCCGAGATACATTGTATGGTTACTCCTGTCGCACGCTCAACCGCCGCAAGAATCTCTACGCGATTTTTGGCATCTCTCAGGGCACTGGTGCCTGCGGCAATGATGCTTTCGGAGTTATGCGCATCGCTTATCCGGCGATAATCAACCATACAGTCGATGAGCCGATGGAGGGCCGCAGAGTCAATAATTTTCTCTGCATCGACATTTTTCCCCAGTCGCAGAATGGCCTGTTTGTGGAAAACCGGCACTATGGCACCACTTTCCGGTTCGAGGTCGGCGATCAGCAACAGAGCGGTATTGGTGCCGATATCAATACAGGAGACTCTCTTTTTCATAGCGGTCGTATATAAGCTGAAAGCCACTCATCTTCGTAAATTGTCTTCACCATCTCATAGCCAAGCTGTTTGCCCAGTTTTTTCAGCCATGGTTCGTCATAGACAAGCACGCCGGAGAGGAGCACCGGAGCGGCAGTGGCGTATTTACGAATCGACGGAAGAATGCGGTCGATAACGTTTTTGTTGATGTTGGCCAGAATCAGATCATAACCCTCTTTCAGATTTTCCACAAGATCCTCTTCGGCATCAAGCAGTTTGATATGAATATCCGCTGCGTTGTTCTCCAGGATATTCTCAGCCGCATTTTCTGCGGCCCATGAGTTGTTGTCGAAGGCGAGAATGGGCAAATTGTTGCCAAGCTTGCGGGCGGCAATGGCAAGAACGCCGGTGCCGGTGCCAATATCCATGATCTTTTTGTCTTTCAGGGCGAGCTGCTCCATTTGGCGCAGCATCAGGCGCGTTGTGGCATGGTAGCCAGTGCCGAAGGACATCTTCGGGTTGATTTCAATGACGATCTGGCCAGGCTTCCCCTGGGTGCCCCTGTTTTTCTGAACAATCAGCAGCCGATCGGATATCTCAATGGGCTCCAGGGTTGCCTCCCACTCCTCATTCCAGTTCCTGTCGGCAATCATGGTTGCCTGGTAGTCGGGAACACTCCCCAGCCTCTCCTTCAACATGGTGCGGATGGCCAGCTCTTTTTCTGCCGTCCATTCCGCTTCAGGCAGATAGGCGAGCAGTTGGTGATCCTCTTCAAGAAAAGATTCTATCCCCTCTCCAGCAAGCAATGCAATGCAGAGTTCGTGAAGGTCGGCTTCAAGGTCGAAGGCCAGTTCAAAGTAATTGTTCAATCCGGGTTGCGGCATAGCATGGGGTTAAGGTTGTAATGGCAAATATAGCCTTTCTTGAAGCAAAAAAGATCACTCTGCTGTTATGATGCGTGCTCCAAAGGCATAACGGGAGCGGTAATAGGGCTCAAACAGCTCGTTGACTCTGACACCGCTTCTTGCTGTGTGGGCGAATCGGTTCTTGCTGATAATAATGCCGACATGGTCGATGTTGTTGCCGTCAATGCTGAAAAAGACGAGGTCGCCGCGTCTCAGGTTATATTCGTGCACCACGCTGCCGATGAGGGCAAGTTCTCCGGTAGTGCGAGGAAGAAGCATTCGGAACTGTTGCTTGAAGAGATATTGCACGAACCCGGAGCAGTCAAAGCCGTCAGGGGTGCCGCCACCAGACCGATATGGAGCACCGAGGAGTTCATCAATAGAGGAGAAAAGGCGATCATAGGTTCGCTCTGATACCCTCAGCGGAAGGGGCTTGATGAGGGTGAGGCCGCCTCGTTCCGCCGTACAGGAGATATGCGATTTTCTCTTTTTTAAACTATATTTAGACTCAAAATCGTAACCTGAACCTCTCCTCAAACTCTGGCAACTGCTCAAGCCAAGCAGTGTCGTGGCAATGAGAGAGAGGAGTAGCAACGTTTTGTAGAGTTTCATGGAGAGATGCCATGAAGAGATATCAATGGTTCTGGATTTCATGGGAACAACTCAATAAATGCCCTCTTTTCTGTCAGATACAAACTCGTGAGTATCTACCGCCATCAGGGGGAGGAGTCAGATTTTTGTGGTGGACGAAAGAATTTGCCTGGATAAAGATAATAGTTAACTCAGAGGTTTAAAAGAGATATGGCGGTGATGAAATTTGGCGGGACTTCCGTAGGGACGGCCCGGGCTATGCAACAGGCTATTTCTATTGTTGCAAGGGAAGAGAAAAAGGGTACCCCGCTTGTCGTACTGAGCGCGTGCAGCGGCATTACGAACAAGCTGGTGCATATTGCCGATGCTGCAGGGCGCAGCGCTCTTGATGAGGCAATGACGCTTGCTGGCGAGGTACGAAGCTTTCACCTCAAGCTGGTCGATGAACTGATCAAGAACACCGAACTGAAGGAAGAGCTTGCCACAACAATAGAGCAACTTGCCAATCGTCTTGAGTTATTGATCAAGGGTGTTGATATTGTTGGTGAACTGACCGAACGGTCGCGAGATATGTTCTGTTCATTTGGTGAACTGCTCTCAACAACTGTTTTTGCTGCAGCAATGAAAGAGCTGGGCCATATCGTCGCATGGATCGATATCCGCACGGTGATGATTACCGACGACAATTTCGGTTTTGCCCGTCCACTTGACGAAGTGTGCGAAGCCAATGTCAAGACAATTATCACACCCCTGCTTGGCTCGGGCACAACCGTTGTTACCCAGGGCTACATCGGAGCCACAAAAGATGGCCGCACAACAACGCTTGGCCGTGGTGGTTCCGACTTCTCGGCAGCCCTGCTCGGCGCATGGCTCAACGACAACTCCATACAGATATGGACGGATGTCGATGGTGTCATGACCTGCGACCCCCGGCTTGTTCCAGAGGCACGGAGCATCAGGGTGATGACATTCTCTGAGGCGGCGGAGCTTGCCTATCTCGGTGCCAAGGTGCTTCATCCCGACACCATCGCACCAGCAGAGCAGAAAAATATTCCGGTCTATGTGCTGAACTCTCTGCATCCCGATGCCAGGGGCACCATTATTACCAATGATCCGGAAAGGCTTTCGGGAATGAGTTATGAGGGACTTGTCAAGTCCATTGCTGTGAAAAAGAGCCAGTGCATCATTAATATTCGCTCCAACCGCATGATGGGCCGACACGGCTTCATGAACGAACTCTTCGATCTCTTCGCCGCGTACGGTGTCTCTGTGGAGATGATCTCAACCAGCGAGGTATCGGTATCACTCACGGTGGACGACAAAAGCTTCAACAACGAGCTGATTCAGGATCTGAAAACTCTTGGTGAGGTTGAGATTGAGCATAACGTGGCAACCATCAGCGTTGTTGGTGATAATCTCCGTATGTCGCGTGGTGTTGCTGGACGAATTTTCAGCGCCTTGAAAAATGTCAATCTCAGAATGATCTCCCAGGGAGCATCGGAGATTAATGTTGGCTTTGTGGTCGAGGAACCAGAGGTCGCAACAGCGGTCAACAATCTCCACAAGGAGTTTTTCTCTGCTCCCGAGGATCATGCAATTTTTGAAACACCGGCAGGAAAACTATAACATCACAAAGGCTTTAACCATAACAATATAAACGAGGCAACAGGCATGGACTATAAAAAAGCCGGTGTCGATATCAGTGCAGGTGAAGAGTTTGTCCGCATGATCAAGCCACAGGTTCGCCAAACCTTTACCCCGGGAGTTATCACCGATATCGGGGCTTTCGGCGGCTTTTTTCTGCCGGATTTTTCGCAGTATAAAAAGCCGGTGCTGGTCAGCAGCATTGATGGGGTGGGCACAAAACTGAAAATTGCCATTGAGCTTGGCCAGTACGACACCGTCGGCTCCTGCCTGGTTAACCACTGTGTCAACGATATTCTTGTTTGTGGGGCAAAGCCGCTCTTCTTTCTTGATTACTATGCCTGCGGCAAACTGACGCCTGAGATTGCCGCCGCTGTTGTGACGGGGATGGTGAATGGCTGCCGTGAAAACGGCTGTGCGCTCATCGGCGGCGAAACTGCCGAGATGCCAGGCCTTTATCAGGATAAGGATTTTGACCTCGCAGGCTCTATTGTCGGGGTGGTTGACCATGAAAAAATCATCAACGGCTCTGCTGTAAGGGAGGGTGACGTGCTGATCGGGCTTCCTTCGACCGGTCTGCACACCAACGGCTACTCTTTGGCCCGAAAAGTGCTTGAGGGTCGCATGAACCAGACTTTTTCGGGACTTGAGTGCACAGCCGGGGAGGCACTCCTGAAGATTCATCGCTCCTATCTTTCAGTCATTGAGCCTTTCTTTGGTTCGCCCGATATCAGGGGGCTGTCGCATATTACCGGGGGCGGTCTCATGGGCAACACCATGCGCATGGTGCCTGATGGTTTGACGCTTGATGTTGCATGGAATTCCTGGCCGGAACCAGCCATTTTCGATATTATCCGCAAGGAGGGCAATGTTCCCGAAGAGGATATGCGACGAACATTCAATCTTGGGGTTGGCCTGGTGATGATTATTGAAAAAAATGCAGTAGAGAAGGTGCTCACCACCTTGAAATCTCAGGGGGAAAATGCGTACATTATCGGAAAGGTATCCAGAATCTGATAATCGGGAAGGGTTATGCTGACGTTACTGGCCATTTTGGCGGTGAGCTATGTTATAGGCTCTATTCCTACCAGTCTTATGGCAGGGAAGATGCTCAAGGGGATTGATATCCGCAACTTTGGCAGCGGGAATGCCGGAGGCACCAATGCCTTCAGAGTGCTTGGCTGGAGAGCTGGACTTATTGTCACCCTGATTGATATCAGCAAAGGCATTATTGCTGCAGTCGGAGTTGTTGCCTTTTTTCAGCTTCATCCAATTGGGGCATTTCCTGACATCAATGAAGTTGCCCTGCGCCTTCTTGCCGGAATGAGTGCCGTCATTGGCCACGTCTTTACCCTTTTTGCCGGTTTCAAGGGAGGCAAGGGGGTCAGCACTGCGGCAGGGATGCTGATCGGTATTGCACCGGTAAGCATGTTGATGGTTGTCGGCATATTTCTGCTGACAGTCTATCTTTCGCGACACGTCTCCGTTGCATCCATGCTTGCGGCAATTGCCTTTCCCCTGATTATTGCTATCCGTAAATATATCTTTGAACTTGGCACTGGCCTCGATTATTATATCGGCCTGTTTGATGCACGACTTTTCTTTCATGATAGTCTCGACTATCACCTCATGATTTTCGGGCTCATTGTGGCGCTTGCCATCATCTACACCCACCGTGGCAATATCAGAAGACTGATTTCTGGTACAGAGAGCCGAATTACTTTTGGCAAAAAGTCATAAGCCACAAAGCACCTTTATGAATATTGCTGTTCTGGGGGCAGGAAGCTGGGGAACAACCCTTGCTGTCCTTCTCGCAAAAAAAGGATATCAGGTGCGCCTCTGGGCACATCGACCTGAATTTGCCTTTATGCTCGATGCTGAGCGTCAGAACCTTCGTTATCTCAAGGGAGTTCCATTTCCTGCCACCTTGCAGGTCACTCACCATTTGCCTTTACTGGTCTCCTGGGCAGAGATGATTGTCACTGCGGTACCCTCCCAGGCACTCAGGGAGACAACTCTTGGCTTCAGGGATGTTGTGCTTGACGGCAAAATAGTGGTCAACGTGGCCAAGGGTATCGAAATTGGAACGGGAAAACGAATGTCGGAGGTGTTGCTTGAAGTGCTTTCAGATCTTCAGCCATCCCGGGTTGCCGCACTGTACGGACCAAGCCATGCCGAAGAGGTCTCAAAAGATCAACCCACAACCGTTGTCGCATCGTCAACTTCACTCACCACCGCTGAAACTGTTCAGGAGATCTTCCATACCAACCGCTTCCGCGTCTACGTCAACACCGATATCATCGGAGTTGAAATCGCTGGTTCAGTGAAAAACATCATCGCCATTGCAGCAGGAATTTCTGACGGTTTAGGGTTTGGCGATAATGCCAAGGCGGCCATTATTACCCGGGGACTTGCTGAAATATCAAGACTCTGCATCAAGCTGGGTGGCGATGCTGTCACCATTTCCGGCCTTGCCGGGATTGGAGATCTGGTCGTTACCTGTTTAAGCCGCCATAGCAGAAACCGCTCTGTTGGGGAGGAGATTGGCCGGGGACGCACTCTTGAGGAGATCATCAGCTCAATGAACATGATTGCCGAAGGTGTCCACAGCTCCAGAGCCGTCTATGAGCTGAGCCGTTCAGTTGTCGTTGAAATGCCTATTACCACAGCGGTGTATCAGATGCTTTTTGAGGCAAAGCCCGCCCAGCAGGCTATTTTAGAGCTGATGAACCGCGATCGAAAGCAGGAGCGTGATTAACCTCGTTACTGATGCTTTTTCGGAAACTCATACCAGATCAACTTCCCGCTCCCGGGACGCACCTCTCTCCACGAATCGACAGCCAAATCAATCCGCACCACTCCACTGGTTGCAAGACTATCAATATCACCCTCTGCCAGCAGGTTTGAAAACGAAGTCACGGTGGGGTTGTGTCCGAACAACATGACCGTTTTGTTCGTATCAGCTATCTCCTGAAGAATGGTCAGCAAACGACCCGCGCCTCCCTCGTATATCTCCAGACGCTTCTCAAGACGCTCCTTCGGGTAACCCAGAATGTTACAAAAGATCTTCGCAGTGCTTATTGCTCTCTCAGCAGGGCTTGAAAGAACAAGCTCGGGAACGACACCCTTCTCCTCAAGAAGCTCAGCCATAAAGTGGGCCGCTTTCAGACCAACTTCGTTAAGCTTTCGATCAAAATCCCCGGTATGGGCACCACCCAAACCTGCTTTTGCGTGCCGGACAATGTAGATGGTTTTCATGGCTAATTGAGATGATAACGTTGTTTAAGTTCCATGATTCGACGGTATGACTGGTCAATACGCTCTGGAGTAATAACCTTTCGGGCAAGCAGTGACTTGATGATTTCCGCAGCTTTTAACGCAATAACCGGATCATAAGCGGCGTTATTGCCAAAAACAAGAATATCCACCCCTGCCTCAATGGCCCTCTGAATGGCTGTTTCCAGTCCATAGTGTGCAGCAATAGCTTTCATCTGCATATCATCGCTGATAATCACCCCCTGAAAGCCAAGCTTGCCCCTGAGCAGCCCCTCCAGGGTTGCTTGTGAAAGTGTTGCAGGATAGAGAGGATCAAGCGTGGCATTGAAAACATGCGCCGTCATAATAACATCTCGATAACCGGAGGCAATGAGGGCTCGATAAGGCTCCAGCTCTTTTTCTGACCAGGTGGCGGTGATATCCGTAAAATCGAGATGAGTGTCAGTGGTTGAACTGCCATGACCGGGAAAATGTTTCAGCGTTGGAATGATACCTGCATCGCGGTAAACAGCAGAGATCAGCTTGATATTGCTCGTCACCACTGCAGGATCAGAGGAAAAACTCCTTTCGAGCTTTCCAATCACCGGATTCTGAGGGTTACTGTTCAGATCCGCAACAGGCGCAAGGTTCATGCCAATGTGCAGCTCCCTCAGCGTTCTGGCGCTCTGCAAGGCTGCGGCTCTGGTGCTGTCGGGATTGTTAAGCTGCCCGAGATGTTGTGCCGATACACTTGCGGGAAAACCACCGGCAGGTTTGAGTCGATTGACCTTTCCGCCCTCCTGGTCGATGGCAATAAAAAGCGGTATCGCCGACAGCATCTGTAACTCCTGTGTCAGATGGGCAACCTGCCCGGGAGTGCTGATGTTCCTGTTATGGGTGCGCGAAGGAAGATCGTACTCAAAAAGCACAACTCCGCCGATATGACGCTCTTTGATATCGGCAACAATCTCAGGAGAATCTTCAACAGTACATCCCCTGAAACCGATCATCAGCATCTGCCCGATTTTAATTGCCAGGCTGTCAGGCCGGACGGCTCCATAACAGCCCGGAGCGAAGATGCCAAACAAAAGCAACAAGGCCAACACAGCAAACGACTGTTTTTTCATTGGCACAACATTATACAACCGCTTTGCTTACGGTCAGTTCAGCTCCCGTCATATCAACGGCAACTGCCTCCCCCTCCTGCACTTTTCCAGAAAGAATAAGTTCTGAAATTTTGTTGGTAATCTTGCGCTGCATAACCCTCTTGAGAGGTCGTGCACCAAAAGCGGGATCAAACCCTGCCTCGGAAAGCCAGGCAATCGCAGCCTCTGAAAGCGAGAGAGATATACGCTGGCGCATGGCTGCAGCACGAATATGGTCGAACTGAATCAGCACAATTTTTTTCAGATCTTCCCTGGTGAGCGGGGTGAAGAGAATAACCTCATCAATGCGGTTGAGAAACTCGGGCCGCACCTTCTGCTTCAGTGCCTGAAGAAGTTTTTCCTGCAGACCAGAGAGTATTGACTCGCGGTTCGCCCCATCTATCCTGGCCATTTCAGACTGGATAAGCTGGGCACCGATGTTGCTCGTCATGATAATGATGGTATTTTTGAAATTCACCGTCCGACCTTTACTGTCGGTCAGGCGACCGTCATCAAGAATCTGCAAAAGAATATTGAAAACATCAGGATGCGCCTTCTCAATTTCGTCAAGCAGAACAACGGAAAATGGCTTGCGCCTCACCGCTTCAGTGAGCTGCCCACCCTCTTCGTAGCCAACATAGCCGGGAGGGGCACCGACCAGACGGCTGACATTATGCGACTCCATATATTCGCTCATGTCGATGCGAATCATGGCATCCTCATCATCAAAAAGGTAGTCTGCAAGAGTGCGGGCCAGCTCGGTTTTCCCCACACCGGTCGGGCCAAGAAAGATAAAGGAGCCTATGGGGCGTTTGTCGTCGCCCATCCCTGCCCGAGAGCGCTTGACCGCATCACTGACGGCGGTGACCGCCTCTTCCTGCCCGATCACCCGTTTATGCAGCTCATCCTCAATCAACAAGAGCTTCTGCCGCTCTGACTGAAGCATTTTACTGAGAGGAATGCCTGTCCATTTCGAGACAATATCCGCAATATCCTCTGCGTCAATCTCCTCTTTCATGATCAGATTGCCTGATGCCTTCTTCTCTTCAATTATTTTCCGGTTCTCCTCCAGCTCTCGCTCAATAGCCACAATTTTTCCATAGCGAATCTCCGCCACTTTGCCATAGTCGCCCTGGCGCTCAAACTCCTCTGACTGCACGCGAAGCTCTTCAAGCTGCCCCTTCAGTGCTCGTGAAGAGTGTATTAGCTCCTTCTCACCATCCCACTTCGCCTTGATAACCGTCTGCTCCTCAACGAGATTTGCAAGCTGTTTTTCTATCTCCTCCAGCCTTTGTTTTGTATCTGCAGTACTCATTATTTTCAGTATTTGATTACAAAGTGTGAATAAGAAATATTGTTGTAAATTTAACCCTTAAAACATTAAATCCACCACAGGATTTTTCTTGAACCCTCTAAAAAGAAACGATGAGC
>Ga0194060_10004006_pt1 | contig 10278 bp, 10 predicted proteins | sample SepL225m_MetaG_FD_163427 | JGI IMG/M metagenome (GOLD analysis project Ga0194060, IMG submission 163427) | Anoxic zone freshwater microbial communities from boreal shield lake in IISD Experimental Lakes Area, Ontario, Canada - Sep2016-L222-5m | ecosystem: Environmental > Aquatic > Freshwater >... | reverse complement strand
GATATTGATTAATGAATTACCCCTTGATGCTCCAGCACTTGAACTGTGGCTATCTGGTCTGCGGGGTGGCACCGTTTCGTTGAAGGTTCCACAACGCGGTGAAAAAGTGGAGATTTTACAGACGGTTAAACGAAACGCTCAGTATTCATTAATTCAATTCCTCAGCAAGCGCGCAACCGATGCAGCGGTCAGCGGTAAAGCGCTGCTAGAGATTGAAGAGGCATTAGATCTAGAACGTACTCCGCTTCGCATCGAATGCTTTGATATCTCTAACATCTCCGGAACATCCGTCGTGGCATCAATGGTGGTCTTTGAAGATGGTTTAGCGAAGAAGAGTGAGTATCGCCGATTCATCATCAACACTGAGGATGGCTTTGATGACACTCGTGCTATGCATCAGGTAATCACGCGCAGACTCAAACGCCTCTTAGATGATAGATCGGTAGATGAGGCTGAAGTGGCCGAACTTGGTGGAAAGTTAAGTAAGTTCTCTTATCCGCCACAGTTGATAGTGGTCGATGGTGGAGCACCGCAAGTAAATGCTGCAGCGCGAGCTCTCAGTGAGCTGGGAATTAATGACATTGCACTGTGCGGGTTAGCCAAACGCTTAGAAGAGGTGTGGATCCCCGGATCAAGTGATCCGATAATCCTGCCTCGCAGCAGTGAGGGCCTCTATTTATTGCAAAGAATCCGAGATGAGGCGCATAGGTTTGCCATCACGTTCCATCGATCACGTAGATCAAAAGTGATGCTGGAATCAGTTTTGGATGAGATTCCACAACTTGGATCTGTACGAAGAAACGCCTTACTCGAGCGTTTTGGTTCTGTGGCTGCAATTCGAAAGGCAAGCGTTGAAGACATTGGGGCTACACCGGGAATAGGCGCCAAGATTGCCTCCATCATTGAGGCACATCTCACTGCAATAACTACGCCAAAAGTTAATACTGAAACCGGCGAGATTCTAGAAGGTTAAAAATGAGCAACCAATTCTTTGAACGTACTCAGACCCAGCAAATAGAATCCTTAACTGCAACTGCTCTCTTAGTTTTAGAACAGTATGGGTTACATGATGCAAGCGTGGAGTGCATTAACTACGAGTTCAACGCAACTTTTGCGGTCACAACGGATTCTGCTCAAAAGTTCGCACTGCGCATCAATATTAACTCTACGAAATCACTTCGCAATACTATGGCAGAGGTTGAATGGGTTAGGTTCTTAAGCCGAAGTAAAGAGGTTCATGTTGCTAGCCCGATTGCCAATCTGAAAGATAGTTTTATCACTTCCATAGAACATGACGATAGTGGTCTACTTCTACATTGCGTCTTGTACTCATGGCTAGAGGGGGATGTAATTGGAGATGAACCTACAATGGAGCAGCTCCACCAGATTGGACAAGTGATTGCCCATTTGCATATAAGTGGTGAGCAGTTTGAGCTCTCCAGCGAAAGTGAGTTGCCTACTTTCAAGGATTTGTTGTGGGGGACTAAGGATTATCTCTTTGGTCCAGAGTCACTGCTGCCTGATGAGGATAGAAAAACGCTGCAAGAGGCGGCCGAGCACATTGTGAGTTTGACCGATGAACTCTATGAAAACTCTCCTTCTCACATCATCCACGCAGATCTTCATGGCTGGAACATAATTTCATACGAGGGTCACATCTACATCTTTGACTTTGATGATTGTGGTTTTGGTTTGCCTGCCCAAGATATCGCCGTTGCCTTGTATTACCTGGATACACCCGAACAGGAAAGGGCCCTGCTAGAGGGCTATGAAAGCGTGAAGACTCTGCCGATTTATTCGAAAAGCGCCATGGATGCCCTGTGTTTACAGCGCAGATTGATGCTGTTGAATTATCTATATGAGACAAAGAATCAAGAGCACAAGCTGATGTTGCCGAGGTACCTAGTTCAGAGTATTGAGCGTGCTTCCAGATTCTTAACAGATGTAAGAGGATAAGCCCATGAGCAACAAAGAGATTTTGATTCTAACCGGCATGTCAGGTGCCGGTCGCTCCACCGTAGCTCATGCCTTAGAAGATCTAGGGTGGTATGTGGTTGATAACCTGCCACCTTCTCTGCTGCCTTCCTTGGTTGATAAAGGGACTGGCCTTGGTGGCAAAGAGTATGCAGTCGTCGTTGATGTACGTGGCGGACATTTCTTTGATGAGCTTACGCAGGCGCTCGATGAATTAAAGAAGAAGGGCTCGGCATATCGGTTGGTATTTTTAGATGCAACCGATCAAGCGTTAGTTCAGCGCTTTGAGTCCACGCGTCGTCCACACCCGCTACAAGGTGATGATCGAATTTTAGATGGCATCGCACGTGAGCGAATCAAACTAGAGATCGTAAAATCTGAATGCGATATTGCCATCGACACTAGTAATTTGAATGTTCATCAATTAGAAAAGCGCATCGGTGAGATCTTCGGTGGTGGCAAAGTTCAAGGAATGCGAATTAATGTTTTATCTTTTGGGTACAAGTATGGAATTCCAGTTGATTCTGACCTTGTACTTGATTGTCGCTTTATTCCCAATCCACACTGGATTCCTGAGCTACGCCCATTAACAGGATTGACCTCACAAGTCAGTGACAAAGTCTTAGGAAGTACAGGCGTGAGAACCTTTGTTAAGGACTACGTTGATTTGGTTACATCAATGATCCCTGGATATATGCATGAGGGAAAAAAGTATCTGACAATTGCAGTTGGATGTACCGGAGGAAAACACCGCAGTGTTGCAATCACCGAAGAGATTTCTAAAAGACTCAATGACATGAGCTTAGATTTAACTGCCCATGCAACACATCGAGATGTAGGGCGAGAATAGTTTGACTAAAGTTGTTGCACTTGGGGGAGGCCATGGTCTGGCTGCAACTTTGTCGGCCCTTCGCGAGATAACCTCCCAGATAACGGCAATTGTGACCGTTGCCGATAATGGCGGATCTAGTGGACGACTGCGCGAAGAGTTTCCAATCTTTCCACCAGGTGATCTGCGCATGGCGCTGGCTGCTTTGTGCGCCGATGATGAATGGGGTCGTACATGGGCCAACATCATGCAACATCGTTTTGTCAGCGATGGCGCGCTCAATGGCCATGCAATGGGAAATCTTCTGTTGGCTTCTTTATGGAATGTTGGCGAAGATCCAGTTATCGGTTTAGATCGCGTTGGTTCACTATTAAAAGTAGTTGGACGCGTACTTCCTATGGCTGCGGTTCCTTTGGATATTGAAGGAACATTCAATACATCTACAGGTCGCATAGTTGTTCGCGGTCAAAAAGAGGTTGCTACGGCAAAGGGGCGCATTGAAGCCTTGCGCGTGATTCCTGAAAATCCCGCGCCGCGACTTGAGGCTCTCACTGCGATACGGGTCGCTGATTGGATCACCATGGGTCCGGGTTCATGGTTCTCTAGCGTGATGCCGCATTTGTTGGTGCCAATGCAGCTCGATGCCCTTGAACGCACCAAGGCCAAAAAGATATTGATTCTCAATCTGGATGCCCACTCGAATACTTCCGGAGAGGAGTTCGCTGGCTCTACTCCCGAAGAGCATTTAGAGCTCTTTCACTCATATGCACCTAATCTTTCTATCGACTACTTTCTAGTCGATAGATCAGTTATCCGCGATGAAAAGAGTTTGGCCGCTATGGCCCGAAGGTTGGGGGGCCAGGTTGTGGCCGTTGATATTCGAAAAGCCCCTGGCAGTGTTCATCACGATGTCAGCGAATTAGCTCTTCATTTGGGCCACATTATGCGTCAAAGTTTGGTTGGATAAGCCCATGGCTATGACCGCATCAGTAAAAGACGAACTTAGTCGAATCTCGGTTACTAAACCATGTTGCCGTAAAGCCGAGGTCTCCTCACTACTTCGTTTCGCAGGTGGGCTTCATATCGCTGCAGGGAAAATCGTCATTGAGGTTGAACTCGATACATCTCAAAGCGCGCGTCGATTGCGAAAAGATATTGCCGATATTTATGGGCACGATAGCGATTTAGCTGTTCTTTCATCCAGTGGCCTGCGCAAGGGTTCACGCTATGTTGTTCGAGTTATTGAATCAGGAGATGCACTTGCTAGACAAACTGGTTTAGTCGATTCACATGGTCGACCTGTTCGTGGTCTACCTCCACAAGTTGTATCTGCGGCAATCTGTGACTCTGAAGCAGCCTGGCGCGGAGCATTTATTGCACATGGTTCACTCACCGAGCCAGGACGTTCTTCATCATTAGAAATTACCTGCCCAGGACCTGAAGCAGCCTTGGCACTTGTTGGCGCAGCTCGGCGCATGGGAATCGTTGCAAAAGCGCGCGAAGTTCGCGGCGTGGATCGTGTTGTAATTCGCGATGGTGATGCCATAGGCGTATTACTCACTCGCCTAGGAGCTCATGAATCTGTTTTAGCATGGGAAGAGCGACGCATGCGTCGTGAAGTTCGTGCGACAGCTAACCGCCTTGCCAACTTTGATGATGCGAATCTGCGTCGATCGGCACGCGCAGCAGTCGCTGCATCGGCACGGGTTGCTCGCGCCATGGAGATTCTTGGCGCAACGATTCCGGATCATCTTAAAGAGGCGGGCGAGCTGCGCATCAATCATGGTCAAGCCTCACTTGAAGAGTTGGGTTCACTCGCGAGTCCGCCGATGACCAAGGATGCTATTGCTGGGCGAATCCGCCGATTGCTGGCTATGGCCGATAAACGCGCCAGCGAGCTGGGAATTCCAGATACCGAGAGTGGACTTTCGCCTGATCTTTTGAATTAAAGATCCTACTGAAGAGTTCATCCGTGAGCCACTGATAGGATTATCCCTAAGACCCCAACGTTGTGGCTGTTAGAAAAACCACCAACGGTTGGGCTTTTTTATGTGGCCCTCCATTAGCAGCAAGGATAATTGTGATGATTAATGTCGGAATCAACGGCTTTGGACGAATCGGACGTAACTTCTTTCGTGCAGCTCTAACCAATCCAGAAATCAATATCGTCGGAGTTAACGATCTCACACCCAATGAAACTTTGGCACACCTACTCAAATACGATTCAATCTTGGGTCGCCTAGGCCTTCCAGTAACTTTCACCGAAGATTCAATTACTGTCGATGGCAAAGTTATTAAAACCTTTTCAGAGCGTGATCCAGCAAACTTACCGTGGGCAGCACTCAAGGTTGATGTTGTCATTGAATCTACAGGTCACTTTACTAAGGCTGCCGATGCAGGCAAGCACATTACTGCCGGAGCTAAAAAAGTTATCATCTCGGCTCCAGCAAGTGACGAAGACATCACAATTGTTATGGGCGTCAATCACGAAAAGTACGATCCTGCGAACCACCACATTATTTCAAATGCATCGTGTACGACTAACTGCCTTGCACCAATGGCCAAGGTACTCAACGATAACTGGGGAATCGTTAAAGGCCTTATGACCACGATCCACGCATATACAAATGATCAAGTTATTCTGGATTTCCCACATAAGGATCTTCGCCGAGCGCGCGCTGCAGCTACCAACATGATTCCAACCTCAACAGGTGCTGCTAAGGCAATCGCGCTTGTGCTGCCAGAGCTTAAGGGCAAGCTAGATGGTTATGCGATGCGCGTTCCAGTGCCAACTGGTTCGGCTACGGATTTAACTGTCGAACTAGCTAAAGAGGCAACTGCCGCCGAGATTAATGCTGCAATGAAAGCCGCAGCTAATGGATCCCTCAAGGGCTATCTAACATATACTGAAGATCCGATCGTTTCGTCAGACATCGTTACAGATCCTTCATCATGTATTTTTGATTCCGGTCTCACTAAAGTTATCGGCAATCAAGTAAAAGTTGTCGGTTGGTATGACAACGAATGGGGTTATTCAAACCGTCTAGTCGATTTGATTAGTTATGTAGGCAAAACGCTCTAATGTCAGATTTAGTAGATCTTGATGTAGTTGGAAAGCGAGTTTTTTTGCGGTGTGATCTCAATGTCCCATTGAAAGATGGTGTCATTAAAGATGATGGACGTATCAAAGCCTCGCTTCCAACTATTCAACTTTTACTAGCTAAAGGTGCACGCATAGTCATCGCTGCACACTTGGGACGACCAAAGGGTGAAGCCAAACCTGAACTCTCTCTGGCGCCAGTGGCGCAACGATTGAGCGAACTACTTGGCCAGCCAGTTCAATTTAATGCTCACGTTGTTGGAGATGTTGTCAGCGATGCGGCAGCATCTTTACTGCCTGGTGAGATTTTGCTTCTTGAAAATATTCGATTTAGTGCCGCTGAAACTAGTAAAGATGAAGCCGAGCGCCAGGTTTTGGCTAAGGAACTTGCGGCTTTAGCCGATGTTTATGTGGGCGATGGATTTGGTGCAGTCCATCGTAAGCATGCATCGGTCTATGACTTACCGAAGCTACTTCCACATGCTGCAGGTCTTTTGGTCTCGGCCGAAGTAGAAGTACTTAAAAAGTTGACGCTCAATCCAACTCGACCATATGGAGTTGTACTTGGTGGAGCTAAAGTATCAGACAAGTTAGGTGTTATAGAAAACCTTCTGAACAAAGTAGATGTCTTAGCTATTGGCGGCGGAATGGTCTTTACTTTTCTTGCCGCCCAAGGCAAAGAAATTGGCACATCTCTCGTTGAGGCGCAGATGATTGACGTCGTGAAAGAGATTATCGCTAGTGCACAAAGCAAAGGTGTCACACTTGTTTTACCATCTGACATCATGGTTGCTCCAGCATTTGCTGCCGAGTCAGCGCCCACCCTTGTCGATGTTGATGCAATTCCAGCTGATCAAATGGGCTTAGATATTGGCCCAGTTTCGGCTGCTGCATTTGCCCATGAGATTGAGAAATGTGCAACGGTATTTTGGAACGGCCCTATGGGTGTATTTGAGTTTGCTAATTTTGCTGCTGGAACTAAAACCGTAGCGACGGCACTTACCAAGGTGTCAGGAATCTCTGTCGTTGGCGGGGGAGACTCGGCAGCTGCTGTGAGAGCCTTGGGTTTTGCTGATTCGGATTTCGGATATATTTCAACGGGTGGCGGAGCCTCCCTTGAGTATTTAGAGGGCAAGGAACTTCCTGGCCTTCAAGCACTTGGAATCTAAGGGGAAGCAGATGCGCAAGCCATTAATGGCCGGTAACTGGAAGATGAATTTGAATCATCTTGAAGCGATAGCTGTTGCTCAAAAACTTGTATATGGTTTAAATGACAAAGATTATGACGCCGTTGATGTTGCGATCATTCCTCCCTTCACAGATATTCGCTCGATTCAAACCCTCATAGATGGCGATCGTCTTCGACTTACTTATGGAGCGCAAGATCTTTCCCCTGATGCAAGTGGTGCCTTTACTGGTGACATTTCTGCATCGATGCTGCATAAGCTTGGATGCACTTATGTTTTAGTTGGTCACTCAGAGCGTCGAGCGATTCATAATGAGAGCGATGCGCTAGTGAATCGAAAGATTAAGGCCGCTCTCGCACATGAATTAACGCCAATTTTCTGTGTTGGTGAGGAGCTCTCAATTCGTGAATCGGGAGCACATGTGAGTCATGTAGTTCGACAGATTCGCGCAGGACTCGAAGGTCTGACAAAGCCAGAGTTAAAAAAGTTAGTTATCGCCTATGAACCAGTGTGGGCAATTGGTACTGGTAAGACTGCAACGCCTGAGAATGCTCAAGAAGTCTGTGCTGCGATTCGAGAAGAGATTGAAAATATCGGCTCACCAGAGATTGCCGCTGCCATGCGCATTCTCTACGGAGGTTCGGTGAAGTCTGGCAATATCGCCGAGATCATGAAAAACGGTGATGTCGATGGCGCTCTTATTGGGGGGGCCAGCCTGGACCCTGAAGAGTTGGCCAAGATTGTTAAGTTCTACGCTCAAGCCGAGTAAGAACTAACCAGCTTTTACAGGTATCCTTACCGTCTACGAAACAAGGAGTTTACGAACCGTGAAACTAGCTCTCTCAATTCTGCTCATTATTACGAGTGTTCTTATGATTCTTCTTGTCCTTTTACATAAGGGTAAGGGCAGCGGCTTGTCCGATCTATTTGGTGGTGGCATCTCTTCAAATTACGGTGGATCATCGGTCGTAGAGCGCAATCTAGATCGCATCACAATTGTGGTGGGCGGTCTCTGGTTTGCTTTAGTTGTAGCCCTCAGCCTTGTTCTTAAGTAAATCTATCTGTATCTAACAATTTTTCTTTAAAGGAGCATCACATGGCAAGTGCAATTCGCGGAAGCCGAGTCGGCGCTGGCCCAATGGGAGAAGCAGAGCGCGGAGATTCAATTGCCCGAGCCTATGTCTCCTATTTCTGCGCTAATGGCCATGAAGTTCGACCATCATTTGCCGTTGAAGAGACGGTAGTCATTCCTGCTGAGTGGGATTGCCCAAAGTGTGGTTATCCCGCAGGGCGCGATAGAAATAACCCACCAAGTCCAATTAAGAACGAACCGTATAAGACTCACCTTGCATATGTTAAAGAGCGTCGTACCGATGCAGAAGGTGAAGGTCTATTAGAGGATGCTTTACGTAAACTTCGTGGAGATGATTAAGACTAGAGCGAAGTAACTGCATTAAGAAGTTGGTCGATACCCACACTGCGATTTGTTAAATTAAATCGAAGGAGTGGGTATTTTCTCGAAGCAAGCGCTTTACCGTCGCCCAAGGCTTGAGCTGCTAGCAAAGTTTTAAATCCAAAATCCTGACCAGGTATCGCAATATCTATCTTTACATTGCCAGTTATTTGTAAGAATGCGCCGTTTTGCTGTCCACCTTTATGAAACTGTCCAGTTGAGTGAAGAAAACGTGGGCCCCATCCAAAGGTCACCGGGCGTCCGGACTTTTGCGATAGGAGGCGGCGAATCTGGGCGATCTTTACATCGTCTTGACGATCAAGGTATGCCATTACTGCAATATATCCATCGTCGGGGATAGCTTTAATAAATTCATTTAAAGCCGATGCCAGTGAAGCTCCGGCACCGAAAATCTCGACATGGGCATCGGTTGCATCGGCAACAAAGTGCGGTAGAACGCCAGACCATTCATTCAACAATCTAGATGTCGCCTCTTTAGCCTCTGTGACATTGGGCTGGTTGAAAGGATCAATAGCAAGGGCGGCCCCTACTAAGGCCGTCACCCATTCCCAAATAATAAATTGAGAGGCGAGATCAGCCTCAACAACTAAATCGCCATCACCGCAGTAGGCGATCGAAAAATATTCAGCTTCGCTTGGCTCATCAATAACTATCGGAAGTCGACCAACTTGCTCTTTACCAGTTGACTCAGCCACTAATTGCTCGGCCCAGTCGCTTAATCCGGGCATAGACGAAGCAAAGTCACAGTAAGTCATGTATTGACCGGCTATATAGGTGATGGCGTATGCCATATCTAGGACAGGCATAGGGTCCTTCAAGAAAGCAGCTTTAGTTTCACTTGCATTATCGAGTAAAACCGAGACATCGACACCAATAAGCGCCGCTGGCACTAAACCGAAAGCACTTAAAACACTAAAGCGTCCACCCACGTTGGGATCAGCATTAATAACTGTAAAACCATGAGCACGCGAACTCTTATCAAGTGGAGAGCCAGGATCGGTCACAATAACAATGTGATCAGTAGGTGCAAGATTTGCAGCAATAAAGCGCTGCTCGAATAAGGCGCGCTGTGAAGCGGTTTCGATCGTAGAACCTGATTTAGAACTAACTACTACAAGAGTTTTTGTAAGATCACTTGTAAGTGCGTGGGCGACATATTGGGGATCAGTTGAGTCAAGGATAAATAACTCTTTATTAAAGCTTTGAGCAATAACTTCTGGTCCCAATGATGAACCACCCATTCCACACAGAACTATTCGCGTTTTATCACGATGTTTGGCGCAGAGAGCATCCAGTTGCGGCAATAAATCGCGAGAGCTCTCAGGTAGATCAATCCAGTTGAGACGTGTCGTCGCTTCTGGTGCCGCCTCTGACCCCCATATGGTGGGGTCCTTAGCAGCTAGGCGATTATGGAAACCCAGTAAATCGCTATACCGCGAATCAGTTCGATCAATTTTTGAAATTGCAGTGCCACGTAGATTCAACATAATTTTTGAGCTGCCTCCAAGGCTTTCAGTAACTCTTGCCAAGCTTGAGCAAATTTTTTGACGCCATCAATCTCTAAATCTGTAGTGATTACATTCAATGAAATTCCAAGCGCAGATAGTGATGTAAAAACCTCAACAGCCTCTGCATAATTATTTGAGATCGTGTCGCCACGAACCACCGCATGATCGATAACTGCGTCTAAAGTGTTTTGGGGCATAGTGTTGAC
>Ga0194060_10004005_pt1 | contig 10279 bp, 7 predicted proteins | sample SepL225m_MetaG_FD_163427 | JGI IMG/M metagenome (GOLD analysis project Ga0194060, IMG submission 163427) | Anoxic zone freshwater microbial communities from boreal shield lake in IISD Experimental Lakes Area, Ontario, Canada - Sep2016-L222-5m | ecosystem: Environmental > Aquatic > Freshwater >... | reverse complement strand
CCGGTGTCCTTCAACCAGGCGTGTTCTGGCCCCACACCTGGGTAGTCCAGACCTGCCGAAATCGAATGCGTTTCCATGATCTGGCCGTGCTCGTCCTGCAGCAGATAGGTCCGGTTGCCATGCAGCACGCCGGGCCTGCCGGCAGTCAGAGAGGCCGAGTGTTTGCCGCTGGCCAGGCCGTAACCCGCCGCTTCCACACCGATCAGACGCACTCCGTCGAATGGAATATAGGGGTGGAAAATACCCATGGCGTTGGAACCGCCGCCGACGCAGGCGATCACCGCATCTGGCTGACGCCCCGCCAGTTCCGGCATCTGCTGCAGGCATTCCTCGCCGATTACCAACTGAAAATCGCGCACCATCATCGGATACGGGTGCGGCCCGGCAACGGTGCCGATGATGTAATAGGTATTGTGGATGTTGGTGACCCAGTCGCGCATGGCTTCGTTCAGCGCGTCTTTCAGGGTCTTGGAACCCGATTCGACCGGCACCACGCTGGCACCGAGGATTTTCATGCGGTGGACGTTGGCCGCCTGGCGGCGGATATCTTCCGAACCCATGTACACCACGCATTCCAGGCCGTAGCGGGCGGCAACTGTCGCCGAGGCGACGCCGTGCATGCCGGCGCCGGTCTCGGCAATGATGCGCGGCTTGCCCATGCGCCGTGCGAGCATGGCCTGGCCGAGGGTATTGTTGATCTTGTGGGCACCGGTGTGATTGAGGTCTTCGCGTTTGAGGTAGATCTGCGCCCCTCCAAGCAGGCCTGACCAGCGCTTGCAGTGATATACGGGGCTCGGCCGCCCGACATAGTGTTTGAGGTCGTAACGGAACTCCGCCAGGAATTCGGGATCGATTCGGCATTTTTCGTACGCCAGCCTGAGTTCGGCCAGTGCCTCAATCAGGGTTTCGGCGACAAATATCCCTCCATAGGGACCGAAATGTCCATGGCTGTCCGGCAGGTCATGCATTTTCATTCTTGACTCCCGCTATGAATGCCGCAATTTTCTCCGCGTCCTTGACGCCTTTGGCTGCTTCCACGCCGCTGGACACATCTACCGCCCAAGGCCTCACTTGGCGCACCGCCAGACCCACGTTGGCCGGAGTAAGCCCGCCCGAGAGGATGACGGGCCTGGCCAGATCGGGCGGGATCAGTTTCCAGTCGAACGACTCGCCCGTCCCGCCGTAAAGCCGCTCATGATAGGCGTCCAGCAACCAGCCCTGCGCCGCATGATATGGCGACAGGCATTGTACCAAATCGGCATCCGCTCTCACGCGCACCGCCTTGATGTAAGGCAGGCCGAATCCGCCGCAAAAGCCGGGGGTCTCATCGCCGTGAAACTGCAGCAGGCTGAGCGGACAGCGACGCAGCACCGCCTCGACCTGATCCTGCGCCGGATCCACAAACAGGCCGACCGCGGTTACAAATGGGGGGATCGCGGCGACTATCTCCCGCGCCCGTTCGAAGCTGACATTGCGCGGGCTGGCCGGGTAGAACACCAGGCCGACGGCATCGGCACCCAAGTCAACTGCAATGCGCGCATCCTCTGCCCGGGTAATGCCGCAGATCTTGATTCGAGTCCTCATATCGACGCCTTCTCTGCAACAGCGAACGGCTTGGACCCGAATCCGGGCAGGTTCCATGCGGGCGCGTATTCCACCGCCGCAAGGTAGAGCCCATCCGGAGAAAATGTCGGCGCCGCCCGGCACCTGTCACGGCTGGCGAGGACTTCCGCCAGCCAGTCCGGCGACTGCTTCCCTTTGCCCACGTACACCAGGCAACCGACGATATTGCGCACCATGTGATGCAAAAAACCGTTGGCGGTCAACTCGAAACTGAAATGAGCGCCGCGTTGCTCTATGGCCCAATTGCGCAAGGTGCGCACCGGACTCTTCGCCTGGCATTCGCTCGAGCGGAATGCGCTGAAGTCGTGCTCGCCGGCAAGATAAGCCAGGGCCTCGCGCATCGCCGCCAGATCGAGCGGATGATGAAACCAGCCGAGCTTGCGATGGTGCAGTGCCGGCCGCACCGGATGATTGTAGAGCACATAGCGATAGCTTCGGGACAGGGCCGAGTAGCGCGCGTGAAAGTCGTCGGACACGGGCACGGCCCATTGCACCGCAACGGCTTGCGGCAGAAGCGCGTTGACGCCGCGCACCCATGCCGACTCCGGGCGCCTTGCCGCGGTCTCGAAATGCGCCACCTGCGCCATCGCGTGCACACCGGTGTCGGTGCGGCCAGCGGCACTGAGTCGAACCGACTCGCCCGATACCGACGCGAGCGCATGCTCCAGGTGATCCTGAACGGTGTTGCCCGATGGCTGCGACTGCCATCCATGAAACGGACTGCCGTCGTATTCGATTCCGATCGCGATTTTCATGGATCAAGCCGTAGCGCCTGGTTTGACGCGCATCGTGAGTCACCAGCCTTAAGACAGCAGGCGCCATGGCCCGGTTGGGCGGAGGGGCCCTGCCGCCCTTTGGGGAGCGCACGATCCCATAAAACAAAACCCCGGGGCAAGCCCGGGGTTATTTCGGATTCCGCAGTATCAGACCAAGGTCGAGAGCACGGACTTCGCCTGCTGCTGCTGGGCTGCGTCACCCTCCTTCAGCACTTCGTTCAAGAGTTCGCGCGCCCCGTCCTTGTCGCCCATTTCCTGGTAGGCTTTGGCCAGGTCGAGCTTGGTTGCGACCTCCTGCCAGTGCGCATCCGCTGGCGCGGCACCGTCGCCAGGCGTGCCCAGATCCAGACTGATCGAAGACAGGTCCAACGGCGCTGCAGGGGCTTCTTCCTTGGTCGCCGGCAGTTCCAGGTTGAAATCGAAGTCCAGTCCCCCGCCGGCAGCTGGTTGAGCGCTAGCCTGCTCCGCACTCGGTTTGTCGCCTGAACCAGGCAGCTCGAAATCGAAATCGATGGATGTAGCAGTGTCAGGAGCGCTCAGAACGCTGCTGCCCGCGATCACTGTAACATCGTCGTCTGTCTGTTGTACTGCAGCCGCTGGCTTGTCCCCGCCGCCCAGATCGAGATCGAACCCTATATTGGACGTGACATCGGCTGCGGGCATGCCGGCATTGTCCGACGGCGCGCTACCACCGAGATCGAAGTCCAGCCCTGGGGCATCGGCCGGTTTGGCGGCTACCAAATGCCCGATTTCCGGAACGATTATGGTTGATGCAGCCAGATCGGCCGGGGACAGAATCTGGGTATCGCTGTGTGCCGCGCCTGATCCGGAACCGCCATAGAGCGGGTTGCCGGGATCGAGTTGCAAACCAAGCGCGACGGCCTTCGCCCACTCCTCCCCTTCACCGCCGGTGCCCGCATGCAACTCGGTCGCCACGGCTTCGAACGATCTCGCATCCTTGCGGCCAGCGTATATTTCCAGCAGCTTGACGCGAACCGGCTGCCGCGTGGAATCCTTGGCCAATGCCTCCTTGAGAATTTCTTCGGCCTGGGTATCGCGGCCATAGGCCATGTAGACGTCGGCTTCGGCGATTGGATCTACCTCGTCAGTGTCGATTGCCGCCGCAGCCCCACCCTGGCCGAAATCACCCTGTGCTTCACCGGCGCCGGTGTCGACCTTCGCCCCTCCGGCAGAGCCAAACACCGCATTTTCCGCCAGGCTCGGCGCACCCAGTCCGCCCATGACGCTGCTTTCAATTTTCTGCTGGGTCTTCTTCCGCGTCCAGGCGTAATAGCCGTAACCGCCAAACAGCAGCAGCAAACAGCCACCGCCGCCATAAAGGACCAGTTCGTTGCCCAGGATTTCATCCATCAAGCTGGGTTCAGGCGCGGGCGGAGGCGCCGCTTTGGCCGCTGCCTTGGGTGCTGCCTTAGCTGGTTCGGCTTTCGCGGCCTCCGCTTTGGCCGGCTCACCCGCCTTGGGGGCATCAGCCGCTTTGGCCGGCTCTGACGCCTCCTTGGCCGGCACTGGTGCAGGTGCAACCGCTTTCGCCGGCTCCGGCGCAGGCGCAGCCTTGGCCGCTTCCGGCGCCTTGGCAGGCTCGGCCGCTTTGGCCGCAGATGCCTTGGCAGCCTGTTGTTGCAATTGCGCTCCGGCCTGGCTCTTCAGCTCTATCAGCTTTTGCATGTCCTTCGCGTTCTTGTCGAGCAGGGCGATGCGCTCATTCGATTCCTTGAGCGCTTTGTCCTTCGCGATCAGGTCCTCCTGCAGACTCTGCGCGCTGCGCTTGGCGCCAGCCTTGCCCGGCTCCTCGGCCTTGGAAAGCTTCAACTGATCCTTGGCGTCCTTTGCCGCCGCGGGCTTGTCTTCGACCTTCGCCGTGATCTTGCCACTCGCACTCTGGCGGCGCTCGTCCGGACGTTCCGGCGCAGCCGCAACCGCCGCGCCCAACTTGCGCCGGTATTCGTTGAATTCCGTTGCCTGCACACCTATAGAGCGGGCAGCATCGGACTGGTCTACCGCAGCGGCGGCGTCCCGTTCCGGAATATTGAGGATCTTCCCTGCGCGCAGGCGGTTGATATTGTTGCCGTCGAATGCTTCAGCATTGCTGCGATACAGCGCCATCAGCATCTGCTGCAAGCTGACGCCGTCCACCTTGTTTGCGATGGCAATCTTGGCCAGCGTGTCGCCGCGCTTGACTTCATAGGTGCGTCCCGGCTTGGGCGGGGCCGCCGGCGCTGCGGCGGGCTTTACGCCAGAGACCGGTTCGGGCTGCTTCGGCGCCTCAACCGGCTTCACTACCGGCGCTGCGGTCACGACCGGAGCGGGCTGATCGGCTAGCGGCTGCGGGCCCTTGTATTCGAGCGGGTCGAGCAGGAACGTGTATTCGCGCACCAGCCGGCCCCCGGCCCAATTCACTTCAACCAGCAGATCCAGGAACGGTTCGTTCATCGGCTGAGTCGAACTGAGGAGGATCACATAGCGATCCTCGCCGCGCTGCTCGATGCTGAACTTCATCGACATCAGCGCACCGCTGTAATCGATATTGGCTTGTCGGAACACCTCCGCAGATGGCAGGCGCACACTCAGGTTGCCCGCTTCGCCCTTCTGCACAGAAACCAATTCGATCTCGGCTTTCAAGGGCTGTCCCAAGCCCGAAAGTAATGTCAGCTTACCGAGCCCTGCGGCGAACGCCAGCAACGGCATTAGCAGCAATGCCAAAGCCACGACGATTGTATTTATGACGGATTTACCCACCTTCCACTCCTGACGACGTTTTGTGGACGAACTAAATTAACATCATAGCCTTAGCCTTGCAAGCTAATCTTTCTTGTCATGAAAGCGCCTCAAGCCGGATATTTTTCAATCAAAAACCCAAATCTGCCAAAGAGGGGACGACCCGGCGCGCCTGGCATGGAACATGGGAAGCCTTACCCAATATTGGCATCCCCGTGGAAGCTGAACGCCCTCCCCCTTTTCGGCCGCTCACCTTCCTCTGGTTCAGGGGCGGTTTCAGGACTTCGGAAACGGTCTCCATGTCAATCATCATCCTTAAGCGAGCACGATGCGCAGCATGCGCCGCAACGGCTCCGCCGCACCCCACAACAGCTGATCCCCGACCGTGAATGCCGACAGGTACTGCCCGCCCATGTTCAGTTTGCGCAGCCTGCCCACCGGTACGCTCAGGCTGCCGGTAACGGCGGCGGGCGTGAGTTCGCGTATGCTCGCGTCGCGCTTGTTCGGGATAACCTTCACCCAGTCATTGGCGGAGGCGAGTATGGCCTCGATCTCGGCGAGCGGCAGGTCACGCGTAAGTTTGATGGTCAGTGCCTGGCTGTGGCAGCGCATGGCGCCGATGCGCACGCAGACGCCGTCGATGGGGATGGGCTTGTCTTCACGGCCGAGGATCTTGTTGCCTTCGGCCTGGCCTTTCCATTCCTCGCGGCTCTGGCCGTTCTCCATTTCCTTGTCGATCCAGGGAATCAGGCTGCCGGCAAGGGCAACGCCGAAATGCTCCTTCGGCAAGCCATCGCTGCGCAGCGTCTGTGCCACCCTGCGATCGATTTCCAGTATGGCCGATGCCGGATCGGCGAGCAGGCTGCTTACCGACGCATGCGTGGCACCCATCTGCGCGATCAGCTCGCGCATGTTCTGCGCGCCCGCGCCGGATGCGGCCTGATAGGTCATGGCCGTCATCCACTCGACCAGGCCCTCCCGGAACAGGCCGTGCAGCGCCATCAGCATCAGGCTGACGGTGCAGTTGCCGCCGATGTAGTTTTTCACGCCGCGCGCCATCGCGTCTTTGATCACCTGCAGATTCACCGGATCGAGAATGATGACCGCGTTGTCCTTCATGCGCAGCGCGGACGCGGCGTCGATCCAGTAGCCGTTCCACCCGGTGGCCCGCAGCTTCGGAAAAACGTCGTTGGTGTAATCGCCTCCCTGACAGGTGACGATCACCTCCATCCGCTTCAGATCGGCAATGGACGACGCGTCTTTCAGCGGTTCCTTGCTCTCGCCGGGTCCTTTGCCGCCGATGCTTGAGGTGGTAAAAAACACCGGGTCGACAAGGGCGAAATCATTTTCCGCCCGCATGCGATCCATCAGCACCGAACCAACCATGCCGCGCCAGCCTACAAAACCTACTTTTTTCATCACAATCTTCCTGATATGAACACTTGAATTCCAATCTCCACGTTCGCGAAGGAAACGAACCCCGGGGACACGCGATCAGTTGCGCACCCCTGCATTACAAGGCCGCCACCACGGCATCTCCCATTTGCACCGTGCCCACCTTTTCCGTTCCCGGCCTATGGATATCGGTCGTTCGCAGCCCGCGCGCCAGCACTTTGGTCACCGCATCTTCGATACGGTTCGCCGCCTGATCCTGATTAAAACTATAGCGCAGCATCATCGCCGCAGACAGTATGGTCGCCAGCGGATTCGCCAGGTTTTTACCGGCGATATCTGGCGCGGAGCCGTGAATCGGCTCGTACATGCCCTTGTTGTTCGCGTCCAGCGATGCCGAGGGCAGCATGCCGATCGAACCGGTGAGCATCGATGCCTCGTCGGAGAGTATGTCGCCGAACATGTTGCCGGTGACGATGACGTCGAATTGCTTCGGGTCGCGCAGCAGTTGCATCGCCGCGTTGTCGACATACATGTGCGAAAGCGCCACACCCGGGTATTCCTGCGCCACCTCGATGACGACCTCGCGCCAGAGCTGCGAGGTCTCGAGCACGTTGCATTTATCCACCGAGCACAGCTTTTTCGAACGCTTCACCGCCGCCCGGAAACCCGCATGCGCGATGCGCCGGATTTCGGATTCGCTGTAGCGCATGGTGTCGAAACCTTCGCGCTCGCCGTTCGCAAGCGTGCGCATTCCGCGGGGCTGCCCGAAATAAATATCGCCGGTGAGTTCGCGCAGGATCAGGATATCCATTCCCGACACCACCTCGGGCCGCAGAGTCGACGACTCCACCAGTTCGGGAAACACCTTGGCCGGGCGCAGATTGGCAAACAGCCCCAATTCCTTGCGCAGGCCCAGCAGCGCCTGCTCCGGACGCTTGGCCCGCGGCAGCGTATCGTACTTCCATCCGCCCACGGCGCCGAACAGAATCGCATCGGCGTCGCGCGCGAGCTTTAGCGTCGCCGCCGGCAGCGGGTCTCCAGACAGGTCATACGCAGCGCCGCCCACCGGCGCTTCTTCCAGTTCGAGCTTGAGCCCGTCCCGGGCGAGCGCGCGCAGCACCTTCACCGCCTGCGCCACGATTTCGGTTCCTATCCCGTCTCCGGGGAGCACTGCAATTTTCATTGGTTCACTCGAAAAAGAATCGATCAGCCGAACAGCCAGGGCTGTTCGGCGCGGCGGCGCGCCTCGAAATCGCGGATCCGGTCGGCATGGCGCAGCGACAGACCGATGTCGTCCAGACCGTTCAACAGACAGTCCTTGCGATGCGCATCGACGTCAAACGGGATTTCCGTCGAACCTGCGATGACCAGTTGCCGCTGCAGGTCGACAATCAGCCTGTAGCCGGGGAAGGCGTTCACCTCGTTGAACAGATGATCCACTCGCATTTCCGTGAGTACGATGGGCAGCAGTCCGTTCTTGAAGCAGTTGTTGTAGAAGATATCGGCGAACGACGGCGCGATCACGGCGCGAAAGCCGTAATCCTCGAGCGCCCAAGGCGCGTGCTCGCGGCTGGAGCCGCAGCCGAAATTCTTGCGCGCGAGGAGAATGCTCGCACCCTTGTACCGCGGCTGGTTGAGCACGAAATCCGGATTGAGCGGCCGCCGCGTGTTGTCCATGCCCGGCTCGCCCACGTCCTTGTAGCGCCAGGCGTCGAACAGATTGGGACCGAAACCCGAGCGCTTGATCGACTTCAGGAACTGTTTCGGGATGATCGCGTCGGTATCTACATTAGCCCTATCGAGCGGAGCCACGATTCCGTTCAGAACTGCGAATTTTTCCATGGTCTTCAGCGCCAGCTGCGTATGTCGACAAAATGTCCGGCAATTGCCGCCGCCGCCGCCATCGCCGGACTCACCAGATGGGTGCGGCCGCCCGCACCCTGGCGGCCTTCGAAATTGCGGTTGGACGTGGACGCGCAGCGCTCGCCCGGTTCGAGGCGGTCGGCGTTCATCGCCAGGCACATGGAGCAGCCCGGCTCGCGCCACTCGAAACCCGACTCTCGGAAAATCCGGTCCAGCCCCTCCTGTTCCGCCTGCACTTTCACCAGCCCCGAGCCCGGCACCACCAGCGCGAGGTGGACATTGGCGGCGACGCGCTTGCCGCGCACCATTGCCGCGGCAGCGCGCAGGTCTTCGATGCGCGAGTTGGTGCAGGAGCCGATGAACACCTTGTCCAGGCGGATGTCCTCGATGCGCATATTCGGTTTCAGGTCCATGTAGACGAGCGCGCGCTCCATGCCTTCGCGCCGGGTCGGGTCCTTTTCCTTGTCCGGGTCGGGCACGCGGCCGTCGACCGCCGCCACCATTTCCGGCGAAGTGCCCCAGGTCACCTGGGGCTTGATGTCGCGCGCGTCCATGCGCACCACTTTGTCGAACTGCGCCCCGGGGTCGGAAACCAGCGTGCGCCAATAGGCGATCGCGCGGTTCCAGTTCTCCCCGGTAGGCGCGAACGGCCGCCCTTTGAGGTAGGCGATGGTGGTGTCGTCCACCGCCACCATGCCTGCGCGGGCGCCGGCCTCGATCGCCATATTGCACAGGGTCATGCGCCCTTCCATGCTCAAGCTCCGGATGCTGCTGCCGGCGAACTCGATCGCGCACGCCGTCCCGCCGGCAGTCCCGATCCTGCCGATGATGGCAAGCGCGATATCCTTTGCCGTCACGCCGCGGCCAACGGGCCCGTCCACCGCAACCAGCATGTTCTGCATCTTGTTCTGCACCAGGCACTGGGTCGCGAGCACGTGCTCGACCTCCGAGGTGCCGATGCCGTGCGCGAGACAGGCGAAAGCGCCATGGGTGCTGGTATGCGAATCGCCGCACACCACGGTCATGCCCGGCAGCGTCGCGCCCTGCTCCGGGCCGATGACATGGACGATGCCCTGGCGCTTGTCCAGAAACGGAAAGTACGCCTTCGCGCCGTATTCGCGCATGTTCGCATCCAGGGTCTCGACCTGCAGTCGCGAAATCGGATCCTTGATGCCCTCGTTCCAGTCGGTGGTCGGCGTGTTGTGATCGGCCGTGGCCACGATCGAGTCGATGCGCCAGGGCTTGCGCCCGGCCAGCCGCAGTCCCTCGAACGCCTGCGGGCTGGTGACTTCGTGCAGCAGATGGCGGTCGATATAGAGCAGCGCGGTGCCGTCATCCTCAACGTGTACCACGTGATCCGCCCAAAGCTTGTCGTACAGGGTCTGCGGCATGAAAGTATGCGACTAGGGGAAACCGCGAATTATGCCACAATAAACATGGGTTTGGAGCGGAAAATCGCGCAAAAATGCGACGCAGCCGGAGGCCACAATCCGCATCTGGAACAAGAAGAGCGTGACGAACCAAAGGCCAGGACGCGGCCCCACATTCAGACGCGCGCCGGGCGTAGCTTCCAGTAGAGCAGCGCATAACCCGCCAGCGCCGCGAATGCCGCGGCGCTGAAGGTCCAGGCCGGACCGATTCCGTCCCAGCCCAGACCAGATAGCATGCTCCCCAGGACGCCGCCGGCGCCGAACGACACCGACAGATAAATTGCCTGGCCGCGCACCTGATGCGCCCCCTGGAACCAGCGGTGTATCAGCGTCACCGCAGCCGCGTGATACGCGCCGAAACTCAGGCCGTGCAGCAGTTGCGCCGCAAACAGTAGCGGCGCCGAGCCTACACCCCAGCCGATCATAAGGAAGCGCAGCACGGTCGCGGCAAAACAC